>JGI20225J20221_1002508_pt1 | contig 13384 bp, 15 predicted proteins | sample BioMet4_FD_20221 | JGI IMG/M metagenome (IMG submission 20221) | reverse complement strand
CTCTTTTCGGGTCTGACGGCGCTTAGTGCTGAATTCACTATCGGCGAAGGTGAGTTGATGGCTCATGATGTCCCTCTGGGATGCGCTCCGGATGAATATGATGATCTCATATCAGGAACTTGTTCGCACCTTCCCTATCAGATCCTGTATCCACATACCTGCCACCCTGACGATATTCAGGCCTGCGAGGATGCTCAACGTGTTTCCCTGTTCTTCAGCGACGTACAGGCTCGCGGTGCTTATCCCGCCTGGACAGAAAGAATGTTTGCTACAAAAGGTGTGGTGTTACAAAAAGAACGCGGCGACGATGAAATATTGCGTCAATACCCTGTCGATTTCGTATCCTTCAGTTATTACATGTCAAGCACCGTGAGTGCTCATCCCGAAAAATTGGAAGGTGTCAAAGGGAATCTGATCACCGGAGGGATTCGCAATCCTTATCTGCCTGAAAGTGATTGGGGATGGCAGATTGACCCGAAAGGTCTGAGACTGGCGCTGAACCAGTTATATGACCGCTATCAGAAGCCCCTTTTTGTAGCAGAAAACGGTCTGGGTGCCGTAGATGTTCCTGGCAGTGATGGTATCATTCAGGATGACTACCGTATCGATTACCTGCGACTGCATATTGAACAAATGCAGGAAGCCATTGCTGACGGTGTCGATCTATTTGGTTATACGTGGTGGGGGCCAATTGATATGGTCAGCGCAAGTACATCACAAATGTCCAAGCGCTATGGTTTTATTCATGTTGATCAGGATGATATGGGCAATGGAACGCTTAAACGTACTCGTAAGAAAAGTTTTAGCTGGTATAAGAAAGTGATCGCCTCGAACGGTAATGATTTGAGTTAAAACTTATTTCAGGGACAGTCATCGACTGTTCCTGAATACACATAGTTCGCATTAAAAGTATTGCTTAAAATATTCGCAGGACCGGAGCATAACGTCCCTTATTGTTATCTACATCAAAGTTTCTTACTAATTAAGTGGTTCAAACGAAGTCACAATGAGGATATACACTGTATCCAGTGCTTTAACGGGTGCCTCCGTACCCGCAAACAGAACGCGCAACTTTGTACATACCAGAATGATAGCCTCAATATCTTCATCCTGATACATTCGCTTCATAACAACATTAAACGTATCACGCGTCTGTGGCCTTATAATACCTCTATTGAGTTCATCTTGGATTTTATTTGCGATACAATCAATCTCATCCACATAGCAATTGAATAGAAAACTCGGATGCAGTTACACATCTGAAATAAAAATTCATTTCGCTCAGAAAATTGAGCGGCAGCACCTTATCATCGAAACAAAAAGCAATCCAATTGATCTTGATAATGAAGAAGATGCTAAAATCACTTCTGGCAATGATTATTTTATTGCTCATCTAAAGACCAGGGAGTTAACCCTACGAAATATACACACCCTGAAAATATAAAAACGTTTTGAACAGCCTTCAAAATGGGGAAAAGACGAAAGATTTCTTCCCATTAAAACCTTTATTTCAAACCTGATAGCCACCAACCGTTTTTACCATACAAAACAATCATCGATAGCGAATCAAGCCCCCTAATAAATAATGCACTAAATAACCCCCATCACCTTACAATCACAAAACAACAATCGATAATGTATTTAGTTTATAAATAGCACTTTTTGCTAAACGCGTGTATTCTTCATCAAAAACATCCAGTTAAATTATTTTTATATTAAGGAAAACGTTTTCTTTTTTTCATTATTAAAAAATAAATTTGATTTGTATTTATTTAATAATATATATTCATTTCACCAAAATAATAAAGGAGAATAAAAAATGAAAAAACAAAATTACCCAACACTGACAAACTATCTTGCCAAAACTAAAAAGAATGCAGATCTCTATAGATTATATAACCCACAATTTTCTGTATTCGGAAAACCAGTAAGTGAGGAGCAGGATTTTTACTTTTGTTACTTCTCCAGACATATGATTACTGAGAGAAATATCTTAACCCTCTTTTCAATTCATACATTTCTCTCTTACAACGTAAGCAAAAAAGAGACAATTAAATCATTTGTACATTTTCTCAAAAAATCAAACCATGACACCTTCAACAATGCATTCCAGTTTCGCGGGTGCAATATCATTTATCAAAATAAGAAGAGGGAATTTATGGAGATCTCATGGTTTTCTTTCTCACGGATCTATGACGATATCGTAAAAATCAAAGAGTATAGTGCTAACAATGAAATTTATAACAAATTCGTAGCTTAAAAAAGGAGAGCGCCATGACCAATCAAATTATAAATATATTAATCCAAAGTGAGACAAGAGAGGAAGTTATGAATTGCATAAATTCAGGAATAAATATTAATGCTTTTGATTATTGTGGTAGAAATGCCCTTTTCTATTGCGACCAATTAGACGCCGCCAAAGCACTGATTGAAGCAGGCATAGAACTAAACCATATAGACAATTATGGCAATAACGCACTGTTTTGTAACACTAACCCAACCGTTCTGGAATTATTAATCCATTCAGGCATTCATATTCAGCACAAGAATAATCAAGGCCAATCTTGCCTCCACCAACAACGCTATAATATAAAATGTGCAGAAATTCTTATTAATGCAGGTGCTGATATCCACAGTATTGATAATGAAGGCCAGACTGTACTCTACAACCTCTATTCCACAGATAGTTTTGACTACTGGATAAAAAAAGGCTGCAATATTAATCATACTGACCATAATGGTAAATCAGTACTCGATTTGTCTATGGACAATGGAAACTGGCATTACCGATCCAACGTCAGTGCTCTTATCCGGCATATAGAAAAAATTGATAGCACACCTGTTTTAATCAGGCATATCAACTATCACTCTTTAGATCTTATTAAATTACTTAAACATAATGGTGTTAATTTCCTGCTTGCAGAGCATTGTACAGTTGAACTATATGTTAAAGACATGAAATCAATCTTTAACAAACTCAAACAACATATCGAAATCAAGCACACTCAGTTTTATAATTGTCGCAATGAGCATATTGGTATCTACACCGGCATAGAGAGAGTGAAATGGTTTATTCGAAATGGTATCAGAATGGACGACGATATACTCAGACAGCGTTCCGACTCCGATAAGATTTTTTCTTATATCGCAGGAAGAGAGAAAAAAGACCTGTTAAAAGAAATGAAGCCAGAACTCCCCCGTGCACCTGTGCGAAAAAGACTCTAAAGCGCTGAAGTAAACAACCCTTTTCTTAGTCTGAAAGGTTTTATTTCATGATCATTAATCTGATATATCCTCTTAGGTATACTATTTGTCAAATGGTATACCTTTTTTAACCCAACCAATTGTATTATTTACCCCGTAACAGCTTGACTTATTCACTGCATCGGTTATCTGTAGTAATAAACATGCAATAAAAGGATAACTATGAACAGTGACATGAGTAATGATGATGATATAACCAGAGTATCAAAACGCGGTAAATTTCATACTGACAAACTTCCTGAGAATGAAATACGACATCACTGCATCAGTGTCAGATTAAATGCAGAAGAGTTAATTATTCTCGACAGTAAAAGAGGTCAGTTTAAAAAAGGAGAATGGCTCAGGATGGCTTCCCTGAATAAACTCCCGCCGGTTCTGCCAGAAATCAATCGTGAAGCATGGATTAAACTTGGCAGCCTTTCACAGGATTTAAACCACCTACTGAGTCATCTCGACAGCAAAAGCCCTGACAGCGAACTGACCCGTACAGAACTCTTTGCCCTACGTAGACAAATCAAAACTCTCAGAGATCACCTTATTCCTACAACCTTTCTGGAGTCAGACCGATGAAAGGCATGCAGAAAATAAAAAGGGGTAAACAATTCACGGGTGTGGTTCTCTATAGCCTGAAGTCAGGGTCTCACCACAAAATCACGCCTTATGTTATCGGTGGCAACATGACGAGCAGCACTGCTACTGAGCTTATAAGTGAATTTGAAGGCACCCAGCTGCTGCGCCCCGATGTCGCCAAACCTGTATGGCATAATTCGCTTCGCCTGCCAAAGGGTGAGAGTCTGTCAACCAGACAGTGGGCGGCATTCGCTGACGATTATATGACCCGTATGGGATTCACTGACACACATCTTCGCTGTTATATCCTTCACGACGATACGGACGGACAACATATCCACATCATTGCCAGTCGTATTAACATAGTCGGTGGAAAACTGTACCTGGGAAAAAATGAAAATCTCATCAGTACCCAGATTATCAGTGAGCTGCAGAGAGTACACGGTCTCACCGAAGCTACGGGTGTAATCGGTAGTCGCCGTCAGGATAAAAGGAAGCCCTCCCGCAACGAACTAATGATGGCTGAACGAACTGCGGCCCAATGCCCTAAGTCACAGTTGCAGGCCCTGATCGACAATGCATTAACCCGCCGCCCCGATTTACTAACATTTATCCGTTTACTTGGACAGGAAGGCGTGAGCTGCAAACCCAATATCGCCACAACGGGTAAAATGAATGGTTTTTCATTTCAGTACCAGGGCATAGCCTTTAAAGCCTCTCAATTGGGTAAAAAATATGGCTGGTCTTCCCTGCAAGCACTGGTTGATTTTACGCCGGAACATCTGACTTTACTGAAAGAAGCACGGCAGCCAAAAAAACCTACAACTGCGTCAGTGCCAGTGCCAGTGCCAGTGCCAGTGCCAGTGCCAGTGCCAGTGCCAGTGCCATCATGCGAGTCTGAAGAACAGGCGGCAAACCGGGAAACGATTCTGGAGAAAATCCTTCAGCTTGAAGAAAAAATGCGTCAGGAAAGACAACAGGAAACAGTGAGTGTCATTAAACTCAGGAGCAAACTGCATAATACAGCTCGTCAGATACCCCGCCAGCGTCGTCTGTATTCGTGGCTTGTATTGCTCGGCCATATTGTGGCGCTTCTCAGGCGCAGGGGCATGTCTCTGTTACATGCCACTGCACATCCTTTCCACCAAATCCTGCACCTCCATCTTCTAACACACTGTCATTCCACAACAACAAATTCCATTAAAGAACAATTAGTTAAAAACAACTACCATCCTGCACCATAAGTTTACTAGTCCATAACAGAGTGATAGTCAACAAAATATTGATCGTTTATATAGATCAATAACCTAGTTATGATAGTTATAACCTATTAACAGAGATCCATCGATCGGTACAAGCAATTTTACTAAAGCGGATCATTCATCGAAAATGTTCAAAAATACATCACCTTAAATCAGGCCACGGAGTCATGATGGATAATAAAACGATTAGCTGTCCCTTCTGCTTTACACAAAGCCCGCACGGCGTGCGGATTTGCAAAGGCTGCCATGCAAAAGTGGCCTATGGTGAAAGTCCACTCAGTGTGGCATTCCTTTTTCAATTCGTGGCATTAGCTCTCGCCTGGTTAGTATTTTCATTGACCGGCAGTACTCCTGTCTCAGTCATTACGTTTTTTGCCAGCGTCATTATTCTTATCTGCATTATTAAAAAGAAATATGCAGACAGAGTTGTTTTTATACGGTGATATTAATTTCACACCATCGCAAACATAAAAAATTAATATGAGAGAACTTATGAGCAGATTCATGATTTCTGTTTTTTTTATTTCTTCTTTACTTATTTCTGGCTGTTCAACATCAGGCAACCAGCATCTAAAAAAAGAAACATCACAAAGTCTGCAGTCGAAAATCATCAAAAATAAAACAACGAAATAAGAAATCATTACCGCATTCGGTCAGCCTGAAACCAAAACTACACTTGATAGTGGCAATGAAGAATGGACTTATTCGATGGACAACAATCAGTTTGATGCCACCACATTCATTCCCGTTGTTGGGCTGCTGACAGGGGGCTCACAGACGCAGGCCAAAACACTGGAAATCGAATTTAAAGGAGAAACGGTCAGCACGTGGTCGTTCTCTGAAAATAAAAGCAGGATGAATACGGGTCTGATTCAATAACTCACCTTACAGTCAGGGATCTATTTATGAAAACTTATGCCGTTATCACACTCATTACCGCAGCATCGTTGCTGAGTGGCTGTAACAGTGAACCCTCCGAACAGGATATTTACACGGCCATGAATAAGGTCGTGGAACAGACGAATGCTTTCGTGAAATCTATAGCGGGCAAGGATGTTCCAAAAGACGCACTGCGCGAATTAAAATCAGTCAAAAAGCATGACTGCGTAGAAGTATCTGATAAAAGCTATAAATGCAATGTGACGGCTATTGTCGATAACGAAAAGCGTACTGCTGCTATAACCCTTGTCAAAACGGAAGATGGCTGGCAGGTCGTTGATAAGTAAAGCCACTATAAAGCCATCGCGACAGGTGGGCCACCCATTCGGTGTCCCTCCTTTTCTATTGCATCTGGTGTCCTGCCGGATACGCCTGATCCATTTATCTCCAGTATCCCATGTCGTATCCACGCCGCTGTCGCTGTCACAGTCTTTTCCTGACCACTGAGCCTGGTGGAGTATAAGCCAGAGAGCCTGTAATGCGTTTCTTTTCATACTGGGCCAGTAAATCAGCATAAATATGCTCTGCTTCGTCCAGATTTCCTGAAATATAATTCACAAGTGAATTCAGGCAATGCAGCAACGTGTCGCTATTTGCAAGCTTTCTGAGCAGCGTTGTGTTCAGGGTCGAAACGACTCCTGTAAACATCTGCATAATATTATCAACGTGATAACATGAATTGCGGTACTGCGCCCGTGAATAAAAATACTTCAGATGATACCCTGCAAAGAGAACATAAAGTTTTTTATAAAAGGCATTGTTATTTATGCTGCTGTGATTATGGGTTATAAATTTATCAATAACATGTATAAATTTTTCCTCCTGAGATAATACATTAATAGCACTCATAATTCCCTCCATTTTTTGTTTTTATAATTAAGTACTATCATCTTAAAAATTAAAATCAATAGTAAAATAAAAATATTTCATTATTGATATATTTTTTCTTCTTCCATAAATAACAATAGCTTTTACTATGATAATTTTGTGTCTTCCTGATTGTATTGCTATTTCATATTTCAACTATCTGAGTTATTTCCCTATTGCAGTTAAGAAACCCACAGGAATATTTTTTGAGAGCGTGCTACGCACTGGCTTACGCCCTACTACCGATAAATGTCAGTTATTTTTACCGAACAATTGAAAAACCGTAATTTTGTTTCCTTGGCAGCGCCGTTGAGTGCCCGCAGCACTCATTCGCTGAAGTAGAAAGGATTTTTCCGAAGGGTCCCGGCGTGAGCCGTAGTCAGCAAACGGGTAAATCATGTATTTGTGTTCGCTTTCCCGATCAACTCAGCCTCCTGTTTTTTTGCGCGAAGCGTATTTGTGCTGACAGCTAAGCCCATTTGTATGAACTTCTGCGCGAAGCGTATTTGTAATGACAGTTAACCTCAGCTCTATGAACTCGTGCGCGAAGCGTATTTATACTTACAGAAAACACTTTAGTAATGTTCTGAAGCCCAATGGCGCAACAAACTGTTGCGCTGGCTTCACTTAAGAAATGATATTATGTAAGAAAGGCAAAAATAAAAGTTTAATTATCAGGCACACCAAAGCCTTGAGTATCGTTCTAATGCAAAACTGTGGTTTCTTATTTCTTTATCATTCTTTTATCTTGCAGTTTAGAATCGAAAATTAATCAATAAAATCATATAATTACACAGCCACTACTGTTATTAATGTCAGCACTAAAAATTATCAATCACATAACTGGTGATGGTGAAATTTAGCACCCCTTGTTTTAAATTTTACAACCTATTATCACCACCAAATAACACACGCAAAATTTCAAAGTAAATATAATTGAAATAATATAACCAACCCCGTTGACAAATAAATTAAATATGCCATATCTGTATTCACAATAATAAAAAAGGAGCCATCATGTCAATTACAAGCGTTGTATTAACAAAAGAACAAAAATCTATTATTGCAGAAGCATTAGAGGTTATGCCCGAAGATCTGGAAGAAATAAAGATTAAAGCAACCAGCTATAAAAAGACGTCCTTCAGGGACGATTTCTCAATGATCTTTAAAGGTAATATGGCGACACTCGCCAGAATGGATTTGACGCCCACAGCATTCAGGATTGTGCTTTATCTTTTCTCAGCCGTTGATTATGGAAATATTATTCCTGATTTTTCACAGTCTCGTACTGCCAGAGAACTTGGACTGAATAAATCTAATGTTTCACGCGCATTCAAAGAATTATTTGAGAGAAAAATACTTATTCGTGACACCATAGATAATCAGGTATACCTGAATTCAAATTTGTGCGTTAAGGGAATTCCTCGTCGTTTCAATGAAGATGTGATGGATAAATTCAGGAAGTCCAGAGTGGAGACAGAAGATTTTGCCAATTCGTTTAATTTTTATCGTGCCGGGAGTACAGCAAAGCCGGTTAAAAACTCCAGAAGAAGATATCCTGCAGACGGAATTCCATTTGATTGAAATAATAAACAATGCTATTAAAATTTATACTTCCGCAGATAATGACTTCCCAATACAAATTCAATTTTATATTGGGAATAAAACTAATCATAAGATATCATTAAGTATATGATGTTCTTGTTCAACTTCACATGATTTAATCATCCCACTTAGCACTCTAACAAAAACGTCATTCCATTTCTGACGCTCTCTCGAAGTATGCCAATTCTCAAACAACACTTTTTCAAGAGAGATCCAAATAACTTCTGCGCGAGAGGTATTTAATAGCTCCTTGAATACTTCGTCAGATACAGTAAGAGCATGAGAATAGATTTTATTATCAATAGTCCAGAAAGGCTCTGGCTTGGTAAAATCAGTCAAAGAAGCAAAAGCCAACCCACGGCTCTGTGCTGCTTCCATTGTGCTGTTCACTTTATGATGATCCCGCCATGTTCTTAAATCACCTAAAAGATAATTTACTCGTTGATTCCTTGCCTTGCTGTCTTCTGCCTGGTATTGAATATAAGTAGGGCCATTACCAGTCTGGCGATAACGAGCCAATGTTTTGACACTTACACCAAGATAAAGGGCCGAAACTTCAGCACTCAGGGTTGCATCATCTGGCATACTACCAAATAGCCGCCATACTTCGGCGTATTCCCTTAAAGTATCAATAGTACTCATTCCTTGTTCTCCTGATTTTCTGGCAATGGTGGGTACTTCGCCGAAGCCAAAAGTGTATTATACAATTCTGGTGACGTCATCAGCATATGAAGCTCAATCAGTTGAAGAGCCTCAAATACCCGCTCTTTATCAGGCTCAGCATATCTTTCAGTAGGGTCTGTGGTATTACGGTGGTTAAGCAATCTTTTCACCACTGCATACGAAGTAAGCCCTTCTGCAACTCGACCAAAGGTTCTTCGTAGATCGTGCATTCCCAGCTTCATTATTCCAGCATCCTGACAGATATACTCTCGTAAGCTTTTACTATCAGAATAGTGCCCAACCTTGCTTCGTGACGAACGAGCCGGAAAAACCCATTTGCGTTTATCTGTCCGTATTTCGGTGTCGTTGACGATATCTCGCCGGTCTTCCAGAATTCGCTTTGTCGCATCGCAGATTGGAAGCTCATGATCATTACGATTCTTCGTGTCGTAAAAGCGAATCACTCGATATTCGAGATCGACATAGCTGGTCGTTCTAGCCTCTTCTTGAGTCAGAGCCTCTCGCCAGCACAGTGCTGCTGTTTCTTCCTTCCTGGCTCCAGTCAGAATGGTCAGCAACAGATAATCACAACCCAAGCGATTAGAACTTCGCTTATTGTGTAATGCAGTTAAGAACCGTCCCAAAGTATCTTTTGGGGACAATGGATTTCGAACGCCCTTGGCACGATAGCTATCTTCCAGCTCAGATCGTGTTCTGAACTTCTTCTGTACCTTTAAAATTGAAAAAGGATTATAGGACAACGAAGGTTGTCGTTGCTGGGTCTGAGCATTNCCAGCNTCAATCTCNATTGCNTGTTTNACAGCAACATTNGCCCANCNAAAAGTCTGNTCNGCTGCTGTTCTNGCTCTTGAAGCAATCTCGTCAAACTTNCGAAGGATTTCATTACCAGTNAGATCCTTGATTCGAAGGTTTTGCCANTCTTTCAACCGATTCTCAGCTTTGTCTAACACATTGAGAGTGTTTGGTTTAGCAGGTTTGGTTCTGCCAAGTAAGTGACTCCTGTATTGGGCAAAAGCTTCACTCACGGTCAATTCAGCCAGATCGAGTTCCCTTTTAATCTTGTTGGGATTTCTCTTTGTTGCAATCATTGTCTGAACCAACTGCCGAGCTGCCTCACGGGCCTGATCAATACTTGGAAAATCAGACACATTTCCAACCTTTACTTTCAAGACAGAGCTTGGCTTCTTACCCTCACTGACATTACGATCTGACGAAGCTACTCTTCGCTGGATTACATAGGTTTTTTTCGTCAAACTGACCTTCACACCGAAGCCAACAGGCGAATCTCGATGATCGTCAAAAACTATGTAAGGTTTTTGGTCAGGGTTAGCATCGAAAACGACTTTTCCAGAGCTACTGAGCTCAGGCTTAACATTGATACTTAACTTGTTGATAATAAAAGCCTGATTGAGAGTTGTTTTCAAAGTATCACCACCATTTGTAGCCCAGAGAAGGAGTAAAACCAATCTATCACGTCTTGGGCTACAAGTGAGCTACAAATTTATGGGTTTATGTGGGTTTGAAAGGGTTTTACTTGGGGCCACATGAGCACTTGAAAGAATTAAAAAACGAGTAAAATCAATATGAATGAAGNCTATTGACAAGGANCTATCANACCACACNCCNATGATGCAGCAGTATCTGAAGCTGAAAGCACAACACCCGGAAATCTTGCTGTTTTACCGTATGGGCGATTTTTACGAGCTCTTTTATGACGATGCCAGACGCGCGTCGCAGTTGCTCGATATCTCCCTGACCAAACGTGGCGCATCGGCAGGTGAGCCTATCCCGATGGCGGGTATCCCCCATCACGCGGTAGAAAACTACCTGGCAAAGCTGGTGAACCAGGGCGAATCCGTGGCGATCTGCGAGCAGATTGGCGATCCAGCCACCTCAAAAGGCCCGGTTGAACGCAAAGTTGTGCGCATTGTCACGCCAGGCACCATCAGTGACGAAGCCCTGCTGCAGGAGCGCCAGGAATAAACCTGCTGGCAGCGCTGTGGCAGGATAGTAAAGCGATTGGCTTCGCCACGCTGGATATCAGCCCTCCGGACGTTTTCGGCCCTGAGCGAAACCGCTGACCGCGAAACCATGGCGCCGCAATTGCAACGCACCAAACCCGCAGAGCCTGCTCTATGCCGAAGATTTCGCCGAAAATGGCACTCATTGAAGGCCCCCGTTGGCCTGGCGTCGCGCCGCCCGCTATGGGAATTCGAAATTGATACCGCGCGCCAGCAGGTTGAACCTGCCAGTTTTTGGCACGCGCGATTCTGATTGGCTTTGGCGTGGGAAAATGCCCCACGCGGCTGTGTGCAGCCCGCTGTCCTGCTACAGTATGTGAAAGGATTTACCAACGCCACGGCGCTGCCGCATATCCGCTTCAATTACAATGGGAACGTCAGGCAGGACAGCATCATCATGGATGCTGCAACGCGCCGTAACCTGGAGATCACCCAGAATCTGGCAGGTGGTGGGAAAATAACCCTCGCGCTCCGGTGCTTCGGATAACACGGTTACCCAATGGGCAGCCGCATGCTTAAGCGTTGGCTGCATATGCCGATTCGCGATACCGATACACTGACCAGCCGCCAGCAGACCATTGCCGCTTTGCAGGATCGCTATACTGAGCTGCAGCCCGTGCTGCGCCAGGTCGGCGATCTGGAACGTATTCTTGCTCGTCTGGCACTGCGTACGGCTCGCCCACGCGATCTCGCGCGTATGCGTCATGCCTTCCAGCAGCTACCGGAACTGCGTGCCCAGCTTGGTGACGTAGCCAGCGCGCCAGTACAGAAGCTGCGCGAAACAATGGGAGAGTTTACCGGGCTTCGCGAATTGCTGGAGCGCGCCATCATTGATNCGCCTCCGGTTCTGGTTCGTGATGGCGGCGTAATTGCACCAGGCTACAACGAAGAGCTGGATGAATGGCGCGCGCTGGCAGACGGTGCAACAGACTACCTTGATAAGCTGGAAATCCGCGAGCGTGAACGTCTGGGGCTGGACACCCTGAAGGTAGGTTATAACGCGATACACGGTTACTACATTCAGATCAGCCGTGGACAAAGCCATCTGGCACCTATCCACTATGTTCGTCGACAAACGCTGAAAAATGCCGAGCGCTATATCATTCCTGAGCTGAAAGAGTATGAGGACAAAGTTCTCACCTCGAAAGGCAAAGCCCTGGCGCTGGAAAAACAGCTATATGACGAGCTGTTCGACATGCTGATGCCACACCTTGCTGAGCTGCAATTAAGCGCCGGTGCGCTGGCTGAACTGGATGTGCTGGTAAACCTGGCAGAACGCGCAGAGACGCTGAACTACACCTGCCCAACCTTTACCGATAAACCCGGTATTCGCATTACCGAGGGTCGACATCCAGTGGTCGAGCGCGTGCTGAACGAGCCGTTCATTGCTAACCCACTAAGCCTGTCACCGCAAAGAAGAATGCTGATCATCACCGGTCCAAACATGGGCGGTAAAAGTACCTATATGCGCCAGACTGCGCTCATCGCCCTGCTCGCCGGGATCGGTAGCTACGTTCCAGCGCAAAAAGTGGAGATTGGCCCAATCGATCGTATCTTCACCCGTGTGGGCGCTGCAGACGATCTGGCAAGCGGGCGTTCAACCTTTATGGTGGAAATGACCGAAACCGCCAACATCCTGCATAACGCAACCGAGTACAGTCTGGTGTTGATGGACGAAGTTGGACGCGGAACGTCAACCTATGACGGACTGTCGCTGGCGTGGGCATGTGCCGAAAGCCTGGCGAATAAAATCAAGGCCATGACGCTGTTTGCAACCCACTATTTCGAACTGACACAGTTGCCAGAGAAGATGGAAGGCGTGGCAAACGTCCATCTTGATGCACTGGAACACGGTGATACCATCGCCTTTATGCACACGGTGCAGGACGGTGCGGCAAGCAAGAGCTATGGCCTGGCCGTCGCAGCGCTGGCGGGCGTGCCGAAAGAGGTGATCAAGCGCGCGCGGCAGAAATTGCGTGAGCTGGAAAGTTTGTCACCCAATGCCGCAGCCACACAGATTGACGGTACACAGATGTCATTGCTGGCTCCTGCAGAAGAAACCTCTCCCGCAGTCGAAGCGCTGGAGAATCTCGACCCGGATTCACTGACACCGCGTCAGGCGCTGGAGTGGATTTACCGGCTGAAGAGTTTGGTTTAGTCCTTTGTCGTCTG
>JGI20225J20221_1004191_pt2 | contig 13391 bp, 12 predicted proteins | sample BioMet4_FD_20221 | JGI IMG/M metagenome (IMG submission 20221) | reverse complement strand
CGTAGGGCGGGGGCTTGCCCCCGCCGCGATTTCCCGTACAGATCACAATTGCGCGGCACGGCCGGAGGCCGGGAACGCGCACGGTAATCAGTAAGGCGAACACAGCCTGCAGATTACGGAGGATGGGATTCCAAAGGGAAGGGCGGCTTTGTGCAAAGCCCTTCCCTTTGGCGTGCCTTTCTTCCGATTCTTTCCGCACGAGCGGAAAGAATCGGCCCCCGGAGGGATGGACAAGCCGCCGATCACCGCCGGGGTAACCCGGGCGGCCCGCCGCCCCGGCAGGGGAAAACGATGCCGTTTCCCGCGGGCGGATAATATCCGCCCCTACGGAGCATCGAATCGGCGTGTGCAAAATCGCGGAACGGTCAAGACCGTTCCCTACGGCGCACCGAATCGGCAGTTTCGGAAAAACGCGGAACGGTCAAGACTGTTCCCTACGGCGCATCGAATCGGCAGTTCGGAAAAATCGCGGAACGGTCAAGACCGTTCCCTGCGGTGCGCCGAATCGGCGGTTCGGGAATATCGCCGCGGCGCACAGACGGGCGGCGAAAGACAAACGACCCGCCGGCCCGGAGGCCGGCAGGTCGTTTCTTTACAGCTTTGCCATCTCTTCCGCGACGAGCGTCTCGCTCGCGCGCATGGCGTTGAGCGTCCGCTCGAGCAGCGTGTCGAGATCCCAGCCCAGCATCTCCGCGCCCTTTTCGATCACGTCGCGCGAGCAGCCGGCGGCAAACCGCTTGTCCTTGAACTTCTTTTTGAGCGATTTGAGCTCCATGTCCTGCGTGCTCTTGCTCGGGCGCATCAGCGCCGCGGCCCAGATGAGGCCCGTCAGCTCGTCCGACGCAAAGAGCACCTTTTCCATCTCGTGCTCGGGCCGGATGTCGACCACGAGGCCGTAGCCGTGGCAGGCGGTCGCGCGGATCGTGCGCTCGTCGACGCCGGCCTCGCGCATGAGCGCCTGGCTCTTGATGCAGTGCTCCTCGGGGAACTGCTCAAAATCGAGGTCGTGCAGCAGCCCGACCGTGGCCCAGAAATCGGCCTCGTCCCCGTAGCCCAGGGTGTTGGCATACCAGCGCATGACGGCCTCGACCGTCAGGGCGTGCTGCAGATGAAAACGGTCCTGATTGTACTTCGTGAGCAGCGCCCACGCCTGTGCGCGTTCCATGAAAACTCCACCTTTCTTTCAGAGGCGCCGCGCCGTTCGCGGCGGACGCCCCAAATCGTGCGGCACGCTCTTATTCCGCGATGACGCCCGCCATTTCCTCCGGCGTGACGCCGTAGACGGCGTCCTGCATCCCGCATTCCTCCAGTTTTTTCTGCACGGCCGCGCGCTCGTACACGCAGCCGACCAGCGCCTGCGCCAGGCCGTCGGCCTTCTGCGAGGCGAAGAAGTCGCCGTAGACGGCGGCGTCCGCGATCCGCCCCTGCCTGATCTCGAGGTGGAACTCCATCTTTCCGCCCTTGAAGCGGCCCGTGCGCACGACGCTGAATTTGGGGTTGCGGCCGTATTTGCTCTCCCAGTTGTCGAAGCGCTCGGCCGCCAGCGCGCGGATGCGCGTCTTGTCCGCCTCGGTNAGCTCGTAGCGGCGGTCGCTGCCGCGCATGATAAAGGAGATCATGTGCTCCTTGAACTGCTCCGGCGTCAGGGGCTTTTCCAGGTGCTCGGAGATGTTCGTCACGCGGTCGCGCACGGACTTGATGCTCTTGGAGAGGATCTTGTACTCGTCGACCGTCGTGGCCTCGACCATCCGGGCGATGTCGGTCGCGTAGAGCAGCGACCCGTGGTGGACGGTGTTGCCGCCCAGCTTGTACTGCGCGTTGCCCGAGAACTTGCGGCCCTCAATCACGAGATCGTTGCGGCCGTTGAACTCCGCCGGGATGCCCAGCGCGCGCAGGGCGTCGATGACGGGGGCGATATACTCCTGAAAGTGGATCTCGTCGGTGTCGCCGTAGTCGATGAAGGTGAATTGCCAGCCGCCGAGGTCCGTGTAGATGGTGCCGCCGCCCGACATGCGGCGCACGATATGGATGCCGTGCGCCTCGGCGTAGGGGCCGTTGATCTCCTCGAGCGTGTTCTGGTATTTGCCCACCATGAGCGTCGGCGTCGTGCGCCAGAAGAGGAACACGGGCTCCGGCAGCCGCTTTTCCATGGTGAAGTAGTACTCAAGGCCAAAATTGAAATAGACGTCCTCCGAACCGGTCTCTACATAGATCATGCGCGGTTCTCCATGGCGGCGTCCAGCGCCTCGGCCGCGCGGTAGGAGCTGCGCACGAGCGGGCTGCTGGCCACAAAGCGGAAGCCCTTGGCCATTGCGACGTCCTTCCAGCGGGCGAACTCCTCGGGCGTCACGTAGCGGTCGAGGGGCCAGTGCTCCTTCGTGGGCTGGAGATACTGCGAGATCGTGAGGATGTCGCAGCCCGTGGCGCGGATGTCGTCCATGAGTTTTCCGACCTCCTCGTCCCGCTCGCCGAGGCCCAGCATGAAGCCGGTCTTGGTGAGGATCCCGGGCGCGAAGCGCTTGCTGTCGGAGAGCACCTTCAAAGAGCGCGCGTATTTCGCCTGCGGGCGGATGTCCGGATAGAGGCGCTCGACCATCTCGACGTTGTGGTTCATGACCTCGGGCTTCGCGGCGAGGACGGTCTGAAGCGCCTCCTCGCTGCCCTTGAGGTCGGAGATGAGCACCTCGACCGTCGTGCCCGGGCAGAGCGAATGGATGCTGCGGACGGTCGCGGCCATGTGGGCGGCGCCGCCGTCGGGCAGATCGTCGCGCGTGACCTGGGTCACGACGACGTGACGCAGGCCCAGCTTCTGCGCGACCTCGGCCACGTGCAGGGGCTCCTCCGGGTCGAGCGGGCCCGCCTTGCCGCAGGTCACGTTGCAGAAGCGGCAGTTGCGCGTGCACTCGCTGCCCATGATCATAAAGGTGGCGGTGTGCTTCTGGTAGCACTCGCCCAGATTGGGGCAGTTGGCCTCCTTGCAGACAGTGTTGAGCTTCAGATCCTTCATGAGGGCGGCCACCTCGTCGACGGCCTGCTTGTTGTACGGGACCTTGAGCCAGTCCGGCTTTTTCTGCATGGCGCTTCCCTCTTATTCTTCGACTTCGGCGATCGCGGCGCCGACGGCGACCTCGTCGCCCTCGTCGGCGAGCTGTCTGCCCATGACGCCGTCCTCGGTCGCCTCGATCTGGTTGACGACCTTCTCGGTCTCGATCTCGTAGATGGGTTCGCCCTTGCGGAAGGCCTGTCCGGGCTCCTTGAGCCAGGCGCAGAGGACGGCTTTCTCCATTTCAGGGCGCAGCTTCGGCATTTTCAGTTCGTTTTTCATCGTATATCCTCCAAAATGTTGATCTTTCAAATCAGGAAGGTCCAGAGACCCGGGCAGCCCGCGGTCTCGCAGACGGCCCGCAGGAGCTCCGGCCGGAGCGCGAGGCCCGCCAGGCTCTTTTCCAGCGCCGCGAGCTTCCCCTCCTCCGGGGTGAGGCGGACGGAACCGATGACCGCGTTCTTCGCCTCGTACTCCGCGCAGACCCGCAGGCCGCGCCAGAGAAACTCGCGCCGGTAGGAGAAGGCGGGCGTTCTGCCGTACGTCCACTCCCAGGAGCGGAATTTTTCCTCCGCCAGCCGCCCGACCTCGTCCAGCTGCGCGGCCGTGAGCGCGCGCGGCTCGGCCCCGCCCCGGGTGAGCTCGCAAAAGAGCGCCTGCTGGAACTGCGCGGTGTCCATCGTGCTGTCCGCGAGGTGGCTGCGGATATTCGTGACCGGCCAGGGCGCGGAGCGGATGCCCTTGGCCTCGTAATGCGCCTGCCGCCCGTTGGCCAGGGCGCGCAGGGCCGTGAGATCGGTGTCGTAGAGCAGGGTGCCGTGGTGCAGGACGCGGCCGCCCGCGATCTTCTGCGCGCTGCCGGAGACCTTGAGCCCCTGGATCGAGATGTCGCAGGTGCGCGTGAAGGCGGCCGGGATGCCCAGGCGATTGAGCGCCTCCACCACGGGGCGGATGAAGCGCCCGTAGTCGGCGCCCTGGCCCTCGGCCCGGGCGATGCGCGTGTAGTTGACGTTGCCGGGATCGTGATAGACCGTGCCGCCGCCTGTTTCGCGCCGCACGACGGCCACGTTTTTCTCCAGCGCGGCGGGGACGCTGACCTCGGCGAACGGGTTCTGGTAGCAGCCGCAGACGACCGCCGGGCTGTTGCGCCAGAGCAGCAGGATATCGTCCTCCGGCGCGTTCAGAAAGAGAGATTCCTCGAACGCCTGGTTGAAATACGGGTCGTTCGATTGGTTAACATAATATACCATATCGGCCTCGCAAAAGTTTTTCCTCGTATAGATTACCCTGTTTTCCCACGAAAGTCAACACCAAGCAACAGAATACAAAAAGGCGGGGGCCAAAGCCCCCGCCTGAGAAGGACGCGCGGGAAACGGGTCTCCCCTACGCGAACGGGTTCCAGAAGCGGCTGCCGTTGAGCGAATTGAGCACGATGGCGGCGATGAGCAGAAGGAGGCAGCCCGCCATCGAGGCGATGTCCGCGGGCGTGAATTTCCGGCCCATGTACCAGGTGCGCTTTTTATACTTGCCGAAGCCGCGCAGCTCCATCGCGTTGGAGATGACCTCGATGCGGTCCATGCTCGAGAGGATGAGCGGGGTGAGGATCGCGCTCGCGCTTTTGAGCCGCCTGCCGAGGCTCTGCTTCTTGCTCATCTCGATGCCGCGCGCCTGCTGCGCCTGCGAAATGTCGTGGTATTCGCGCTGGATGTCCGGGATGTAGCGCAGCGCGAGCGCGACCGAATAGGCCACGGTGTATTTGACGCCGATGCGGTTGAGCGAGGCGGCGAACTCGCTGGGATTCGTTGTGCAGACGAACAGCAGCACGATCGGGATGGTCGAGAGGTATTTGAGCACCAGATTGAGGTGGTAGAACAGCTGCTCCTTCGTGACGACGTAGCGCCCGCCGAGGGAGAACAGCACGTGGCTCGTCTTGTAGAGCTCGACGCCGTGCTGCGGGGAAAAGACGAAGATCAGCACGTTGTTGAGCACCATGAAGACCGCCGTGAAGCCCAGCATGAAGGACACGTCGCGCAGGCGGATGCGCGAGATATAGAACAGCACGAAGCTGATGACGGGCAGCAGCACGAGCAGCCGCGTGTCGTAGCTCAGCATGGCCGCGAAGCTCCAGAGCAGCAGGCACACGAGCTTGGTCGCGCCGGTCAGGCGGTGGATGGGCGACGGGCGGTCGATATAGTTGAAAATATTCGTCATCTGCCGCGCACCTCCCGGTCGTAGTCGATAAAGCGCTGGACGAACGCGCGGCTCTCCGGCAGCTCGCAGCGCAGCGCGAGCTCGTAGAGCGAGGTCTCCTTGAGGCTCGCCCGCTCGATGACGGACGCGTCCGTCAGGATGTTCGCGGAGGTGTCGTTCGCGATCACGCGGCCGTCGGAGAACACGACGGCTCGCTCGGCGTACTCCAGCATGAGGTGCATGTCGTGCGTGATCATCACGACCGTGATGCCGCTGCGGTTGAGCGCCGCGAGAAAGTCCATGATGTCGGTGTAGTGGCGGAAGTCCTGTCCGGCGGTCGGCTCGTCGAGAAGGATCATCTCCGGCTCCATCACGAGGATCGAGGCGATTGTGACGCGCTTTTTCTGCCCGAAGCTGAGCGCCGAGATGGGCCACTTGCGGAACGGCCGCAGGCCGCAGATCGTGAGCGTCTTTTCCACGCGCGAGGCGACCTCGTCCTCCGGCACGCCGCGCGTGCGCAGGCCGAGCGCGACCTCGTCGAAGATCATCGTCTTGGAGATCATCTGGTTGGGGTTCTGCATGACGTAGCCGATGCGGTCGGCGCGCTCCTTGATGGAGAGGGCCGCGAGGTCCTCGCCGCCGAAGCGCAGCGTGCCGCGCTGCTGCGTCTCGAAGCCGCAGATCAGCTTGGAAAACGTGGATTTGCCCGCGCCGTTGCGGCCGACGATGGCCATGAGCTCGCCCTTTTTGACCTGCACCGACACGTCCCTGAGCGCCTGGTGCCCGTTGGGATAGGCGAAATCCAGGTTTCTGGCGTCGAGCAGCACGGGCTTCTCCGGCTTTGGGGGCGCGGGGGGCGTGTCGCGAAACCAGCCCTGCACCCGCTTTTTCGTCTCATCGGAGAGGATGACGGTGCGGATGCTCGCGGGGCGCAGCGCCGGGGTGATCCCGACGCCCGCGTAGCGCAGGGCGGTCAGGTACAGCGGCTCGCGGATGCCGTTCTCCGCGAGCAGATTCTGCGCCAGCAGCTCGTCGGGCGGGCAGTCGGCCAGGATGCGGCCGTCCTGCATGAGCACGATGCGGTCGACGCTGCGCCAGAGCACGTCCTCGAGCCGGTGCTCGATGATGACGACGGTCGCGCCGGTCTTCTTCTGGATCTCGTCGATCAGCTCGATGGCCTGCTTGCCCGTCGCGGGGTCGAGATTGGCCAGCGGCTCGTCGAAGAGCAGCACCGCCACGTCGTCGACCATGACGCCCGCCAGCGAGACGCGCTGCTTCTGCCCGCCGGAGAGCTCGTTCGGCGCGTGGCCCAGGTGGTCCTCGATAAAGACCGTGCGCGCGGCCTTCCCGACGCGCTCGTGGAGCGCGGGCTCCCCCACGCAGTCGTTTTCGAGCGCGAAGGCGATATCCTCGGCCACCGTGAGGCCGATGAACTGCCCGTCGGAGTCCTGCAGGACGGTGCCGACGAGCTTGGAGATCTCAAAAATGCTCATCTCCCGGGTCTGCCTGCCGAGAAGGCGCAGGCTGCCGGTCATCTCGCCCCGGTAGGCGAAGGGGATGAGCCCGTTGATGCAGNGGGCCAGGGTGGATTTGCCGCAGCCGGAGGGGCCGGCGACGAGCAGCTTCTCTCCCCGGTTCACGGTCAGGTTNATGTCGTACAGGGTAGGCTCCGCCTGCGCGTTGTACTGAAAGCCGAAATGTTCAAACTGGATGATCGGTTCGCCCATGGCGTCTCCTCCTTCGCGGTTCCGGCGCAGGGGCAGGCGAAGAGCGCCTCTTCGTCTGCCGCCGCACCGGCGCGCGGCAGGAGAAGCTCTCCTGCCGCTGACCGGTCCTGCGGTTTATTCGTCCTTGCTGAGGCTGCCCTTCCTGGGCTTGGCCGCCGCGAAGGCCACGCACAGCAGCGTGCCGACGATGGCGGTCGTGACGATGTTCACAACGCCCGCGGTGAGGCCCTGCAGAAACACCTTGTTGGCGGGCTCGGCATAGATGAGGATGTCGAGCAGCGGCGCGATGAGGCCCCAGGCCAGGATGTGGGAGACGAGCTGCGTGAGGTTGAAGGTCAGAATGCCCTTCTTGCCGAACTCGCCGTCCTGCAGCTTGAGGCGGCTGCAGCCCAGGCCGACCAGCAGGCCGAANGTAGCTGAAGTCGATGAGCGCGTGGCCGATGAGGCCGATCAGCAGACCCGCGACGGGGCCGAACACAGCCGCCATAAAGGCGAGCAGGCCGTACTGGATCGAGATGTTGGTGTTGGGCACCGGGCTCGGGATCGCGACGAAGCGGCCCAGGACAAAGAACAGCGCCGCGCCGATGCCGATGGCAACGATGGTTTTGACGGAAAACTTCTTCATACTCTCTTTCCTCCACAAAGTATTTATTGCAGACGCCGCGGCGTCTTCAATACGCGTTTAACCGCGCGGGTCGCGCCGGATCGTGATCTTCCAGCTGTTGCCCGTGCCGATGTTGTAGGCCTTGGCGAAGCTGCCCTGGTTGATGGCGACCGCCATGCAGTCGAGCGAGTTTACATAAATAAGCGGCTCGCCGACGTAGACCTCCGCGAACGAGTGGGCGTAGGTCAGGATGTTGCGGTAGAGCGTGCGGGTGTCGTTCTGGATCGTGATCTCCGCGCGCCCGCCCGCGGGGATGCCGAGCTTTTTGAACATCTCGCGCGGGATATTCGTCCACAGGCTGCCGAAGCGGATGTCCAGCACGTCGATGGTGCCGGAGACGAAGCCCTCGCCCTCGGTCGGCGGGACGGTCGGCAGCTCGACGATCGAGTCGACCGGGACCTCGGGCCCGACCTCGCCGAACGAGATGACGCCGCTCGCGAGGCGCGCGCCCGTGAAGGCGTAGACGTCGCGGCCGTGGAAGGTGTAGGACTCCTCGGAGCCGGTGAGCCTGTTGACGCGCTCGTCGATCACGCGGGCCTCGGCGATGCCGATCATGCGCTTGACGTGGGTGAGCGTGCCGTTGTCGGGCGAGACGACGTACTGCCCCGTCCCCGTGCGCGCGGCGATGCTGCGGCGCGTGGAGCCGACGCCGGGGTCGACCACGGAGACGAACACGGTGCCCTCGGGCCAGTAGGAGACGGTCTGGATGAGGCGGTAGCTGGCCTCCCAGATGTTGTAGGGCTCGATCTCGTGGGTCAGATCGAAAATTTTGAGCGTCGGGCAGACGGAATAGGCCACGCCGTACATGGCGCTGACGGCCCCGTCCTGCACGCCGAAATCGGTTTGAAAAATCAGCGGATTCATGCGCTCACCTCCTGTCTTTCAGAATAGCAGACCAGGAAATTCATGTCAATCGGCGCGCGAAAAAAAGCGCGGAGCCTGACCCGGCCGCGGCGAAAAAAACGCGCGGGCGGCCGAAGGGGGCCGCCCGCGCAGGTCTTTCACAGCGGAGTGTGCTTGTTCTCGTGGTCGATGAGCTTCCAGGTGGCGTCGATCAGGTTCGCGAACATGGGGTTCTCCATGGCGCGGATGATGAACGACTGGCGCGGGGAGTTGATGTCCTCGCCCGAGACCTGGAAGAGGCCGTTTTCGTCGCACAGGCGGCGCAGCCGCGCGAGCTGCTCCGGCGTGTTGCGCGTCGGCATGTAGGTGACGGCGGGCACGCCGATGTCCTTAAGGCAGGCGATGACCTCGTCGAGGTAGTCGTCCTCGAACTTCTGCGCCTTCTTGTCGCCCGTGACGCTCTCGCCCACGTCGCCCAGGTAGGCGTAGCACAAAAGCGCGTCGATGCGTNTGCAGAGCGCCGCGACCTCGCGCACGTTCGGGCATTCGTCGGTCGCGTCGATGAAGATGGTCGGGACGAAGGCGGACTTGAGGATGCCGAGCAGGTCGTAGTCGTAGAAGGGATAGGCGGTGTCCAGCATCTGCTGGGTCTGTCTGGCCGAGAGCTTCAGGCCGATGGACTGGAGATAGTCGACCATGCTCTGGCCCTTGCCGGCCTTTGCGATCATCTTTTTGGCGAGCGCGAACATGAGATGGCGCTCGGTCACGCCGCCGCCCTCTTTGGCCTCGGACAGGGGCAGCACGTCGCGGTCGTAGTCGAGCTCGATGCCCGCGAGCAGCGCGTTGATCTTCTCGACCATCGCGCGGTTGCGGCGGCCTCTGGCCTCGCGGTAGGGCGCGAAGAAGGCGTTGAGCTCGTCGATTTTGTCGTGGGGGACGCCCTGGATCGTCATGTAGCTGACGCCGACCTGGTCGGGGTTGTTGGTGCGGCGGCCCTGCATCGCGGTGCCGTCCATGGACGCGCGGCACTCCATGCCGATCGTGACGGGCATGCCGACGATCTGCGCGGCCTCGAGAAATTCGCGCGCGCCGGAGATCGAGTCGTGGTCGATGATGCCGGCCGTGCAGAGCCCCTCCATCCGCGCGGCGAACACCGCCGCCGTGGGCGAATACGGAGAGAAGGAATAGGTCGTGTGGATGTGGTTGTTGATGTACTGCGGCACCATCGGGGGGAACTGGGCCGTCTTCATGATCTCGCGCAGGTTGGCCAGGCGCTCCTGCTTGGTGGGGGCGTCGAGCTTCGTGAGAATGGCAATGTCAATCATAGCGGACTCCTTCCGAATCTATGCTTTTTTAGCCTCGCAGAGTTTGCGCCCGCAGGCGCAAAAAAATGGAATTCCATTTTTCCCGGCGGCGTGTACGTCGGGAAAAATTCTCTACAGTCTGCAAGTGTGGAAATTGCGCGTCCCACGCCGCGCAATTTATGCGCGCGCAGACTGCAATCCTTCTGGCGGAAAAGGCCACAGGCCTTTTTCGCCAATCTTAAACAAGCATTGGGTTTTGCCCAATGCTTGTTTATGGGTTATCAGTTGAGCATGACCTGGCCGCCGGTGACGGGGATGGCCTGGCCGGTCTCGTACTTCTGCTCGACGCAGTACAGAACGGCTCTCGCCACGTCGACGGGCAGGCAGCCGCGGTTCATGGGGACCTTGGCCTCGTAATAGCGGCGCACGTCCTGAACGGTCTTGGCGCCCGGGACCTTGCCGGCCTCGAGATACTGCACGAACAGGCCGCGGACGGGATCGCTCCACAGCGGGCCGTCCAGGAAGTTGCCCGGGCAGACCGCGTTGACCTTGATGTTGTAGGCGCAGAGCTCCAGCGCGAAGCTCTGGGTCAGGCCGATGCCGCCGAACTTGGAGCCGGCATAGGCGAAGTTCTTGTTGGAGCCCTCGAGCCCGGACTTGGAGTTGAGCGTCACGATGTCGAACATCTTCTCGGGGTCGGCCTCGTGCTCGGCCTCCATGATGATGGCGGCGTACTTGGCGCAGAGGAAGAAGCCCGTGTAGTTGACGTTCGTCACGAAGTCGAAGTCCTTTTTCTCGAGCTCGGCGATCGGGCCGGAGCGGACGACGCCCGCGTTCGAGAGCATGAGATCGAGCCCGCCGAACTGCTCGACGGTCTGCGCGACCATATTGGCGACGCTCGCCTCATCCGAGACGTTCACCGCGACGGCGACGGCGCGCTCGCCCATCTCCTGGGCGACCTGCTTGGCCAGCGGCTCGTTCATATCGGCGACGATGATGGTCGCGCCCTCCTTGTAGAGCTCCTCGGCGATGCCTCTGCCGAAGCCCTGCGCGGCGCCCGTGACGATGGAGATCTTCCCCGCGAGGCGGCCCGTTCCGGCCGGACGCTTGTGGATGTTTGCTTTGGCGATTTCACACCATTTTGTCATATCGACAGACATATAAAACCCTTCCTTTTCTGGTAAGATTACTTCATTTGCTCGCCGCAGCGGAGCAGGCGCGCGTAGGCGTCCTCCCACTGGGCGGTGTGGTGCGGCTCGTAGACCGCGACGGATTCGGAGCGGCGGACGACCTCGCGCAGCTCCCGCAGGTTCGCGATCTCGCCCAGGGCCATGGCCTGCGCGAGCAGGTTGCCGATGGCGGCGCCCTCGATGGGGCCGGTCGTGACGGGACGGCCGATCGCGTCGGCGGCCATCTGGTCGAGCAGCTTGTTCTGGATGCCGCCGCCCACGATGTTGAGCGAGTCGAGCTTTCCGCCCTTGATCTGCTCGAGGCGCTCGAGCGCCCAGCGGTACTTGAGGGCCAGCGACTCGTAGATGCAGCGGGCGATCTGGCCGGGGTTCTCGGGCTCCGGCTGGCCGGTCGCGCGGCAGTAGCCGCGGATCTTCTTCTCCATGCCGCCCGCCGAGAAGAACGGCGGATAGTCCGGGTCGATCACGGAGCGCAGCGGCGTCTCGGCCTCGGCCAGCTGCACGATCTCGTCCCACGAGTACTTCTTCCCCGCCCTGGCCCAGTCGCGGCGGCACTCCTGGATGAGCCAGAGGCCCATGATGTTGCGCAGGGGGCGGAAGCCGCCCTGGATGGTGCCCTCGTTCGTGAAGCCGGAGTCGCGCACGGCGTCGGTCAGGATCGCGTGGTCGGTCTCGACGCCGAAGAGCGACCAGGTGCCGGACGAGCAGAAGGCGAAGTTCCCGCTGCCGGGGATGGCCGCGACGGCGGAGGCCGTGTCGTGGCAGCCGACGGCCGCGAAGCGCGCGCGGTTGAGGCCGATCTCGTCGGCCACGGCGGGCAGCAGCTGCCCGCGCAGCTGGCCCGCGCGGTCGAGCGGCGTGAAGATGTGCTCCGGCAGGCCCAGCTCGCGGATCGTCTCGCGGTCCCAGTCGTGCGCCGCGGGATTGTAGAGCATGGAGGTCGTGGCGATCGTGTACTCCGAGCGCTTTTCACCCGTGAAGAAATAGCCGAGCAGGTCGGGCGTCATGAGCAGCGTCTCGGCGTTTTCGAGCGCGGGGTCGTTCTCGAGCTTTCTCTTGTAGAGCTGGAAGAGCGTGTTGTAGCTCTGCGCGGCGATGCCCGTGCGGCGGAAGATCGTCTCGAACGGCACCTTGTCGAAGACCGGCTGCATGTCGCCGTCCGCCGCGTAGCGGTACGAGCGCGGGTTGCCGATCAGCTGGCCGCCGCGGCCGAGCANACCGTAGTCCACGCCCCAGGTGTCGACGCCGAAGCAGTCGAGGCTGCCGAAGCCGCCGCGCTGGAAGGCGTACAGCCCCAGCTTCATCTGCTGGTAGAAGTTCATCACATCCCAGTAGAGCACGCCGTTCAGCGGGATATAGTCGTTTTCGTAGCGGTGCAGCTCCTGCATCGTGAGCCGGCTGCCGTCGAAGCGGCCGAGGATCGCGCGGCCGTTGCTGGCGCCGAGGTCAAAGGCGATCAGATTGAGATCGTGCTTCATAACTCCCTCCCAAAACCCGAGCCGCTTTTGCGGCTGTTTTTCGTCCTCTATTATATATGGTTTTATACCATAGTTTCAAGAGGTTTTTGGTTTCTTTTTTTGGCTTTGTGTTTCTTTGCGACGCCTTTTCTGAAATTTTGCCCGTTCCGGCTGTTTTTTTCCGAAATGTATGGTAGAATGCGGGCAAAGAAGGATAAAGGAGCAATTTTATGAACAAGCGTCCGCTCGTCATCTGCACCGACCCGGGCATCGACGATTTTATCGCCCTGTGCATGCTGCTGAACCGGCCGGAATTCGACATTCTCGGCATCGTCGCCCTGAGCGGCAACGTCGGGCTCGACGTGACCGTCAACAACGCGCTCGTCGCGGTCGAGCTCTGCCGCCGGCCGGAGATCCCGGTCTTTGCGGGCAGCGCCCGCCCGCTCATGCGCCCGGCGCGCTCCGCCGCCAACATCCACGGGCCCAGCGGGCTGGGGAACTCGGTCGAGCTCTACTCGAGCCTGCGCCCGCACGAGGGCAGCGCCGCCGAGTTCCTCGCGCGCATGGCGAAAAAGCACCGCGGCAGCCTTGAGCTGCTCTCGCTGGGGCCGCTCACCGACGCGGCCCTCGCCGTGAAGCAGGAGCCGAAGCTCGCCTCGTATTTCAGGAACATCACCGTCATGGGCGGCGGCATCCGGCTCGGCAACGCGACGCGCTTCGCGGAATTCAACATCCTGGCCGACCCCGAGGCCGCGGCGGCCGTGTTCGCCTGCGGCGCGCCCGTCACGATGGTGGGGCTCGACGCCACGCAGCCCTGCGTGCTGCCGCGCGAGGCCGTCCGGCGGCTCGAGGCCGACACGCCGCTCGGCCGCGCGGTGCCGAAGATGCTCTCCGACTACGCCGACACCTACAAGCGCGTGCACAACCTGGACGGCATGGTCATCCACGACGCGATCTGCGCCGTGAGCCTCTA
>JGI20225J20221_1001041_pt2 | contig 13435 bp, 10 predicted proteins | sample BioMet4_FD_20221 | JGI IMG/M metagenome (IMG submission 20221) | reverse complement strand
TCCTTGTAGAAAAGCGGCGTGGGCACGACGTCGATGAGCTCCTGGGTGAAGCGGATACGTTCTTCGAGGGTGGCGCCCATGGTATCGAGGGCCCGGGCCAGGTCGGCGATTTCGTTGCGACCTGTAGCGAGGCCCGAGCGGCGGCTGAGATCGCCCGCGGCCATGTCCTGGGCCATATGGGCCAGACTGGCCGTGGGGCGCAGGATGAAAAATTGGGCAAAGGCGTGGGCGGCGGCCAGGGCCAGGGCCAGAACCAGGGCNAGCANGGTCATGTCCCGCTTCATGGCCNNGTCCAGAGGCGCCAGTACGGCCGNCAGNGGACGGCGCAGCCGGAGGATCAGCTCGGGTTTCCCNCCGACGCGGACCGGAACGGCAATATTGCAGTAGGACATGCCGCTTGGGCGCGGCGCGGTCCAGCTCAAATGGGCATCGGTCCGGGTCTGNGGTGGGACATCCGCGGCGTCGGGCATGTGCTGGCCGATGCGTTGCGGTTCTTCAGGCCAGGCGGCCAGGATACGGCCGGAGGAGTCGAGGAGCCGGGCTTCTGTCTGGTCGGGAAAGCGCATGCCGGCAAAAAGATGTGAAAACCAGTCCAGGCGCAGCCCCAGGACACACAGGCCGACAACCTCTCCAGAGGGCGCGCGTACGGGCTGCGCCAGGAGCAGCCGGGCCGGTGCGTCGGCCGTGGCCGGGTGATAGCCCCCGAGGCGGATGCCGCCGCTTTGCAGGGCTGGTTGGAACCAGGAATGGTCGGCAGTGCCGATATCCGGCAAGCCGTCGATGGTGGAGGAGACGACATGGCCGTTCGGGGCGGCGAGCAGGGTCAGGCTGGCGAACTGGGGAAACAGGGCCAGGGCCTTGCGGAGGATAAAGCCGGATTTGTTGGGATCACCGGAAATGACATCCGGCAGGTTGGCCAGGCCGCGCAGGATGTCGGAGCCACCGTTGATGATGGCCTGGGCCTGGCCGGCCGCCAGATCGGCCAGGCCGTCCAGGGTGTTTTGGGCAGCGGTCTGGGCCAGGTGGCGTTTTTCGATGGCCGAAGCCACATGGAGGGCAATGGCCGGGGTCAGCGTAAGCAGTACCAGCCAGAGCAGTCGCGAACGCAGGCTTTGGTGCAGCCGCCATGCCATGGATGCGATCCCGGAAGCGTTCAGGTGGCGCCGTGGGAATGGGATGGTGCCGCCAATTCCCAAAGAATAGGGGACTTCCGGTTCGAAAGCAAGGGCGGTCCCGCAAGACGGTTGGTCCGATCAGGCCGCAGGCAGGTAGGTCTTGCCAAGGACAAANCCTCGGGATTCCAGNAAGGTGGAAAGATATTCCGTGGCNCCCCGGNTGGCCACGTAGGGCACGACAAAACAGGATTCGGGTCCGGGCACGGCCGTTAGAGGCAAGATCGGCCGACCGGCCACGACCTTGCCCACCTTGCGCGGGTCGATGTCGAGCCAGGCCGTGATGCGCACGCCCCAGTCGAGGAGATGGCCGGCCCGACGGCGGGTGACGCGNCCGGCTCCGGCCACGATGANCTCGGGNTGGTACGGATTGACGGCGGACAGGTAGCGGGCGAGGGCGCCGGCCTTGATGCGGTGGAAGGCTTCCGGGTCGTAGCGCGGATCGGTCCGGGAGAGCCGGCCCGGTGGATCGTTCCAGACGAGCAGGGTCTCGGGCAGCTTGGCCATGACCACCCCGGCCGCGAGCCAGCGCAGCCACAGTTCGTAGTCCTCGGGAAATTCGCCCTGGCGGTAGCCGCCGAAGCGCCGGACCAGGTCCGTGCGGAACATGACCGAGGGATGCGGCAGGGGCGATTCCCGGAAGATGGCCAGCCGGATGGCCTCGGGCGCAAGCACGCTGTTGGCCCAGCGCACATGCTCGCGGTAGCCGTTGGCCCGGGCCGCGTCCCCTCCGAAGGCGGTCCGGCAGGACACGAGCCCCACTTCCGGATGGGTATCCAGGTGATGGGCCTGGCGTTCCAGACGGCCGGGCAGGCAGAGGTCGTCGGCGTCCATGCGGGCGATGTATTCGCCCCGGGCCACGGCCAGACCGGCGGACAGGGCGGCCACGATGCCGCCGTGGGAACGGTGGAGGGGGCGCACTCTGGGGTCACGCCGGGCGGCCATGTCCAGGATATTCCGGGTGGCGCCGCCGTCGTCGGAACCGTCGTTGACCGCCACCACTTCGAAGTCGCAGCCGGCCTGGGAAAGGAGACTCGCGAGGGCGGCAGGCAGGCTGGCGGCGGCGTTGCGCACCGGCAACAGCACGGAAATCATGGATGTCTTGTAGCCGGCTCCGGCCGGCCGGACAAGAGGCGTTGGCGCAGGGGAAACACACGGCCCCGGCCGATGTCCGCCGGGGCAAAAGACGGGAGACCGGGGCGTCGGACCTAGGCCACCCGGACCATGGTGGAGCGCAAGACCTCGGAGCGCATGACTTCGAGGACCTTGCCCTCGGCGTAGGTCACCACGTCGCCGCCGAAAAAAGCCACATCGGCCGGGTCATGGGTGACCATGATGAGGGGAATGTCCAGGCGGGACAGGATGCCGGCCAGCTCCACGCGGACCTTCTGGCGCAAGGGGATGTCCAGGGCCGAGAAGGGTTCGTCCAGGAGCAGGGCCCGCGGTTCGCCGACAAGGGCCCTGGCCAGGGCCACGCGCTGACGCTGCCCGCCGGATATCCGGGCAGGCCTGACCTCGGCCAGGGCGGCGATAGCAAACAACTCCATGATGCGGTCCACACGGTCGGCATTGGCCCGGGAAAGACGTCCGAACAGGGGGCGCAGGCCAAAGGCCACGTTCTGGCGCACGGTCAGGTGGGGGAAAAGGGCATAGTCCTGGAAGACATAGCCGATTTTCCGGTCCCGGGGCGGCAGGAACACGCCTTTGGCGCTGTCGCACAGGATGCGGCCATCGAGGGTGATGGAACCCACATCCGGACGCATGAGTCCGGCAATGGCGCGCAGAGTCAGGGTCTTTCCCGAGCCGGAAGGCCCGAAAAGGACCACCCGGTTGTCCGAGGTGGCGAACTGAGCCGCCAAATGGAATCCCCGGGTGGCCGACTTGTAGGCTTTCTCTATGCCGACGGTGATGCGCATACGGTTTGCCCTACGGCTTCTTGAACCCGTACTGGGCCAGGATTTCCTGACCCTTGGCGCTGGTCACGAAAGCGACGAAGGCGGCGGCATCCTTCTTGTTGGCGGCGGCGGTCAAGACGGCGATGGGGTAGCTGACCGGCTTTTCCAGGGGAATTTCGGCCATGACCTTCACCTTGTCGCCACCCTTCTTGGCATCGGTGCCGTACACGAAGCCGGCATCCACTTCGCCCCGGCTCAGGTAGTCGAGCACCTGGCGCACGGACTCGGCCATGACGAACTTGGAGGCGATGGGGTCCCATTCACCGAGCTTGACCAGGGCGGCCTTGGTGTAGCGTCCGGCCGGCACGGTCTCGGGGTTGCCGACGGCCACGCGCTTGACCACGGCGGCCTTGAGGGAGGCCAGATCCTTGACCTTGGCCGGGTTGCCGGCCGGAACGGTCAGGACCAGGGAATTCTGGGCGAAGTTGACCCGGGTGGGCACGTCGATGAGTTTTTTCTCAACGGCCATGTCCATGGTTTTCTGGTCGGCCGAGGCGAACACGTCGACCGGAGCGCCCTTTTCCATCTGGGACAGCAGCGCGCCCGAAGCGGCAAAGTTCATGGTCACGTTGACGCCCGGATGCTCCTTGGCAAAGGCGGTTTTCACGGCGCCGAAAGCGTCGGTCAGGCTGGCGGCGGCGGAAACGGTCAGGTCGCTGGCAGCGGCCGGAACGGCCAGGGACAGCACCAGGGTCAGGGCCAACAGCAGTTTACGCATCGTCAATCCTCCTTGATCAGGCTTTGGGTTTGATGATCTTGGCCACCACGACGAGCAGGACCACGCAAACCGTCGAGATGAGCAGCACCAGTTCGTTGGCCAGGGTGTCGTTCCCGGCCTGGGTGGCGCTGTACACGGCCAGGGACAGGGTTTGCGTCTTGCCCGGAAGGTTGCCGGCCACCATGAGGGTGGCGCCGAACTCGCCCATGGCCCGAGCCAGGGCCAGCATGACGCCGGCGAGAAGTCCCCGCAGGGCCAGCGGCAAGGACACCCGGAAAAAGATCGCCGTTTCCGTGGCGCCCAGGGTTCTGGCCGCGTTTTCCAGGTTCTGGTCCACGCCCTCGAAGGCCGCTCGGGCCGAACGGTAGACCAGGGGAAAGGCCACCACCGCGGCCGCCAGCACCGCACCCTCCCAGGTGAACATGATGGAGATGCCGAAGGCGTCCCAGAGATAGGAACCGATGACCCCCCGGCGCCCCAGGATCACAATAATATAATAGCCCAGCACCGTGGGCGGCAGCACCATGGGCAGGGTGAGGACGGCATCAATGAAGTCGCGGCCCGGAAACTCCCGGGTACAGGCCATACGCGCCAGGGTCACGGCCGGGATCGATGCCAGGGCCGTGGCTAAGCTTGAGACCTTCAGCGTGAGTAACAACGGAGGCAGAACATTGGCATCGAGCATTGCAACGGTCTCTTGGGGTTTAAGCCCAGGGAGGAAAGGTGAAACGGGCGCGTTGCCGTTCACGGAACAGCATCTTTACAAGCTTGATAGGGGAAGAATGCTATAATGTATAGGGTATCACGAGTTTCATAAAAAAAGTGCCACTGCCTGCCCGGCAGGGGAGGTCTTCCAGTTCGTTGCAGGGCGCGGCCCGCACAACGACGGACAAACCAAGGCGAATCGGAAAAGGGCCGTCAGGCCCAGGCCGGCCTACTCCAGCACGATCTGGGCGTATTGGAGGTAGTCGCTCAGGATGGTCTGGGTCTCCTCGGCCAATTCGGTGAACTTGAGCCCGAGGTCGAGGCGTTTTTCGGACAGCCCCACCCGCTTGATGACGCAGGGCAGGACGGCACGCGCGGTCGTGCCGAGCAGGGGACAGGTCAGCACGATGTGGTCGTCGATATGCACGCCTGGGGGATTGGACTTGTCGGAGCCGGCCGAAAACTGGCACCCGGTCTGGCTGAGGTCCACGATCATGCCCTGGACCTTGGCTTCGCCCAGTTCCGTTTCGGCCGGGATGCTGCAGGGCATCCGGGGAAAGCGCCGCAAGTCATGGGATTCCAGGTGGGAGGGGTAGGAGAGAAAAAGCAGGGGAAAGGGAATTTGTACCGCCTTGATCAGGCTGGCGGAAAAGCCCATGACCGTGCCCCCATGCAAAAAACGCACGATGACCGTGTTGTCGGGATAGAGCATCTGATGCATGGCATCCCGATTGTTTTCGGACACGACGGGCATGTGGGTGACCACAAAGCGACCCTTGGCATGGCCGACGCTGGCCGTGGTCAGCTTGTCCGCAAGGCCGGCCACTTCAAGGAGCAGCTTGGTTCCGGGCGGACAGGGCAGGTTGATGTGGCGCCCTGTGGAAGTGTTCATGATTGCGGTGCCTCGGGAACGCTGCGATCGGGCAGGGGGGCGTGCTCGTCCGGCCCGGCCTGATCGAGATAGGCACGGAAACGTTTGGCCTCGGCAAAGTCAGGCCGCAAGGCCAGGGCCTGGTCCAGATGGGCGCGGGCCCCGTCCTGGTCGCCGGCTTCGGCCTTGGCCCGGGCCATGTTGAAATGGAGGTGTTCGTCGTCGGCGCTTTGCTCCAGGGCCTTGCCGTAATAATTGACGGCCTCGGTAAAGTGTTTTTCCTTGCGCAGGCAGATGCCGAACTCGTTGAACAGGTGGCGTTCCTGGGCCTGGAAGAGGGCATCGATGCCAAGGATGCGGCGCAAGGCCACGGCCAGCTTCTTGCCGTTGCCCTGTTGCAGATAGATTTTGCCGAGTTCAATATTGGCTTTGGGATGTTTTTCGTCCAGGAGCAGCGCCTTGCAAAACTCCTTTTCGGCCCCGTCCAGATCCTCTTCGGCCAAGTGCTTTTCGGCCAGGGCGATCTTTTTTTTCAGGGATTCGATGAAGGGCAGGCAACGTTTCTCGTAGTAGCCCGGTTCGGGATGGTAATTGCGGATGAATTCGCCCTTGGAAATATGCGTCAGTGGGCCGGATGGAATGGAGTTGGCATTGAGCGCCTGGATGCAATAGGTGTCGTCATCGAGCCGGCGCACGAACCACAAGGTTTTTTGCGCGTAACTGCGGCTGGTGACGCCCTGGCCGGTCTCGGCGTTTTTGGAGTGGGAATAGACGCCGAGAATATGACAACTCGAACCACAGGTCGCCGAAGCGGCGTCCTGATTCATGGTCGCATTGCTGGTGTCGTCGTTTTGCATCGGTCCGTGATGCGGCCGATCGACGAAGACAAGCGTGGATCGGTGGAATTCCTGTCGTTTCGGGAAAAACCACGTTCTGGACTGCGCGTGGTTACGGTCCCGGAGACGGCCAGTCAAGCCGCATAGTTGCCAAGCACTCTATCCCAGCGACGCGCATTTGTCAAAAAAGAGCGCGCGATTTTCGGGAAGTTCCGAAAATCGCGCGCCCCTTCTGTACATGTTTTGCGATCGAGGCGCGGGACGGTCAGGGCTCAACCGCAGCCTTCACCGCTGCCGCCGCTGCAGCCGCAGGCCTTGCCCAGGCCCTTGCGTCGGCTCTTGAGCCGGGACAGATCGCCGGCGCCGTACACCTCGGCCAGGGCGTTTTCCAGGAAGCCCGAGCATTCGTAGGGCAGCACGCCGTGCTCGGTCAGCACCTTGCGTGGGGTCTCGCCGAAAGCGGCCACGAGCACGGCCCGGCAGTCGCACAGCACCTTGGCCAGTTCTTCCCAGCGCTTGGGCCCGGCCCCGGGGTCCGGCGCCCACCGGTCCTCGACATAGGCATACCCGTCGCCTTCCTGCTTCCAAATCTGAAACTTGTGGGCCTCGCCCAGGTGCATGTTGACGAGCATGCCTTCCCGGGTGGCCACGGCCACGTACGGCCGGGCGGCCAGATCGGTCCCGGGCACGGTCCGGGCACATTCGCCGAGCAGGGGGGAGAGCTCGACCGACCGGTCGTTGCACAGAAGTCCCACGGCGTCAGCCCGGCAGCGCTTGCAATGAGTCATCTGGGGCAGCAGCTTCTCGGCCTTTTCCCGCAAGCCGTGGATCAGGGCGTGGTCGGGCTCGGGCACTTCGGCAAAGGCGGTCTCGGCCACGGGTTTGACCGGCATGATGTTTTGGATGTCCACGCCGAGTTCGGACAGGGTCTTGGAGATTTCCAGCACGTGCTGGTCGTTGACCCCGGGCACGACAATGGTGTTCGACTTGACGATGACGCCGTGTTCCTTAAGGATCTTGATGCCTTCGATCTGGCGCTCCAAAAGGAGTTTGGCCGCGGCCTCGCCCCGGTGGATGACTTTGCCGTCCCGGACCCAGGCATAGACGCGGGCGCCGATTTTCGGGTCCACGGCCGTGATCGTGACCGTCACGTGGGACACGCCGAGTTCGGCCAGTTCGGCGGCATGGGCGGGCAGGGCCAGGCCGTTGGTGGACAGGCAGAAAAGCATCTGGGGATACTTTTCCTTGAGCAGCCGGATGGTGCGCATGGTCTCGGGATTGGCCAGGGGGTCGCCCGGGCCGGCGATGCCGCACACGGTGATGCGCGGTTCCTTTTCCAGGACCTTGTCCATGTAGGCCACGGCCTGTTCGGGCGAGAGCACGGCGCTGGTCACGCCCGGCCGGGATTCGCTCACGCAATCGTACTTGCGGTTGCAGAAATTGCACATGATGTTGCACTTGGGAGCAACGGGCAGGTGCACGCGGCCGCAGGTGCCGGCGGCGTCACGATTGAAACAGGGATGCTTGGAAAGGTCCTTGGTGGCGGTCATGCGTTGCTCCTTTAGAGATAGCCGTAGCCCACGGCGCTGTCGTCCTGCTTGCGTTCGAGGAAGAGATTGACCAGCCGGTCGAAGAGTTCGAGCGCTCCGCCATAGCCCACGTGGCGCATCCGCGGCCCGCCGAAGCGGTCGTGGATGGGAAAGCCCACCCGCAAAAGCGGCACGTGCATGTCCCGGGCGTAGCGGTAGCCCTTGCTGTGGCCGACCAGGATGTCTGGAGCGAGCGTTTCGGCCTGCTCGGCGATGTCGTGGAAGTCCACGCCTTCCCGGGCCTCGGGCGGCTCGGGCAGGATGCCCTCGGTCACTGCGGCCAGGGAGGCCTTGAAATTCTTGCAGGTGGCGCCGGTCGCGGCGAGAATCGGCTTGACCCCGATTTCGGCCAGAAAGGCCACCATGGCGATGACCATATCCTCTTCGCCGTAGACGATGGCGCGCTTGCCGGCCACGTACTTGTGGCCGTCCACGTAGGCGTCGACCAACCGGCCGCGTTCGTTGGCGTAGCGGGCCGGGGTGGGCACGCCGGTCAGCTCGGTCAGGGCCTCGAAAAAGGCGTCGGTCTCCCGGATGCCGACGGGCAGGCCGACCCGGATGTTTTTCACCCCGAAACGGCGCTCCAGGTTGGTGCCGGCGCTTTCGGCCACATGGTCGGCCCGGCCCCATTCGATGGACCCGAGCGCCCCGGACATGGCCCGGATGTCGGCAAGGGTGGTGCCGCCGGCCGGCAGCTTTTCGTAGTCGAGGAGCGCCGGGCGATCCATGGAATCGGAAATATCCGGCAAAATGGTGCCCGCGACCCCGAAATCGGCCAGGATGTCCTTGAGGTGGCGCAGGTCGGCCGGGGAAACCAGGCCCGGCATGACGTTCACCCGGCGTTCGGCCGGGGCCTTTTCCTTCACCAACTGCCCGGCCAGGGCGGCCACGGCCGCGTGCCAGCCTTCCATGTGGGTGCCGGAATAGCTCGGGGTCGAGACGGAAACGATCTCCGGCANGGGCAGGTCGCCGAACTCCTTGCGGAACTCGGCCAGAAGCCNNGGCACGTCGTCGCCGATGGTCTCGGTCAGGCAGGTGGTGGCCACACCCACCACCGTGGCCCCGTACTTGGACATGACGTTNANGATGCCCTTTTTGAGGTTCGGGCCGCCGCCGAACACGGCCTGCTTCTCGCCNAGNGCCGAGGAGGCGATGTCCATGGGCTCGCGGAAGTGGCTGATGATATAGCGGCGCATNTAGGTGGCGCAGCCCTGGGAGCCGTGCAGGAAGGGAATGGCCCCTTCGATGCCCCGGAAGGCCAGGGCCGCCCCGAGCGGCGTGCACAGCTTGCAGGCGTTGGTGGTGGAGACGTAGGGCGAATCGCTCATAAGGATTCTCCTGCGGCGAGCGGGGTGTTTTCCGCTGCGGCCAGGGCCTTGGCCNGCGGCNTCNCGCCGGGGCACGAANCGCCAGANNGGGCTGGTGGCCGAGGCGTGNACTTCCTTGGCGAANTTGAGCATGCCGACAAAGCCTTCCAGGGCTTCCTTGCGCTCGTGGTTGTGGTCGCAGAAGCCGACCCCGAGCTTGTGGGCGATGGGCCGTTCCTTGACCCCGCCGACAAAGAGGTCCACGTCGAGCTCCTTGACGAACTTCGAGAGTTCGAGCGGATTGGAGTCATCCACGATGACCGTGCCCGGATCGCAGATGGTGGCCAGTTCCTCGTAGTCTTCCTTGGTGCCGGTCTGGGAGCCGACGAGCACCACCTGCATGCCGAGGTGGCGGAAGGCCTTGATCAGCGAAAAGGCCTTGAAGGCGCCGCCCACGTACACGGCCACCTTTTTGCCTTCCAGGTCCTTGCGGTACTTTTTNAGTTCCGGGAGCAGCNTGGAAAGTTCCTCGCGCACGAGNTTCTGGGTGCGCGCGACNATGCCCGGGTCGCGGTCCTTGAAATGGTCGGCCACGGCATAGAGCGAATCGGCCATGTCCTCGATGCCGAGGTAGGACACCCGCAAAAACGGCGTGCCGAACTTGTCCTGCATCATCTTGGCCAGTTCCATGGTGGCGCCGGAGCACTGGACCACGTTGAGCCCGGCTCCGTGGCAGCGCTTGATGTCGGCCACCCGGCCGTCGCCGGTGATGTTGGCCACCACCTGGACGCCCATCTTCTCGAAGTATTCCCGGATGATCCAGATCTCGCCGGCCAGGTTGAAGTCGCCGAGGATGTTGACGGAAACCGGGCTGATATCTTTGGTGTCGCCGGTGCCGGCCAGGGTGAACATGGCCTTGCAGGCGGCGGCGTAGCCTTCGCGCTTGTTGCCCTTGAAGCCTTCGGACTGGACCGGGATGACCGGGATNCCGGTCTGTGCNGCCACGTCGCGGCANACCGCGGCCACGTCGTCGCCGATGATGCCGACGATGCAGGTGGCATACACGAAAGCCGCGTTGGGCTTATGGCGTTCGATGAGTTCGAGCAGGGCGGCCTTGAGCTTTTTTTCGCCGCCGAAAATGANGTCCTTTTCCTGGAGGTCGGTGGAAAAGCTCAACCGGTGCAGTTCCGGGCCCGAGGACAGGGCGCCCCGGATGTCCCAGGTGTACACGGCGCAGCCGATGGGGCCGTGGACCAGGTGCAGGGCGTCGGCGATGGGGTAAAGCACCACGCGCGATCCGCAGAACACGCAAGCCCGCTGGGACACGGCGCCGGCCAGGCTGTCCCGGTTGCAGGCCAGCTCGAAGGGTCCTTCGCCCTTGCGGTGGATCTGATCCCGTCGTTCCTCGAAAATGGCCTGTTCCATGTGGGCTCCTTTCCCGGTCACCATGTGCCGGGATTTGCGAGACTCTACAAGGAACGTGCCAAATTTTAATTTACTGAAATAACTAGCTAAATATATGAGCGGTCATGGTCTGGAACAAAATTGTAGGCGATGCGCCGACAGAATTGTCGAAAATGGGGCCGGGAAGCACGGGAGGCGACATTTCCGTAACCGGCTGTCGGAAGGGCGGTCGCGACAGGGCGTGCCGCAACCGGCTGGCGGCCGGGGCGGGACGATGCGGCGCGGGAGACCCCTTAGGGGGTGACGAGAATGACCACGCGCCGGTTCTTGGCCTGGTTTTCCGGGACGGGGCGGCCGGAAGGGTCATCGTTGGGGGCGATGGGTTGGGTGTCGGCCAGGCCCTCGACGCGCAGGTGGTCCTTGGGCACGCCCTGGTCGATGAGGAGCCGGGCCACCCGGCTGGCCCGGGCCGAGGACAGCTCCCAGTTGGACGGATAGAGCCAGGATTCGATGGGCAGGTTGTCGGTATGCCCCTCGACGATCACCTTGTAGGGCGTGCCGGCCAGGGTGGTGGCGATTTCACGCAACAGCGGCAGCCCAGCCGGCTTGATGTCGGCACTGGCCAGGTCGAAAAAGGCGGCGCCGCGCAGGTTCAGCGCCACGCCGTTGTCGCGGGGGATAAGCTCCACCTCGTTGTCGTGGAGGGCCAGCTTGGCGGCCAGCTCCTTGCGCAGGTCGTCGAGGGTCTTGCGCCGGGGCCCGGTCCGGTCGGATTCCTCGGGCTTGGGCTGGGGCTTGGGCGGTTCCGGTTCGGGCACGCGCTCCCGGGCCAGGACCGTATGGCTGACCTTGGAGCGCACCGCGTCGGTTTGGGGCTTGGGTTTGGGCGGCGGCGGGATCATGGCCTTTTGCATGGAGTCGGCCACCCGCTCGTAGCGGCCGATGTCGATATGGGACACGGCCACCACCAGCAGGAAAAAGCACAGCAAAAGCGTCATCATGTCGGCCAGGGAGATGGGCCACAGGTCCTCCTCCTCATGACGGCGTTTGCGCAGGTCGGCGAGTTTGAGCATGGCGCCCGGGGCCTAGTGCCCGGCCTCCTGGTCATGGCGCTCGATGGACGACCAGCGCCGGGGCGGCAAATAGGCCTTGAGCTTGTCGAGGACGATGGCGGCCGGGGTCTTATCCTTAATAAAGAGCGTACCGTCGCGGATGACGCACATGAGGATGACGCGCTCCTCGATGCGCTTTTCCACCTTGATGGCGATGGGCAGGAAAATGAGATGGGCGAGNAGAATGCCGTACAGGGTGGTGGTCAGGGCCACGGCCATGTGGGCGCCGAGGTTGGCCAGGCCGCCGCTCATGGACTGCATCATGCCGATCAGGCCGATCAGGGTGCCGATGATGCCGTAAGCCGGGGAGAGCTTGGCCATGGTGCGGTAGATGCCGGCCGAGGACATCTCCTGCTGGTAGGTCTGTTCGATGCGGGTTTCGAGGATCTCCTTGATCTCTTCCCGGGAATAGCCGTCCACGAGCATCTGGATGGCGTTTTGGAGAAATTCGTTTTCGATGCCGGGCAGGGCCTTTTCCAGGTGGATCTTGCCCCGGGTCGAGGCTTCCCGGGCGATGTTGACGATCTCCTCGATGTAATGGTCCGTGGGCAGTTCCTCGCGCTTTAAGGCGATGAGGAAGGTGTTGAAGACCCGCATGACCTCCTTGAGGGGAAAGCAGATGAAGGTCGAGGCCAGGGTGCCGCCGAGCACGATGGCCAGCCCCGGGAAATTGATGAACACGCCCACGGAGTCGGTGGAAAAAAAGGTGGCCGAGCCGAGGATGGTGATGCCGAAGACAATGCCGATGACGGTGGCGATGTTCACGCGCTGATTCCCTTGCTGGCCCGCAGGCGCTCGATGAGTTCCCGTTCCACGTCCGCGGCTTCGGCCTCGTCGGGTACGCCGAGATGGCCGGCTTCCTCGGTGACCACGGCCGCGATCTTGCGGGACAGGTTTTGCATGATCTTGTCCCGGGCGGTCTCGCCGGCCATGGCCGCAAGCACGGCCACCTTGCGGAAGCCGAGCTGGGAAAAGACTTCCTGGAGCGTGGCGTCGTCCACGGCCACGATATCGTCCACTCGGGCCAGGTCGGCGGCGGACAGGCGCGGCCGGGTGGCCTGGGTGAAAAAGTCCCGGCCCATGCGTTCGATGTAGTCCTTGGCCGCGACCTTGTGGAAGAAAAACAGCTCCTCGGGAATCTCCCCGTAAGCGATCTTCTTATAAATGATGTCCGGGGTGGTGGCGGCCTCCCGGGCGAAGTCGGCCAGATCGCAAAATTCCAGGTCCACGCCGTAGTCCTGGCGCTGGCGGTATTCCCGGGCCACGTTTTTGGCCACTTGCAGGAATTTGTCCGCGTCGGGCAGGCGCACGAGCCGGTCCTTGACAAAGGCGGTGCCGGGGCGCGCCTCTCCGAGCAGGGGATCGGTACGGGTAAAGGCTCCCCTGACCGGGGTCAGGCGCACGAGTTCGAGCTTTTTGAGCTTTTCGAAAACTGCGTCGATTTCGAGCTGGCTTACGCGCACGATCTCCTTGATAGTGCTTGAGAGCTCGGCGTAGCTGAGCGAGGTCTGGCCCGAGGCCGTGCCGGCCCGCCAGGCCAGGGCCGTGATCCGGCACACGGACAGGAACGGATCGTCGGCCGGGCGTTCGGTGAGGCGTTGGGCTAGGGTGCGGGCCCGCTCCACCAGGTAGCCGGTGATGATCTGCACCGGTCGGGGGCTGCGCAGGAGCATGGTGCGCAGCAAGGTCTGGTCGAGCACCAGTACCTCGGTGTATTCCAGGGCCTCGACGCAGGCGGCATGGGGTTCGTCGGTGAGCAGGGACAA
>JGI20225J20221_1002498_pt1 | contig 13477 bp, 12 predicted proteins | sample BioMet4_FD_20221 | JGI IMG/M metagenome (IMG submission 20221) | reverse complement strand
AGCGAAGCGAGTACTGCAACCTATTGATGATCGAGGCAGTGCGAAGCTGAGTCGCGGAAGCCACTGGACTAATTATCGTTGAAATTTCAACGATAGTGAGCTCAAAAATACGACAATTACGACAATCGTACGACCATTGTTGAAGAATTTCTCTGAAACGGCCTGATTCCAGGCCTTTCAGAGATTTTTTTAAGTATGGCTTATAAGCCTGTTGAGCGCGTGAAGTGCGCGAAACAAAACCCACCCGCTATGCGGGTGCGCGACGTAAGTTATACAAAAATCACCCACTTGTTTATAATAGTGATTGTTCAAGCCACTATTGCATAGCGAAGAAGGTGATTTTATGGCCACAAAATCAAATAGCTTTGCACATATGAAATGGTACTGCAAATACCACATCGTGTTCACCCCAAAGTATAGACGAAAAATGATCTACAATCAATATCGTGACAGTCTGAAAGAAATAATCAAAACGCTGTGTAAATACAAAGGCGTGGAGATCATCGAAGGACACATGATGCCTGATCACGTTCATCTGCTGGTCAGCATACCGCCTAAAATCAGTGTTTCGAGCTTCATGGGATATCTCAAGGGAAAGAGTGCGCTGATGATGTTCGATAAGCATGCGAATCTGAAATACAAATTCGGCAACAGGCACTTCTGGTCGGAAGGGTACTATGTCAGCACGGTAGGACTGAACGAGGATACGATAAAGAAATACATCCGAGAGCAGGAAAAACATGATCAGGCCGTGGACAAACTGAGTGTCAAAGAATACGAAGATCCATTTAAATAACCCCTTTGAGGGGTAGCCAAAGTGGCAAGAGCAATGTGGCTTGAACAAAGTTAAAGCCAGCGCCTTGAGACGCCGGCTGGTAATCCGGGGCTTATAGCCCTGGAGCAAACCACCCTTTTTAAGGGTGGTCATGATTGCAGTTATTTTTTTCCGAGATTTCCCATCTTTTCCGGTCTGAATATTCTGCCGTCCATTATTTTAAGCTGATCGCTGACCAAAGGACGGAAGTCCATCCGGTCAAGGATATCTTTCTGCAAATCTGCGCCGGGAGCAATTTCTTCGAGCAGCAGTCCGTCTTTTGTCAGTCTGAACACTGCACGTTCAGTTATGTAAAGGATGCGCTGACCGGTCTTGACTGCGTAGTCGCCGGAAAATGTGATCTGCTCCACCTGTTCAACGAATTTATGACTGCTGCCTTCCTGCTCGATCACCAGCTTCCCGTCAGCCACACTTTCTTTTAAACCACCGGCAGTAAAAGTTCCTATGAAGGCAACTTTTTTGGTGGCCTGAGTGATGTTGATAAAACCTCCGGGACCGGAACAGCGGCCGGCGAATTTTGATACGTTAACATTGCCTTTTTTGTCTATTTCAGCAGCGCCGAGGAATGTCATATCGAGAATGCCGCCGTCATAAAGGTGAAATACATCGGATAGATTATAGATAACATCGGGATTGGTGCTTGCGCCGAATCCCGGCCCTTCTACCGGAACACCGCCTAGAGGGCCTGTTTCGAGCGAAAGAACAGGTTTGATCCCTTCTTCATTAGCCACGCTTCCGATACCCGACGGCATGCCTATTCCAAGATTGATGACGCAGTCAGGTGCAAGCTCCAGTGCTGCTCTTCTGGCAATGATCTTGCGGTTTGACATAGGCATGGGAGAAATATCGTCCGAAGGCACTTTTATATCGCCGCTTAGTTCGGGTTTGTAATACCCGTTGTAGCCCTGCATGTAGAGATCTTCGTCACCGACTACGACATAATCGATCATGGAACCGTGTACGCGCACTTTCTTCGGAGGGATAGAACCGGCATTAACGATAGCTTTTACTTCGGCAATGACTATGCCGCCGGAGTTGTGTGCTGCAGCGGCAAGCTCGAATTCAAAGTCGCCTTCAGCCTCTTCGTCGACAGAGATGTTGCCGCCGGCATCCGCGTAAGTCCCGCGAATAAGTGAGATATCCACCGGAAAAGATTTGTACAGCAGATATTCTTCAGCGCCGATATTCACTAAATTGACGAGATCCATATTCCGGTCGGCAGCTTTCTGATTTGCCCGGCACCATTCAATTCGCGGATCTGCAAACGTTCCCAGCCCGACAGGCGTCAGAACACCGGGTTTATGTCCCGCTATGGCATCATAGAGATGCATCAGGACTCCCAGCGGAACTGCATATCCGGCTATTTTGTTTTCACCAACCATATTTGCAATCATAGGGGGATTAGCGAAGTGTCCGGCAATTATCGTATCAATGAGTCCGTCAGCTGCCATCCTGTTAAGACCCTTTTGTTCCATTGTGAATGAACCCGGGCTGACACCGGTGGTAACAGTAAGACTTTGCGGATTCCCTGTTTCATCGAACTGCTTCCTGATTTCTGCAAGCAGAGATTCAGGAGCTCCATATGCTCCGAATCCGCCGATACCGACAGTGCTGCCGTTTCTGATCATGTGAACCGCTTGTTCTTTGGAAATGATTTTCATGTTTGTCCTCTTTCCGGATAATGCAGCAATACCGCTTTCCTTTTGAAAGTGTTTCTCTGTCACGCAGGATGCGGTATTATCATTGCGTAAATTGTATTATTAGTTTGTTTCTGTTATTGGTGCAGAGCAGTGTGTTTTTTCAGGCTGCGCGAGGATATACGGCAGGACCTGATGGCCGCTTGCGTGATGGAACAGCATGGCGCATCCGGAGTATACGAGCCATACGGCGAAAATTGCGAATCCCGTCTGAGGAATGACGCCGAGCGGTCCGGTAATACCGAGTTCAACCAGGAAAAGCAAAAAGAATGCAGCAGTTGGAAAAGCAATTGCAATTGACATGATTTTATTTACCTTCAGGAATATGATACATACTGTCAGGCAGAATAAACTGGCGCCAAGACTGGCCATGCCGTCTCCCATAATGAGTGACGTCATAACATTGTCAGGAACACCGGAAGCTCCGAAAGCCGTGATTACGATTGAACGCCAGAGATTCGCAAATAAGCATATTCCTGTAAGGATAGCATTTGCAGTTGCCGGTACTTCTTCACCTCTCACCAGGCAGCCTATGACCGCGATTATGACAAAGATCAAAGCCCCGATCATCCAGGGGATGCAGCCCGCGCTGCTGTCGGTCATGCCATAGAGATAAGGACATAAACTTAATATACCTAATCCGGCTGCCAGATTTGCAATCGCATTTGTATCTGCGAATTTATTATTTTCCATATTATAAACCTCCTTTTACAATGTTCACTATAGTAAACGAGAGTTTATAATATAAACTTTAGCGTTAATATAGCATAACTAACGTGCTTAGTCAATGCTTTTTTGAATTTTGGCGCTGAATAAAAAAGCGCGTAAAATGCGCGCTTTAAATGTGTATTTCGAAGATGGAATGATGTTAACGGAAACTTTCTTCTATTTCAGATCTCATTTGTTTAAGATTCTTTAACAGATTGTCTTTATTTGCTTCCATACGGGTGGTCGGACCCGAGATACTGATCGCTGCTATTGGCCGGCCGCCGGCAGTGATTATCGGAACGGCATAGCATGTGAGGCCAAGTTCGGATTCTTCATTATCGCAAGAGTATCCCTGCTGACGAATGGCTTCAAGCACTTCAAGCAATCCTCGGGCATCGGGTATGGACTTCGAAGTCAACGGTTTGAAAGTCACATTCCGAATATAGCTGTTGATAAAAGTGTCAGTTTCATTCGCCAGTATGGCTTTCCCGGTCGCAGTCTGATGCGCCGGCTGAGTGAAGCCGAGAATGACATCCATCTTCAGCATCATCATGCCTATGCATTTATCGACAAATGTCACATGCGTCGGAGTTTCCATGACAGCAAGATGTGAAGTTTCACGGGTAGCATCAGTCAGCCTGATAAGATAAGGATGGATAGTGTTGATCAGTTCCATCCGGTTCTGTGATACCTGTCCGAGTGATGAAACCTTCATTGTAAGCCTATACTTGGCATTTTCATTTTTTACTATGTAACCGCATTCCTCAAGTGATACCAGCAGGCGAAATGCAGTGCTCCGGTTTATTCCCAGCAGGTTGCTGACATCTGTAGGACTTAATTCTTCATGGTTAAAAAATAAATCAAGAACAGAGAAAGCACTTTCAACTGAATGAAGTACATAGCGTTTCGTATCGTTATCGGTCATCGACGTTCTCCTTTTGAATATGCAGAAATATCCGGATTGTAACACATACGGATGATGCCCGGTATGTGAAATCATAATGTTATTTTAGCAGGTTTTGCGAACACAGTCAATTCGCATAAAGAAACGAAAGTTAATATATCAAACAAAATTGTACGAATATTGCAAAATGTTGTTGACAAATTAGAAACGAGTGATTATTATAGAGCCATAAATAGTTCACTATAAAAAACGAGAGTTATTATAATAAAACACAAACGAAGTTCAAAATGATTAAATTAAGATAAGGAGAAATGCTATGGCTATGAAAGAAATCCGTTTGCATGGCAGAGGCGGCCAGGGGGCTGTCAAAGCTGCACAGCTTGTAGTCCGTGCCGCAGTTAACGGCGGGAAGCAGGCACAATTCATTCCGTTTTTCGGCGTTGAAAGAAAAGGATCACCGGTATTTGGTTATCTGAGAGTTGCCGATGAACCGATAAGAAGAAAGACGCAGATATATACACCGGATATGTTGCTGATTCTTGATGATTCACTCGTAATGCTTCCTGAAACATATGCAGGGCTGAAAGAAGGCGGAGTCATCATTATCAATTCGACGAAAAGTGCGGAAGAATTAAATATTCCGCCGCAGGCAGGAACAGTTGCTGAAGTGGATGCAACAGCAATTGCAGAAAAGCATCTCGGAAGAAATATTCCGAATACAACTATTCTTGGGGCTTTTGGCAAAGTTTCGGATCTGGTCGATACAGAAACACTCTTCAGCACGATAGAAGAGATATTCGGCAAAGAAAACCGTAACTGTGCAGAAGAAGCGTACGAAGCAGTTACAATCATCAAAAAATAATGGAGGGAAATATGGCAGACAGAGCTTACATAACGCCGATAGCCGACGAAGATCTTTATGTACTGGATACGGCAAGCTGGAGAGTTTACCGTCCGGTAATGGATAAAAGCAAGTGTGTTGAATGCGGAATGTGCATGACATACTGCCCTGTAAGGGCAATAATCGGCACAGACGATAAGAAATATAAAATAACATATGATTACTGCAAAGGATGCGGTATCTGCGCGGCAGAGTGCCCGCGTAAAGCCATAGATATGGTACTGGAAGGAGGCGCTGAATAATGGGAGTAATAAAGGTATTGACAGGAAACTATTCTGCTTCGGAAGGTGCGGCGCTCTGCAGACCGGATCTCATAGCGGCATATCCGATAACACCGCAGTCATCAGTCGTTGAATATCTGGCTGGAAAAGTTCACAACGGAGTACTGGACTCCAATCTTGTACAGGTAGAATCAGAGCATTCAGCGATGAGTGTAGTAGAAGGTGCGGCATATGCCGGAGGACGTGTATTCACAGCAACATCGGCGCAGGGACTTGCACTGATGTACGAACCTTATTTCCGTATGGCTACGCTGAGACTGCCTATGGTCATGGCGATTGCGACACGTGAGATGACATCGCCGGAGACGATCTGGAGCGGACAACAGGATGCCATGAGTGTCAGAGATGCAGGATGGATACAAATGTTCTGCGATGACAATCAGGAAATCACGGATATGGTCATTCAGGCTTATAAAATCGCTGAAGATGAAGGTGTGCTGATACCTGTCAACGTATGCTACGACGGATTCTACAGTTCACACCTGACAACCGGGGTGGATCTGCCGCTCCAGGAAGAAGTGGATGCATTCCTTCCACCTGTGCATTTCAATCATGCGACACTTGATCCGGATCATCCGATATCACTTGACCCGATGACGCCGGGCAATCTTCTGATGAAATACAGAAGAAGTCATCTTGAAGCAATGAAGAGAGTTCCGGAAGTTGTAGACAGAATAGATAAGGAATTTGGGGATAAATTCGGACGTTACTACGGCGGGATGATATCGGAATACAGGATAGAAGACGCAGAGATAGTAATCATTACTGTCGGGGGCATGACAGGCGCCGGGATGGATGCTGTGGACGCAGCCAGAGAAAACGGTATAAAAGCCGGCCTGGTTAAACTTCGTTTCACAAGACCGTTTCCTGCCGCCAGAGTTGCGAAGGCGCTTGAAGGCAAGAAGGCATTTGCAGTAATAGACAGAAGCGTATGTTTCGGATGGAGCTGTGGACCTATGTATATGGAAACCAAAGCATCGCTTGCAGATGCTGCTGATCAGTATTGCCATTTCTCAGCAATAGGCGGACTCGGCGGCGCGGATATATCAACTGACATGATATACAGCACGATACAAAAACTTGAGGATAATAAAGAAACCAAAACAGAGCTTGAAACCCAGTGGTATATCACAGAATAGGAGGTCGATTATGAGTTATATAGATGTTTTAAGAGAAGCAGAAGATCAGGTGACTCCGGGTGCCTCTGCATGTCAGGGCTGTGGAGGAGAACTGATTCTGAGAACAGTTCTGCAAATCGCAGGGAAAAATACGATTTTAGGTGTTCCTCCGGGGTGTATGGCAGGTGCCGGCTCAGTAGGATGGAATTTCAACAGTGGTGTAAGAATTCCTGTTACTATTCCTCTGCTTGACAATTGCGCATCGCTTTTCACAGGCATCAGCCAGATGTATCAGAGAAAAGGACGCGAAGATGTAAATGCGGTAATTGTCGCGGGTGACGGTGCAACTGCGGACTGCGGGTTCCAGAGTCTTTCGGGTGCTGCAGAGAGAAATGAAAAAATACTGTACGTTTGCTATGACAATGAAGGATATATGAACACAGGATATCAGAGAAGTTCAACTACAACAAAGGGTTCGCGTACTTCAACAACACCTCTGGGAAGTGTTATCAACGGCAAAGTTCAGCATCAGAAATATGTACCGCTCATCCTTTCGATGCATGGCCTGGAATACTGTGCGACAGCATCTCCGTCAGATATGAAAGATTTTGTGGAGAAAGTACAGAAGGGCCTGGCAGCCAGTAAGAGAGGATTTGCTTATCTTCATGTTTTCTCACCATGCCCGACAGGCTGGGGATATGCATCAGACCAGTGTATAGCCGTAGCAAGAAAAGCAGTTAAATCCAACATGTTCCCTCTTTGGGAAAAGGATGAAAATGGATATAAAATCAATAAAGTAATCAAGGATCCTATGCCTATCAGGGAGTTCATACAGGGCATTTCAAAGTTTAAAAAGCTGAAAGATGAGCAGATAGACAGTATTCAGCAGATGGTTGATACAAGATATGCCGAACTTGAAAGGCTGGCAGGAAAAGAATAATCCTTCCCGGGTGTATGCAAAAATTCAAGAATCATTTTACTATTAAAACTTCCGCCGCTTTTGCGGCGGCGGTCCGATAGCATTTCCAAAATAGAAATTTGTAAAAAAAATATAGGAGAGAAAAATGAAATTAGGAGTTATCGGAGGAGCGGGACGGCTTGGCGGAACAACTGCATTTGCTGCAGGACTTAAAGGATGCCTTGACGAAATAAAACTCATGGACGTAAAAGAAAATTTTGCGGCAGCGAATGTTATGGATATGGGGCAGGCATTTTTGCAGGTTTCAAGAACAAAAGTATCTTTGGCAAGAGATTATTCCGATTTTGCCGACTGCGATATCATTTACAGTGCAGCTTCTAAACCAATCAGTGCAGATATGACTGACAGGGCGCAGGAACTGCAGAGCAACGCAGAGCTCATCGCTCCGATATGTGAACAACTTAAGAAAAACTGCAAGCCGACGACAGTAGTCATCATATCGGCAAATCCGGTGGACGTTTTCGTATATGTTTATCAGAAGCTGCTTGGATGGAACAAAAATCAGATCCTGGGACTGGCTGGAAATGACACAGTGAGGATGAAATGGGCTGCAGAAAAAGTTACAGGGAAACCTTATGGGGGAATAAATGCTATTTGCATCGGCGAACATGGCGGCGGAGCACTCCGTCTATATGAAAATATGACTTACGGCGGTGTACCGTTAATCCTTTCGGATGATGAAAAAAAAGAAATAGAAAAAGAATGCGGAGAATGGTTCATTAACTGGACGAATCTTAAGACCGCAACAACGACAGGCTATACGTCAGGGGTGACAATGGCTGCAATGATAGAAGCTATTGCAACAGATTCGGATATGATCATGCCATGCACTACTCCAATGTGCGATGAACTGGGGTTTGATGGCTGCGCTATGGGCCTTCCTGTCAGACTTGGAAAAGGCGGCGTAAAAGAAGTAATAGATCCGTAGATATCCGGAGAAAGGAAAAAAGAACTTGAAAATGTAGCCGGAAAGATACAAAGGATGATTGCAGGCATTTCATTATAACCGAAATCGAATTATGTATTATATATCAAGAAAAGAAGAAACAAAATGAACGATTTTTCACCTACAGATTATTTCCCGACAGTTAAAGTTGCAGCAGTACAGACGGCACCGGTATTTCTGGATCGTGATGCTACAGTAGAAAAAGTCTGTGGAATCGTAAAGGAAGCAGCATCTAACGGCGCTAAGCTTGTTGCTTTTCCAGAGGCTCTTATTCCGGGTTATCCGTGGTGGATCTGGCTTGATGAACCGTCTGCGGGAATGGCGCATTACATCAGACTTGTAAAAAATTCGGTAACAATTCCGAGTATGACGACACGCCGCCTGGCTGAAGCGGCTAAAGAAAATCAGGTGTATGTCTGTGTCTCTGTCACGGAAAAAGAAGTAGCTTCATTATATCTGACACAATTGTGGTTTGACCCTCAGGGCAATCTTATTGGGAAACATCGTAAGCTTCGCCTCTCCGGAGCGGAAAGATACATCTGGGGCGAGGGCGATGCAAGCATGATGCCTGTATTCGATACTGAAATCGGACGTCTGGGAGGATTGGAATGCTGGGAGCATCTTGTACCTGGTTTCACAATGGTAATGGCTCAGAAGAATGAACAGATCCATGTTCAGTCATGGCCGTCGGCATTTCCGATGGAAGAGCATCTTTTCTCAAACGGAACTCTTGAAATAGGGGAAAGAGCATATTCAATTGTTAATCAGTGTTATTCAGTTGTATCTTCGCAAGTAATGACAGAAGCCATGCGTGAATATTTGTGTACTACTGATAAACAGAGAGCAATCATGGAGCCGGGATACGGTATGACAATGATCGTGGATCCGCTGGGCAGAATTATGGCAAGAGTACCTCGAGATGAAGAGGGCATATGCTATGCGACACTGGATCTTAATGCAGTTATCGGCGGGAAATTCCTTTCAGATCCGGCAGGGCATGAATCGAATCAGAGCATCCGACTCATTGTTGATGAGTCATCACATGCGCCGGTTACAGTAATCGGCAAGTCACCGAATCACAGTCTGACCTTTGAAGATCTGCTTGGTGACGAAAACTAATAAAAAAACGGAGGTAATATTATGAGGGATATTATGAATATCGGCGTTGTTAATTTTAATGCTGACTGGGGGAATAAAGATAAGAATCTGCAGCACATTGCAGAATACACGGAGGCTGCGGGAAAACAGGGATGCGAATTTCTGGTATTCCCGGAAACGGCACTGACCGGATATGATGACGACAGTTCTACAAACGTGCGTGAGGAAAAAATGCATGTCAGACTTGCGGAAACGATTCCCGGGCCGGCAACAGAGGAAATATCGAAAATTGCCGTGAAATACGGGATGTATGTTGTGTTCGGCATGGCTGAACTTGATGCGGAAGATCAGAAAACAGTATATAATTCGGCAGCAATCATTCATCCGGACGGAACTGCTGAGGCTTACAGAAAACTCCATCTGCCGTTTACAGAAGGAAACTGGGCAGTAAGAGGAGAGGATCCGGTTCTGATAGATACACCTTGGGGTCCCGTCGGCATTTCAATCTGCTATGACACGTATTGTTTCCCGGAAATCATCCGCTTTTCGAGAGCAATGGGTGCGCGCCTGCATCTGAACGTTACTGCAGCACCAATAAACGAATGTACGAAAGTCTCTTCAAGAATGACAATTAATACATATTCAATGATCAATTACATGTTTATAGCATCAGCAAATCTCTGTGGAAGAGATCACGATTCATGGTTTAACGGCGGAAGCAGTGTTGTCGGACCGGAAGCAAATATTAACGGCTCGACATATCCGCGTACATGGGTAGGAACATATTTTGAAGAATCAGGATGTGATATTGCGGGACTTAAGCTTGGAACCATTGATCTTGAACATGCTGACAGAACAGCAGAAATTCCTATATTCAGAGGCGGAAACGGAATATCTCCTGATTTCAGGCCTGAATTATATTCAAAAATGCAGAAAGAAATTGCCGGGTCAGCCGGGTGATAGTGTAAAATAGTTGTTGGTAATATAGATAATAGAATAGAGATCAGTTTCTGTGTTAAAATAGAATTCTAAACAAACAAACAACAGAAAGGAATGATCTCTATGCCTAACAGTATATACCAAATCACAGAAAATTTCATTAAGAAAGTTCAGGAAGTCACATTTAGTGCTGAATTAAGCAGTCTGGATGATCTGACAACGGATCTTCAAAAAGTAAGCAACGAGTTCTGCAAAAAAATGACTGAAGCGGCTTTGAAGGAACTCAATGAGTCGATAAGAGACGACCGGAAACTGCGTAAGGAAAATGGATTGACGATTCACAGTAAAGACAGGCCAAGGTCATATCTGACAGAGATCGGAGAGATCCATTATGCCAGAGATTGTTATCTTGTACATGAAACAGGTAAACATACCTGCATAATGGACCGGATGATAGGGGTAGAGGCGTATGAACGAGTGGGCAGAAATATCGGAGCCAGGCTGGTAAGCGAAGCCACAGAAAATTCATATGCGCAGAGTAGTCGGATAGTGACCGGTGGAAGTGTAAGCCGCCAGACAGTGCGTAACAAGATACTAAAGATGGGGCCACTTGAGTATTCAGCGAGCGGAGAACTGAAGCAGGTAAAGGAACTCCATATTTATGCTGATGAAGACCATGCACACCTGCAGAAGCCAAAGAAGGCAAAAGGTAAAAAACTTCAGATAAACCCTCTTGCGGTAGTGACTGAAGGGACTAAAGCTGTTGCAAATGGGCGCAATAAAACGATATGTCCGATACGTTTCGTGGATCATGAATTCAACAGCAAACGATTATGGAATAGTGTTGAGGGATACCTGCGATCGGCCTATGATATGGACTATCTGGAAAAGATATACCTGCATGCTGATGGTGGAAGCTGGATAAAAAGCGGATTGTCAGAGATGAAACAGAAAGTAGAAGTATTGGATGGATTCCATCTTGAAAAGTATATTATGAAATTGGTAAGGCTATTCCCAAATTCAAACACACACTATCGCATAACCAATGCGATAAAAGCAAATGACAAAGGAAAAGCAGATAAAATATTTCAGTCGCTGCTTGATAAATCTGATGGAGATACCCGGAAAGAAGAAATAGTGAAAAAAGTGACGAAATACATATTAGGCCACTGGGATGCCGCGGTACTCCGTAAGACAGAGGACATCCCCGGAAGCTGCACAGAGGGGCAGATAAGCCACGTGTTATCATCTAGATTTAGCAGAGAGCCACTTGGATGGAGCAAGGAAGGCCTCGGATCACTTAGCAGCCAGAGAGTATATATTATGAATGGTGGAAATATCAAGGGTAGTGATTTTGGAGCTACAAGTGATAATACATATGCAGACCTGATGGAAATGTGTCTGTCCGGCAAGATGAACGAGAAACTGGACTGGAGTATAATCGATGCGAAGATACAAAGCATATTCGATATGGGGAGCGGAACTCAGCAAGTCCTAAAGAGCCTTGGACAGTTACAGAATGTCACGCTATCGTAGAAAATACCAAAGCCACAGAAGCTGTCAACCTAAATTACCAACAACAACTTGACACTATCCTGACCAAACCGATCTGCCGGCAGCGCTAGTTATTAGTGAATATTAATATATCATATCAAATGGCTGGCGCATATGGGAGGGAGATGGGGATGAGTTTTTATACTTTACTGGTACCGGGCCAACAGTAAGTTCGCGGGCAGAAGTGGTGCTTTGCTGAAGAACCTGAACGAACCAGATCGATAGTCTCTTAATTGAAGTATGAGAGAAAGGGCGAATTCGGTTAACGGGTGGAATCGGACAGGCCGATCGTGGTAATCGTGGGTCCGCCCGTATATGTCGTGCGTCTGCCTCCGGTTGTCCGAAGATCAGATCAGAAAAAAAAATTCAGGCGGCGGACGCGGCGATATTTATTTTTGTCGTGTAGCAATGGGAACAATCCTGGCGGCCTGCGGAAAAATACTGCAGAAAGCTCTGCGAAAAAAGATGGTTTTGAATTCAAGGGAATTCTGCGGCATACGCATGCCGGGATAATTTATATTATGTTATACATGATAAAATGCTCTTCTGAAGGAATGCTGTGGGAGCAGATACTGAAAGGCAGGGGTTGTTTGCCTGTGCTTAAGGATATGCTGCACATTATCCGTGCGGGAGATATGATAACAAGTCCCTGCGGGATTTAAAACCCTGAAATAAGTCGGGCGCTGTCATACAGGGCATTCGATAAGTTTTAAAAACAAAGTCCCGATTTCGTGATTTCAGAAACCGACTGTATCCTCATGCGGGCAGTGCGGGAAACAAACTGCCCCGGTCGGCAATATTGTCCCCCATGGCAGGACGGCCAGCCGCATTTTCGGAAGCTGGCTGCATCCAGTGTTTCCTCGTGCATTTCATGCTGCCCTACGGATAGCGATCGAATATAAAAAGGCAAAACGGAAAGCAACGGAAGATATGTTTGTCCGAAATAATAGTGGATTTTTAAAATCAAAAATGGAAGATAACAAGGTAAAGATAGGGTTCCTCTCGCAAAACAATCCTGAAAATAATAGTATGAGTGTGGGGTTTGGAAAGTTTCAAACTTTCCGTCCATTTGTTATTATTAGTGACTATTGCTATGAAAGGAGTTGTTATGGAGGTTTTTATAATGCTATTAACTCGGTTAACAACGCTAATCTGGAGCACGGCGCTCGTAGTATGTCCTTTGGCGGTCCGGAACTTTTATTTCACGGCTTCCGCTCAAAAAGGTGTACAGTTTCGCTATTTTATCGAAATGTGCAGAACTTATCGGGTGAAAAGAAACGAGAGTCCAAAGGAAAAACGGTCTTACACCGTTTTCCCCAAAGGCTTTTCTACCACAGTAGGAGCCAGGAGTCGGGCGCCCATGGGGCATATCCGGCCGGTGTCGGAACAGCAACTGGTTCTTCGGCGGTCCGGGGCCGCTTATTGTCTGGGACTGCAGATCAACGGCGCTGGGTAAGGGCGCGGCGAAAAGTGGCGACGGGTAGAGCTACAATTAGGTCAGGCTTACAAAGAGAGAA
>JGI20225J20221_1004075_pt1 | contig 13485 bp, 10 predicted proteins | sample BioMet4_FD_20221 | JGI IMG/M metagenome (IMG submission 20221) | reverse complement strand
TATCAGGAATATTATATTGAAAGCTCTTTTCATCATTACGGATGTATAGGGTCGTTTTTCTATTAAAGACGATATTATCCTAGTTTTGTAATCACAAAAAGTGAAACGTGATTTTGTATATTGTAAATGAATTGTAAAGATTACGATTCATACTCTTAATATAATGTTTACAAATTCTTAACATGTAAACAATAACTTTGCACCTGAAATTAAAAACAAGATTAACATGAAGCATGTATACAAGGTACTAACGGTGATTTTATTTTACACATCATTATGCAACGGAATATTTGCCGAACAAGGTGTAGACTATAAAGCTAACGGAACTATAAAAGGTAGAATAACAGACTCGTCTAAACAAACATTGCCAGGAGCAACTGTTATAGTTGAAAGTATTCATACTGGCGTGACCAGTGATGCAAATGGATATTACACACTGTCTAATCTAAGACCAGGTATTTATGATGTAAAAGTATCTTATGTTGGATATACACCAAAGATAATAAAGATAAAAGTAATTAATAGTAAAACTTTAGAAGAAAATATTACCCTTGATGAAGGTGCAACCTTGCATGAGATAAATATAACAGGTGCATTTTCAGGACAAAGACGTGCATTGCAACAACAAAAGAGTAAAATGGGAATTGTAAATGTCGTTTCAGCAGATCAAGTGGGTAAATTTCCTGATTCAAATATTGGTGATGCTCTGAAAAGAATTAGTGGTGTTAATGTCCAATATGACCAAGGTGAAGCAAGATATGGTCAGGTTCGTGGAACTTCTGCCGATTATACTTCGGTAACGATTGATGGAGACAGACTACCTTCTGCAAGTGGAGATACACGTAATATTCAATTAGACTTGATTCCTGCTGATATGATACAAACCATAGAACTTAACAAGGTTGTTACTTCGGATATGGATGGTGATGCAATTGGAGGAGAGATTAACCTTATTACAAAGAGTACCCCTAGCCATAGAATACTTAATGCCACGGTAGGTAGTGGATATAACTGGATTAGTGACAAATCTCAACTTAACCTTGGACTTACCTATGGTAACAGATTTTTTAATAACAAACTAGGCATAATGCTTGCGGCTTCATATCAGTATGCGCCTGGCGGTTCTGACAACACAGAATTCACTTATGTAAACGACGGAAAAGATAACATTATACTGAATAAAGCAGAAGTAAGACAATACTATGTCACCCGTGAACGCCAAAGCTATTCAGCAGCTTTTGACTATAAATTCAATCCTGCAAATAAAATATGGTTTAAAGCTATATACAATAAGAGAAATGACTGGGAAAATCGTTATAGAATAACATACAAGAAATTAGATAGTAGCGACAAAAAACAGTCAGTAGTTCTTCAAACTAAAGGTGGAGATAACGGTGATGATAAGAATGCCAGATTAGAACGGCAGCAAACATACGATTTTAATCTAGGAGGAGAGCATGAATTAAATGCTTTAGCAGTTAATTGGGGAGTATCTTATTCCAGAGCTTCAGAAGATAAGCCTAATGAAAGATATTTCGGTATTTCACTGAAATCACCTTTCAGTAGTTCTTTTCAAGATGTATCAGGACGCCAACCTTATTCAAACATTAAAATTCCAGATATCGAAGGAAACAATTGGACTATTGACGAACTTACTAATTCAAATAGACATATTTATGAGAATGAATGGAAAGGTAGACTGGATTTTACATTGCCAATAGGTAATGGAGGTGAATACGGTAAATTGAAATTCGGTGGAAAATTTGCATCAAAAGTAAAAGACCGAGATACAAAAAATTATGAATATAAAGATGTGATTGGTGATGAATGGAAAAATCATCTTACTTCTGAAATCAGGAATGGTTTTATGTCTGGCGACCAATATCCTATTGGTACCGATTTTGTAAGTAAAAAATATCTTGGAAGCATTGACTTTAACAAACTTACAGGAACTGAAGTATTAGAAGATGCAGCAGGAAATTATCATGCTAATGAGAATATTAAAAGTGGATATATTAGATACGATAGACAATTGAGTAAAAAATCAGATTTGATTNTTGGATTTCGNGTTGAAAATACAAACTTGAAATATAGNGGTTTTAATCTAATTGCCGACAATGATGGAAATCAAAGTATAACAGCTACAGGATCTTTAAAAAATCATTATACAAATTTACTACCAAGTGTATTGTATAAGTATAATATTGACGATAACTGCAAACTGAGAGCTTCATTCACAAAGACTCTTGCAAGACCCAAATANACAGATNTAATACCTAATGTTAATTATAATGTTCAAGATGCAACCGCTGAAATAGGAAATGAGAAATTGCGTCCCACTACTTGCAACAATTTTGATCTCAGCAGCGAATACTATTTCAAGAGNGTAGGACTTGTAAGTNTTGGCNTATTTTATAAGGACCTACANAATGTAATCGTTACGGAGAAATGGGTTGGTTCCGCAAAAGANCTACCATCAAACATTGGAAATAATGATTATGTTATCGAGAAACCAAATAACGCATACGANGGAGGAATTTTCGGAACTGAATTGGCTTATGAAAGAGACTTTGGTTTTATAACTCCAGCTTTAAAATGCATTGGTTTCTATGGTACATATACTTATACGCATAGTACCACTCGAAATTATAATTTTGAACATCGTGTGGTAGCAAATGGTGAGAAAATTAAGATGCAAGGAACTCCAGAACATACAGCTAATGCATCTATTTATTTTGAAAAGAGTGGCGTTAATATTAGATTATCTTATAATACAGCCTCTAGCTTTATTGACGAAATGGGTACAGAAGCTGCACTTGATAGATATTATGATCAAGTAAATTATTTGGATTTGAACGCTAGCTTCACATTCGGAAAAAAATTCAAAACAACAATCTACGCCGATGCAACAAATCTATTGAACCAACCGTTAAGATATTATCAAGGAACAAAAGAAAGAACGATGCAAGTTGAATACTACGGTGCAAGAATTAATTGTGGAATTAAGATAAACTTATAACAAATATGAAAAATCTCAGAAATTTTATACAGACAACATTAGTTGTATCATCACTATTACTATTCAGTAGTTTTGTTAAAGCACAGGCGCCTTCTGAATGGGAAAAATTAAAAGATGACATCAATGTGTTCATGGTAAACGATATGGGCAGAAATGGATATTATGACCAAAAACCTATCGCAGAACTCATGGGAGAAATGGGAGAAACAATAGGCCCTAAATGTATTATCGCAGCTGGAGACATCCATCATTTCAACGGAGTGGCATCAGTCAACGATCCATTATGGATGACAAATTTTGAAATGATATACTCACATCCAGAACTTATGATAGATTGGTTCCCTGTATTGGGAAATCATGAATATAGAGGTAATACCCAAGCTGTACTGGATTACGGAAAAATAAGCAGGAGATGGGTAATGCCTGCAAGATACTATAGCAAAGTACTAAGTTCCGGAAACACAACTTTAAGGATTCTATTCCTTGATACTACACCACTTATAAACAGATATAGAAACGAGAACGGAGTCTATCCAGATGCAAGCAAACAAGATCGACAGGCAGAACTTGATTGGATAGATGAGACGCTTAAAAGCGCTAAAGAAGATTGGGTAATATGCGTGGGGCATCATCCAATATATGCAGACACAGGAAAGGATACAGAAGAACGTACCGATATGCAGAAATATTTATTACCAGTTCTTCACAAATATGGAAATGTTGCCATTTACGCATGTGGACATATACATAACTTTCAACACATTAAAAAAGCAGGTGATAATATTGATTATGTAGTAAACTCATCTGCATCATTATCTCGCAAGAAGGTATCCAACATAGATGGTACTGTTTTCTGTAGTAACGATGATGGATTCTCAATAATAGCCGCATCGAAAAATGAGCTTAAAATGTATATGATTGACAAAAAGGGTGAAGTGATTCATACTATTACTAAAAGCAAATAAGCTTTCCATTTTATAATGTGTAGGTTTATCTCTTCCACTGACTATTATTGTATGAATTGCAAAAACACAAAGAACAATAATACATAATATCAGGATGTGCTGATCTATAATAGTCAAGGAATGGCAAATACTAACTTTAAACACTAACAAAAAACTTTTTTTGTTCAAAATCACGAAATATCCTCCACGCATAGTTTAAGCTATTATGAATCAGCACTTTAGCGGTGGAGGATAACCTCCACTATCATCCACTAACCTCCACTTATTTCTGAATAAATCACATATTAGAACAAGGAATGCCATGTAAAATGGCATTCCTACGATACAAAGTTTGCGTTTCTACTATCAAACGTTTCTGTTTCTACGACATAAAGTTTACGTTTCATCGATCAAACGTTTGCGTTCTATCGATCAAACGGAGTCTATTTCTACGTAAAACAGATGGAGCATCTTTGAATTAATTCAAATCGCAGTAAGTATAATGTCTTTCATTCAGATATGGATATATCGTGCTTTGTTCAAGTTTCTAAAGTATTATAACATCTGCAAAANTAANNAATGATTAATACTTCNCGAAGCTTATGTAAACATATATCATTTTTATTATTTTAAACAATTCAGATTTATGCTTAGCATCAGCTATATATTTCTCATTACTTTACAAAAAAGTGGAGGATAGTGGAGGTTAGTGGAAGATAACCTCCACTCTTAATATATTGAATATCAGATTATATCAGTATGCGTGGAGGTTTTTAGGCAGTTTTAAACTCTTGGGTGATTTTTATATTTCAAAGAATTTATTACGTAAGAAAAAATTACCTATAAAAAAGAGCGTAAAACACGTTATTAGTTCATGAATCGTTATAACATTCCATTGCAATAATCCATTTCTTCTAGTTCAGCCCAACCTGCATCCTTTATTTCCCGTAGGAATAATTGGGCACACATTTTAGCATCATCTCCAGCTCGGTGATGAGTACCATAAGGGATTTCAAACTGGTCACATAGGTAATCTAACTTATTGCACCCGAAATCGTAGAGATGGCGAGCTGCACGCAATGAACAATAATATGTGATATCAGGATGTTCCAATCCATAATATTCTAAGGATTTGCGAATGCAACTGATATCGAAAGCGGCATTATGGGCAACGAGCACAGGACAGTCATTAAGGTATTGTCCTATTTCATTCCATACATCTGGAAATTCAGGAGCATCTTCTGTGTCTTCAGGATGTATGCCATGAATTTGTATGTTCCAAAAGCTATATTGATTGTCTTCCGGACGTACTAACCATGATTTAGTTTCAACCACTTTGCTATCTTTCACAACACAGATACCGGCTTCACAAATGGAAGTACGCTTACCTGTAGCGGTTTCAAAATCTATTGCTATAAAATCTATTCCTTGCATAGTTTGTCCTTTTCTTTTTCATAATAATAAGATAATATATTTCTGGCAAAGTCGCTCACCAATTTCGTACGTGTTCTGGTTCAGATTGTGAAGAGCACTCATTCTCTTGCCTATAGTTCTGTCCGCTTTATGCCATTCATTATTGATGTAATGATAGGATATGCGCTTCTATCGGTAGATGAGATCAAGTAATCATACTAATCTTCCAAACAAGTTTGATGTCTTTTCTGCCATATTTTACCATTTAATATTATGTACAAAGTTAATAAAAAAGTGAATATTCCCAAGAAACAGCATCCTATAATTTCCATTTTCACTTCTTATCTTATATTTTCGTTTAGGATCATCCCCTAATTTATTTTGACCGAATCATCATATTGGCTAAAAGATCATTCAAATCACACAAATATTCTTACGGCTCATGTTGTACCCATTTTTTATTATTGCTGTCCGACAAATAAGGAATAGCAATATACAACTTTAGATATTTTTGCGTATTTACGCACTTTTGTCTAAAGTAAAAGGGGGGATAGATATTCTACATGATTGAAATATCATCAATGCGGAGCTTCAACATACCAGCTGGTACTTTTATTTTAACGATATCCCCTACTCGCTTCTTTAGTAATCCCTGGCCAATAGGTGTCTTAATAGAAATCTTACCTGTGGAGAAGTCGGCTTCCATAGGATTAACAATAGTATATTTCATTTCACGGTTGCGCGTAAGGTCGGTGAGCTTAACAGTTGAAAACAACTGTACGGCATCCGATGTAAGACGATTGCGATCAATGATACGTGCATTGGTGAGTTTTACTTTCAGGCGGTCAATACGTCCTTCTAGCTTGCCCTGTTCACGTTTAGCGGCATGGTATTCAAAGTTCTCACTAAGATCACCTTTATCTCTTGCCTCAGAAATAGCTTCGGAAATACGTGGACGCTCAACGCTCAAAAGTTCGTGAAGTTCGGCAACCATCTTGTCGTATCCTTCCTGTGATATGTATTCTATCATGATTTTCTATTTTACGGCTGCAAAGGTATTACTATTTCGTAAATATCATATCACAAATGACAAATATTTTATTGGAGTAATTGATGTACTTTGCTTTTTTGTGTTGTCTGTAATAATACTACCGCTCAATAGAAAAAACAGTGTGATGAATAAACAAAACACAAATGAAACACGCTTTATCACGAAAAAAGGAAATAAGATTACTGACTTATTGACTTAATCTAATCGTAAGTAACAAAAAAAGAGTCGGAAATAATTCCGACTCTTTATATATTTATCCACAAAGGGAATATTACTCAGCAGAAAGTGTAAAGCGCTTGTAAGCAAGGATAGAAAGACCACCCTGTGCCTTAAGCCAATCCTGAACACTAATCTTATCACCATCGCCGAACTGGAACTCCTGATCTACAAGGCAGTTATCCTTGAAGAACTTAGCCATACGACCTTTAGCAATGTTTTGAATCATTGTTTCGTTAAGATTAGCTGTCTTCTCAGCAGCAGTAGCTTCGCTAATCTGCTTTGCCTTGTCAGCCTCTTCCTGTGTCAACCAACCCTTGTTGATGTTGCTCTCGATATGCTCTTCTGAGTCAACGAGGTTAGGATTAAGACCAGCCTTCTTAAGAGCTGCAACAACAGCCTTCTCAACCTGCTCTTCCTTAGTCTTCTCGATAGCTACCTTCAACTCCTCGTCTTTAACAGCCTGAGGAACAGAAGTCTCGTCAAGAGCTACAGGACGCATAGCTGCAACCTGCATAGCAACCTTATGACCAGCCTCATCGTTGTTAGCGCTCAACTGAACCATTGTTGCAAGAGTATGCTTACCCATGTGATCGTATACAGCGATGTTATCACCTTCAAGGAAGTTGTAACCATCAATCTCCATCTTCTCACCAGAGATACCTGAACGATGCTGAACAGCAGCATCAGCTTCATCACCATTAGCAAGTTTCAAAGCCTTAACCTCATCAAGAGTCTTAGCCTTTACAGCAATAGCTGCATCAAGGATATTCTCAACAAGTTCTACGAAATCCTTACCAGCAGCAACGAAGTCTGTTTCGCACTTTACAGCAACCATAGCTGCAAAACCGTCAACGCTCTTTACAAGAACACAACCATTAGATGTCTCACGATCAGAACGCTTAGCTGCAATAGCCAAGCCACGCTCACGAAGTAAGTCCTTAGCTTTGTCGAAATCGCCTTCAGCCTCAGTGAGAGCTTTCTTTACGTCAGCAAGACCANTAGCTTCGGAAATACGTGGACGCTCAACGCTCAAAAGTTCGTGAAGTTCGGCAACCATCTTGTCGTATCCTTCCTGTGATATGTATTCTATCATGATTTTCAGTTTTACGGCTGCAAAGGTATTACTATTTCGTAAATATCATGTCACAAATGACAAATATTTTATTGGGGTAATTGGTGTACTTTATTTTTTTGTGTGCATTGTAATAGCGCTACCGGTCAAACAAATAAATAAGAAAGCTAAGCTTTATTCTCTAAATTAATTGTTATAAATATCATTTATTTATAAACAAACAGAAAGTTTTATTTAAAGAAACACAACAGAAACATATTTTATCAATAAAAAGAATATATTATCAAATATTATTAGTTATATTTGCAAATATTTAAAAGAGTTTACTTGATAAAACACAAAACTAATAATTTAACTATAAATTTATGAAAAAACTAATTAACACTATCTGTCCAAGTTTGTTACTAACAATGATTGCGATCTTTGCTTCATGTTCAACTGAAGTAACGTACGAGGCTCAATCGCCTAAAGTAAGTAATACTAAAGTTGTTAAAAAATTACAAAATGTAAATCTAGAATTGATGTCAACAGTCCCTGCCGAAACGAGGGGATGGAGACGATGGAGTCTAAAACAAAAAATGAATGTTATTACTGCTGATATTGGTGGAGCATGGGGCGGTGGAAAAATTGGAGGAAGAATTGGAGGTTGGGTCGGCATGAGTTGTGGCAATCCTATTACAGGTTGTGTGTTTGGAGCTTCTGTTGGTGCCATCGTTGGTGGTGCATATGGTTCATGGTTGGCGTCTCCAGGAACAAGGGCAATCGCTACACCTAACAATTCTTTATCAATAGAAAAGGCTTGCAAGATTCTAATGAATGATGACATGTCTATTAATGAAAATGCAATAAAAACTACAGATCGAACCATAAACAACAAATTAGACGTTGACAACAGACTTCTTATCGAATCAAAGCTGGACGATAATTCTTTAAATATAGGAAAAGTTCACAACTTAATTCTCTCTGTAATGGACGGAACCGTAATTCTACAGAATAAAGATCTGCCAGATTCTTCTAGCATAAAAGAAGCTCTATTTAATTCTGATAAATTAATTGATAGTTGTAAAATTGCTGGAACAGAAGCAAGTATTGGTAATTTATTAACTTCTGACGCTATGTTAAGTAAAATTATGGAACTATTTAATCAAGTATTAGAAGAATATGCTTCAAAAACAGATGATGTAGCTTTCATTGTTGGTAAATATGTTGATATTATTGAAAATTCACAAGAATTAACATCTGAACAGAAAAAAAGTATTAAGAGTGGTCTAGCAACAGCATTATACAGCTCTAAATATTGGGAATTAACATCTGACAAATAAATCAAATAATATGAAAAGAATATTTTTAGTAAAGAATCTATCGTCAATCATGTTTAGTATGTTCTTGTTTTTGTTTGCAATAGAACAAGCACTCGAAAATATTAATATATTATACTATTTCGTTTTGGTTTTAATGATGTTATGTGTAGCACTAGGATTGTTTAGTAGTGTGAAATCTCTAGTCAAAGATAAACAAAACTTTATTTTAAATTTAAATTCTAAATCTATATTTTCATATCTTGACGCAGGAAGCGTACTAATTGGTTTAATCATTAGCTATTCGTTAAACTCAAACTTATTTAAGCTATGGATTTTTTTATTGGTTATTACAGTCATTACTATTTTGATGCCACATCTATCTAAGAAAAATAAAGTTTAATCAGTATAGATTGAAGAGCTAAGGAGAAAACTTATAATAGTTACTGGGAAACTATGGCTTAATCTGATCGTAAGTAACAAAAAAAAAGAGCCGGAAATGATTCCGACTCTTTATATATTTATCCTCAAAGGGAATATTACTCAGCAGAAAGTGTAAAGCGCTTGTAAGCAAGGATAGAAAGACCACCCTGTGCCTTGAGCCAATCCTGAACACTGATTTTATCACCATCACCAAACTGGAACTCCTGATCTACAAGGCAGTTATCCTTGAAGAACTTAGCCATACGACCTTTAGCAATGTTCTGAATCATTGTCTCGTTAAGATTAGCTGTCTTCTCAGCAGCAGTAGCTTCGCTAATTTGCTTTGCTTTATCAGCCTCTTCCTGTGTCAACCAACCCTTGTTGATATTGCTCTCTATATGCTCTTCAGAGTCAACGAGGTTAGGATTAAGACCAGCCTTCTTCAGAGCTGCAACAACAGCCTTCTCAACCTGTTCTTCCTTAGTCTTCTCGATAGCAACCTTCAACTCCTCGTCTTTAACAGCCTGAGGAACAGAAGTCTCGTCAAGAGCTACAGGACGCATAGCTGCAACCTGCATAGCAATCTTATGACCAGCCTCATCGTTGTTAGCGCTCAACTGAACCATTGTTGCAAGAGTGTGCTTACCCATGTGATCGTATACAGCGATGTTATCACCTTCAAGGAAGTTGTAACCATCAATCTCCATCTTCTCACCAGAGATACCTGAACGATGCTGAACAGCAGTGTCTGCCTCATCACCATTAGCAAGTTTCAAAGTCTTAACCTCATCGATAGTCTTAGCCTTTGCAGCGATAGCAGCATCAAGGATATTCTCAACAAGTTCTACGAAATCCTTACCAGCAGCAACGAAGTCTGTTTCACACTTTACAGCAACCATAGCTGCAAAACCGTCAACGCTCTTTACAAGAACACAACCATTAGATGTCTCACGATCAGAACGCTTAGCAGCAATAGCCAAGCCACGCTCACGAAGTAAGTCCTTAGCCTTGTCAAAATCGCCTTCAGCCTCTGTGAGAGCTTTCTTTACGTCAGCAAGACCTGCACCTGTCATGGCGCGAAGCTTCTTAATATCTTCAATAGAAATAGCCATAATATTGATTTTCTTTAATAAAATAAAGTTCTAAAAAAACGTGATAGGGTCTTATATGATTTTATTAGGGTCTTATAGATCCTATCAAAATCCTATAAGACCCTATTTAATTATTCAGCAGCAGCAGGAGCAGCTTCTTCTTCCTTTGCAGGAGCAGCAGTCTCTTCCTTTGGAGCTGGAGCAACCTCATCCTTGCGAGCCTTACGAGTACGCTTCTTGCCTTCACCAGCTTCCTCAGACTGCTCTGCAGCAGCCTTTTCGTCAGCCTTTTCAGCCTTACGCTCCTCAAGACCCTCAGCGATAGCACCACAAACAGCTGTCAAGATAGTCTCAACACTGTCCTTAGCATCATCATTAGCTGGGATAACGAAGTTTATNTTNTTAGGATCTGAATTAGTATCAACNATACCGAATACAGGNATACCCAGNCGGTTAGCTTCCTTAACAGCGATATTCTCTACCATTACGTCNACAACGAAGAGTGCNCTTGGTAGNCGAGTAAGGTCTGCGATAGAACCAAGGTTCTTTTCAAGCTTAGCACGCTGACGAGTAATCTGCAACAACTCACGCTTTGAGAGGTTAGAGAATGTACCGTCGTTCATCAGTTTATCGATGTTCGTCATTTTTTTAACTGCCTTACGGATAGTAGGGAAGTTAGTCAGCATACCACCTGCCCAACGTTCGTTTACGAATGGCATGTTTACTGAAGCGGCCTTATCGGCTACGATTTCCTTAGCCTGTTTTTTAGTAGCGACGAACAGGATTTTCTTACCTGATTTAGCGATTGCCTTAAGAGCCTCTGCAGCCTCATCAACTTTAGCTACAGTTTTGTTAAGGTCTATGATATGAATACCATTACGCTCCATAAAGATATAAGGAGCCATAGATGGATTCCACTTACGACGAAGGTGACCAAAGTGGCAACCTGCCTGGAGTAACTGGTCAAAATTTGTTCTTGACATTTTTTCCTAATTTAAATGTTTACTTTCTTTTTTAATTCTCATTAGAATCAGTCGGATAGTAGCCGCCCGAAGGACAGATCTACCCGATTTAGATACTAAACAGGATAGTTCAGTTGGATTAACGCTTACTGAACTGGAAGCGACGACGAGCTCCTGGCTGACCTGGTTTCTTACGCTCAACAGAACGACTGTCACGTGTAAGGAATCCTGCATCCTTCAACTTTTTCTTGTCATCAGCATCAATCTTAACAAGTGCACGGGCAATAGCAAGACGAAGAGCCTGGCTCTGACCTGTAAAACCACCACCGTTAAGATTAGCCTTGATGTCGTATTTGCCTTCAGCTTCCATCAACTGTAAAGGTTGCTTAACAACATACTGAAGTATTGCTGATGGAAAGAATTCTGTTAAATCTTTCTTATTTATAGTGATCTTGCCTGTACCTTCTGAAAGGTATACACGAGCTACCGCATTCTTACGGCGACCAATTGCATTAATTACTTCCATCTTACTTAATTATTTATACTGATTAATATCGATTGATTTTGGCTTCTGAGCAGTCTTATCATGCTCTGTACCATCGAATACATAAAGGTTATCCATAAGAGCACGACCAAGGCGTCCCTTAGGAAGCATACCCTTTACAGCGTGGCGAACCATTTTATCTACACCATCCTTGCGAGTACGAAGCTCTGCAGGTGTATTAAAACGCTGACCACCAGGGTAACCAGTATAACGTGTGTAAACTTTATCAGTTTCCTTCTTACCAGAGAAAACTACCTTAGCGGCATTGATAATGATTACATTGTCACCACAATCACAGTGAGGTGTGAAGTTTGGTTTGTACTTTCCGCGAAGCAGCTTAGCTACTTTAGAGCAAAGGCGACCTACAATCTGATCGCTGGCATCAACTACGACCCACTCTTTCTTAGCTGTTTCCTTATTAGCGGAAATAGTCTTGTAACTTAAAGTGTCCATTTTTAAAATTAAATTTTACTACTAAAAAACGTTTAATTACATTATTATAACAGAGACCTCTCGGCGCCTCCAGTCTAAAAGAGACCATCCAAAGCTTTTTCTCTGCCGTGCAATAGATTCACTAACTGCGATACTCGGCCAAAAGTAAAGCTATTAACACCATTGCACTACTGGGGTTTCTAAGAGTCGCCCCTGTAATCGGTGTGCAAAGGTACATATTTTATTCTTACTTCATGATGCAAGAGCATGGCTCAATCCTTGAATTTATAGTTAATTAACTATATTTTAAATAGTTAACTAAATTAAGCCAAAGGAAAATGATCTATCGGATATGATTTAAGATTTCTGATATTTTCTATTTAGATGATTATCATAGTTATATTTGAAGATATTTTTCCTTATCTTCACTACATTATATCTAAATACAAATTTCAGTAATGGAAGTATTGGTTTTGAATTTGTTTGATAAAAAGCCGGTGGTAAATATACACGATACAACTGAGCAACGGTGTCAAAGGCACTGAAATCTTTGATATCCTCTATATGGTTTTCGTATAACCAGTCTTCAGCATAGAAACGATTATTTTGCAAAGCGGTGTAATCGAAATGCGGTAAGGTACGAATATACTTAGAAGTTGCCCACCAGAAGTTTCCAGCATACATTCTATAAGGTGCAGGTTTGGGCGGACAACGATTACATCCATAAGTATCATAACCATCAAGAAGTACGTTTGCGGCTGCCTGCCATTTATCCATAAGGAAATATTCCATGAGTATTCTCCACGCATCAACTCTGCGCTTGAATTTGGCAAAACAATGATCTTTGCGCTTATCTGTGAAAAAAGAAACACCCTTGGTATGGAAATAATAGAATAGACTATCTTCTTTCTCAGCTTTTTCACGAAGGAATTCCAACGCAGGATACTCAAAGACTCTAGGATTGTTGACAGCAGATATTATCTCCAATTTATCACTGTTGACAATTTGTTTAAGGAT
>JGI20225J20221_1002481_pt1 | contig 13586 bp, 10 predicted proteins | sample BioMet4_FD_20221 | JGI IMG/M metagenome (IMG submission 20221) | reverse complement strand
TTTGAGGATAATCCTCCACCTGAAATATCAAAAGACGATGAGGCTAAAAGAGGAATACAAGCACAGAGTAAGGCAAGAAACCTTCTTGATAGACTTGAAAAGTATGAAAAAGAGATCTTGAGGTTTGCTACGGATCTGAGAGTTCCTTTTAGCAACAACCAGGCAGAAAGAGATCTCAGGATGATAACAATTCAACAAAAAATATCGGGAGATTTTAGAAAAACAAATGGAGCGGATGTATTCTGTAGAATAAGGGGATACATATCCACACTAATAAAGAATAAAATGCCTGTTATTAGTTCACTTCATTCGGCGATTGAAGATGTGCCTCCCTTACCCTGAATAGATACGAAAATTGTAAAGCATGGTAATTAGTGACTAACGAATTAAAGTTATGGTTTATCGTAAATTTTCGTGTAAAAGACTTAAAATTCTTTTCCGGCAATATACTACCAAATCTCTGCTTCTTTGACTAAAAGAAGATGTCAAATGAGAATTGTTATCCGAAATTTGAAAAGTTTTTGATTTGAGATCTTACAGGCGAATTCTTAAAAGAAGGAACATAAAAATGGTATGAAATACTGAGAAATGAAAATGTCGAGTTTCAGCGTTCCTCATCTCTCAGGATAACAACGTTCCCACGCCCCCGCTTGAACTTCTCAATCAATTCTCTTCTTTCCAGGTCTGCAAGCATGAGGCTAACCTTTCCTTCGGAGTATTTCAGCTTGCTGCGCAAGTCTTTCTGTGTAATCCTGCCTCCCTGGCCTCGAATTATATCCATGACCTCCTGAAGATCAGCGGGAAGCGGGAGCTTCTTCCTGGAAGCAGGAGCTTCAGTTTCAGGACTCTCTGCGGGCTTATCATCAGCTTCTTCAGATAAAATTCCCTGTTTCTCTTTTTGAAGCCCAGATTCAACCAGTTCTTTTTCATTCTCCTGAGAGTCCGCTTTATTCTCCAGAGAGTTCACTTTAATTTCTGCAAAGTCTTCCTGAACTTTCTCTTGCGAGATTTCAGGTGATAATTCTGTCACTGCCGGTTTTACCTGTTCATTCACAGGTTCTTTTATTGATTCTTCTACAGGCTCTTGCAGAGATTCCTGTACCGTCTCTCTCACAGGTTCTTCTATAGGATCTGCTACTGATTCTGTTGAAGATGCAGTTTCGAAGGGCTTTACTCGAGATTCCTGTACCTGAGAATCCTGTACCTGAGAATCCTGTACCTGAGACTTCCATTTTAGCTCGGACTCTAAGCTTTCGTGAGGGACTTCTACCCTTTCATCATGGACTTCTACCGAGATGTCGGGCACCGTAACTGGTTTGAAAAAATCTCCTGTAGTATCTCTCTTTTCGTCTGCTCCTATACCTGAGATCCTATATGCCCTTTTTAAAGGCTGATTTTTCTCTATTTTTTTATCCTTTCTGGAGACTCGGTAGCCCGTTGCAAGCAGGATAAGAAATAAAAGAGCTGCTATCGGCAGGTAATTTACATTTATATAGCCAGTTATGTTTTGGTCAGCCAGATTCATGCTGCTCGAATTGCCTTTGCTTGCAGTCGGACCTGTGGATGTGTCTGTTAGCGAATTTGTTGTATTTGAGAAGGAGCTGCCTGCACTCCCGTTCTGGTCTTCGGAAAGTCCATTTACTTCGGAGTCACCCATGAGTTCCTCGGAATAAACAGGAAGGAGCAGGAGATCACGTACATATTTTCCTTGATCTTTAATTTGAATAGTCTCGCTGGCCGTATATGTAACGCTACTGTTCTGATAGTAACTGGCTGTAATGTTATAATCTCCGGGAACCAGATCAAAAGAATACAGGCCGTATTTTGCTACCATTGACTGTGAGGGAGTCGAATTTACCTCAACCACAGCATTTTCCAGAGGCTTGAAGGTATCCCAGCCGTATACCGCCCCGTGGACTGTAGCCGTGCTGTTTGCTAAGGCAGGCCCTGCTAAAGCAAGTAAGACAGCAATACAAATAATATGGAGCCTTAGATTCATTTTCGATAAACCCAGAGTTGTATATTGATTTTCAATTTTTCCAGGCATTTTTAATATTCTCCTGGAACGTTCACTGCTTCTCCAAGAAATCTCTCCTGCATTCTGTTTCCGGAGAAGCTCTATTAACGTGATATTACTTCATGCCCTTCCTTTGCCCGATTACTAGATCATTATCATTATTATCAGGCCCATATTCGGTATTATTATACTCTCCGTCAGGCCCGTACTTTTGGGGATTCATTCCTTCTTCAAAGAAAGGTTTAGCCCATTCATCTTCTTTTATTGTCCTACCTGCCTCTTCAACACTGTAGGTGCCGTCTCCCTGGAAAGCTACATAACCCTCGCCATCTGCAGTGAGGGTAATGTTTTCATTGTTTAACATTACTGTCTTACGGGAACCGGAGATCTTCACATCAGCAGAATTGATATGGTAAAGGCGCACCGTATCATGCATATCGGTATTCTCTTCAAATGTATAATCCCCGTTTATATCAATTTCGGAATTCTTGGAAAGGCCCATTATCACCATTTCTCCGTCTTCCAGGTGCATATTCAGGGTGAAACTGCCCATAAGAATAGCTTTTCCTTCTCCTGCCGAAATAAGCCGGGATGTATTGTTGAGTTCTTCGCTTCCCATTAGAGAATTAAGTTCCTCGAAAATATCTCTCAGGATCTGATTAGCTTGCATCATACTCTTCTGAGACTGAATCAAATAATCTACTTCTATATTTTCGGATGAACTGTTGTTATATTGACTCAAATTCGCAATTGAGCTGTTATTTTCTTCGCTTAAGGTTGTATTCGCAAGGGCTCGGTACTGCTTTGCTTCTTTTATAAGACGGTTATACTCTTCAAGCAGTGTTTCAAGTCTGCTAACATCTTTCCCTTCTGCTTTGTAGCGCTCAATACCGGTTTTGAGCTTTAATGAAATCGTTTCTGCTTTTTCGATGTTTCTGTCAAGAAGGGATGTTGCATCTCTCAGAGTATGCATGGACTCAGGGCCTGAATTAAACCTATCTGGCGGGAACTCATGGGAGTATTGGCCTGGCATTTCAGATCCCCCATGGTTCAGGAGCCCTACATAGGGGAAAAAAATAGTCCTAGCTAGATCTTCTGGAGCTTTACAATTAAAGCCCTGAGCCTCCTCATCAACACAGCCTGAGATAACGATAATGACTGCGAGCATAAGGAGTAAGGACAGAAATTTGATTTTCATACTGAGCCACGTCCTATGGAATAGAACTCATTGCTGGACTGTACCTTTTAATCGAGTTCGTATATTAATATTTGGTTATTTTTAAAAGTATTTCTCAGAAACAATAGAATCGTTCCGAAACTCTAAGCCTGTAATTAACTTCAGGACAATTTTGGAATTTCCGGTTTCTCCAAATTTTCCGGGCTGTCTCGCCAGGACTTCACGACAAAATAGGAGTTTCCAGGTTCTCTTTTGCGGGCAGAAAAACAATTACTTTTTTCGAGGCCTCATAAACTTTTATTTTCCTTCCTTTCTGACTCCATTTTACGTGTCTTACTCTAATCATTCCAGCTTCCAGAAGGGAGTCCAGATTATATTTGAGAGTATTCAGGCGCACTCCAAGCTCATCGGCAAGGTTTCCTGCCGACATTGACTTCTTATTAAGCAGTTTAAGAATTCTGATTGAAGTTTCACTTGAAAGAAGCCTGGCAATTTTTCTGGAATCTTCGGAAAGCTGCAAAATCAGCAATTTTTCCTCCGGGTTATCAGGCATTTTTATCCCTGCTACATTTTTCTCGTATTTAAGTATTTTCAAAATCTTTTTAATTAACTCATAAGGAGTTGAGTCAGGAACTATCGAATTGATATTGCAGGTCTTAGTACACACATGGTTTCCTCGTAATCTTCCTCTATGCTTTTATAAATGTTTTGACCGTTTTTTGATTACGGCACAAAATTACAGCATATGATTACGGCACAAAATTACAGCATATCTCTGGGTCTATGGGTCTATGGGTGGGATGTTACTAATCGATATGTTCCTGACAGAGATGCTATATCTGGATTTAAAAATAAAAGAATACTTACTTTTTCAGGAGTATTAATGGATTAAATTTACAATTCACACTTTAAATAGGATTATTTCGGGCTTTAACCCTTTATAACCCTTAAATAGATTATTTCAAAGGTTTATATTCCTTTAAGGGCTCAAATTTGGTTTTTTCTTACATTAGGCTATTTTTCAAATTAAAAATCGTTCTAGTTTCGAGATTATAATTTGCTATTGTTATAAAGTTATATAAAGAATAAAATAAGGACACTTAAAGAATTTAATTCAGAACCAATTAGACTGAATTTTCCATAATGACAGATAAATAATATTTATTTTATTAAAAAATACGATATCTAGAGAGCTCAATAAGTATTAGTTTCAGAATTTACGCCCTTTTATGTAATTTAAGGTTTAAAAACTCTTATTTTCCAAATTGAGTTCTGTTAGTCATATTATATCTGTAAGTAATATTATATTTAATACAATATAATTTAAAATTGTCAATTGGCGGATGGTCAATCGCCGGATAGCCGGTAAGGCGATTAGATCAAAAAAGGAATTACACAATTGAGCTGAGAAAAAGTAGAATGAAACTATAAGACATCTAAGTTACTTGCAACAACTTGCTTGTGTAACCTGCTTGTGTAACCTGCTTGTGTAACCTGCTTGTGTAACCTGCTTGTGTAACCTGCTTGTGTAACCTGCTTGTGTAACTTGCTTGTGTAACCTGCTTATGTAACTTGCTTATGTTTTATTTCGCTTATCAAGTGTGTAAGTCCTATTAATACCTAAAAAATTGCCAGTGGCATATAAAAGTAAATTGGGGTATTAACTGGGATAATATCGTCTTGAAACAGATATGTTACAGAAGTGAATTGAAAAACATACAACAGTTTAAAACTACATCAATTAGACACAATAACATCAAATTAGATAAAATAAAATTAAGTCGGATAAAATAACGTCTATTTGAGAAAATAAGGTAGATAAAATAAGGAGTGGACATATGGGAAAGAAGATATTTGATAGAATAAAGAAGACGGTATGCATTTTGATGCTGGTCTTTTTTGTATCGTCAGTAACTGTTGCATCAGTAAGTGCAGCTTCGCAAAAAACTGAAAATCAATGGGGTAATGAAAAGAAACACTGGGATAATGAACAGATTAATTTGGAAAAAGAGATGAAAAACTGGGAAAGCGAGCAGAGAAACTGGGATAATGAGAACCAGAGATGGAAGAATAAGAACCAAGGCGACGATTACAAAAAATGGCAAAGCAAATACAAAAAATGGCAAGATAACTATAAGAAATGGCAAAGCAAATACAAAAAATGGCAAGATAACCATAAGAAATGGTTAAATGAATATAATAACAGATACCATTGAAACAGACGGTGAAAACCGAATGTAAAAAATGGTTAAGACTAATTTGTAAAACAATGACTGACTCGTAAAACCCTCTATTGGATTTCAAAACGGAAGATTCTTAACCAGTTGTGTTAAAGAACCTTTCTTGATCGGACTTATGCAGTTGAAAAGCAAAATAAAGCATGAGCATGTCTATCATAAATATTATTGATTAGACAATTTGAAATTTCATGCTACTTTTTTTCTCGATTCAACTGCGCAGGTCCTTATAAAAGATCCTGATGACAAATGCATTTTTTTCTTAAAAATGAAGCATTTAAGGGCCGAAGTGTTTAAGAGTCCTTATAAGTATTAATCAGTAAATTTAAAAGATTCTGCCGTAATATAAAGTTCAAAAAAATTTGTTCTTTAAATTAAATTCCTCTAATTTTTTCTGTTTCTAAAAGTAAGCTTATATTTAATCCAGTTGATTTCAGGACTGTCAACAGGCAAACAGCGTTGAGACAAAAAGAGCAGGAAAACATGGCAATCAACGGAGGTAATCTATGACAGTAAAAACATTAAAGTTAATTTCCCGTTTTGCGATAGTGCTGATTATATTGAGTATTATCCCTTCAGGGGCTTTTGCTTCAGAAAACGCAATCCTGACAAACTTGACGGATCTGATTTATGATCCAGGGTCCTGTCCTTCCTGTCCTGCAGGTAATATAAGCGAAGAAAATTTCACTGAAGTTCAGGCAGACATGCTTGACTCAATCAGTAAGAGAATTACTGAACTTCAAAATCTCTATAGTGAGATAAGTAAGGTTTCAAATGCGTCTGACCTCCAGAATGTTTTGTCTAGAAAAAGGCAGGAACAGGAGTATTTGGAAAATGACGAAAGGAATACAGAACCTGATGAAATGCAAACGGAGCTTGACGAAGGGCATGAGTTTTGTCATATATTGCTTGAAAATATAACTGATGAAAATTTCACTGACGTTCAGACTGTTATCCTGGAGTCCCTCCAGAATATGACTGAGAGGGCCGAAGCTGCTCAAACCAGGCTTACGGAAGCCGGTGAGAGTAGCAAAGCTGAAGAGCTCAACGAGAAGATTACTGAGATTCGATATCTGTATACCGAAGTGAGTGAAGCCTCCACTGCAGCAGAACTCAAAGAGGTCCTATTAACCCATGAGCAGACAAAGGCACTTGATTCTATTGAGGAGAAAATAGAGCTTCTTAAATCCAGAGTGAACGAAAGCGAAAACGCGAGTGATGAACAGCTCAACAGTAGGATTACTGAACTTACGGCCCTGATAGAAGATATCAAAGGGACCGAGTCTTTTGACGAACTGAAGAAAATAATGCACTCAGCCAGAGATACCACAGTGTAAAACAGAAAACGTATGCCGAAGAGTCTGTGAAACACAAGTCTGCGGCCCTATTGACCGTCCTGGCCGAATTCAGGATAACTCAACTGAAAATAACACAAACGGCAGCATTGGAATCTAACGCAAAAGCCCCAACCTATCGAAGAACGGTAACCTGCCGAAAAGGGAAATATCTTCCCTGAACATGACTCTGGGAAATCAGCCCCCCTGATAGAACTTCAGTACCTTTGTCTCAAGATCAGCCTGTTTGACCGCAACCGTTGACCCGCAACCGTTGCGCCGGTTGATCACGCCGTCATGACGTTTTAGATTTAGCAGTGGTTTTCGCTCAAGCCTTTTTTGAAAAGGCTTGTGATCACGCCGATAGGGTTTGGGGGGATAAGACTCTCAAACCCAAATGTTGCTGGAGGTTTTCGCTTAAGCTTTTTTAGAAAAAGCTTGCGGGCAAGCAGTTTTTTGAAAAATCTTGTTACTATACCGACAGCCTTTTTCGGAAAAGTGGAGAGTTTTTAGTATTTCAACTTCAATTTCATCCCGCAGAAAGGACAGAAGTTGGGGGCAGTGGTGAGATTCAGGTTTCTGGAGCAATATGGGCAGATCAGCCCGATTCCTTTTTTCTTCTCGTTAATTGCGTTTTGGTGGGCTCTGGACTCCTTTGTTTCTTCAACAGAAATTGAAAGTTCAAGCTCTTTAAGAGAATTCATATTGCAGATATCACCTGAGAGATTTGAGGTTTCAGTCCGAACTTCAGAATCATCATCTTTCAAGCAGTTCCTAAGAACAGGCTTTACTCCAGGGACTATCTCATCAGGAGTGGTTACAGGTAAGGAATTGGCTTTATTAATTTTTTCAAGAGCTTTCAATGCAGCCCTTCGCACGCAGGCATCTGTACTTTCAGTAGCTCTGACAAGCCCTGAAACTGCCTCTAGGGTACCGATTTTCTCGAGTGAGCAGATAGCGACTTTTTGCATCGGGCTATCAGGTTTTTCAAGAATTTCCACCAATTTAGGAACAGCTTGCTGTGCTTTGAGGTCCCCAAGTGCGGAAGCCGCAGCTTCTCTCACTACTGCCTTAGTGTCATCAAGGGCTCTGACAAGCCCTGAAATGGCTTCAGTAGTGCCTGCTCTTCCAAGGCCCAGAACTGCTGATTCCCTGACCGAACTATCAGGGTCGTTAAGAGCTTTAACCAGCCCTTCTATGGCTTCAGGGGCTCCGCTTTTTCCAAGAGCACAGGTAATCGCCTTCCTTACGGAGTTTTCATATATATCAAAAGCTTTAACCAGTCCCCGGGCCGCTTCCGGAGAACCTATATCTCCCAGGGCATCTGCAGCGCGGCTTCTCAGATACCAGTCAGGGTCGTCCAGGGCTCTCAAAAGCCCTGAAACTGCTTCAGGCGTTCCTATCTTCCAAAGAGCTTCAATTGAAACTTTTCTCACATCCCTGCTCGAAGCTCCGAGAGCCTTGACAAGCACAGGCACTGAAGTTGACACACTTACAATTTTGCAAAGCGTTTCGGAGGCAGTTTCCTGAACAGGTTGTCTTGGGTCCCTGAGGATTTCCATTAGCTCATCAAGCACATCCGAATTGCCCCTTTTTCCCAGGGTTTCGGCAGCTTGCTGCCTTGTTTTGTTATCCGAGTTTTCAATTGCCTTTACCAGACAGAGAGCAGCTTCATAAGTGTCGATTTTCCCAAGGGCTATTATTGAAATCCTTCTCAGCGAATAATCCGGATAAGCCAGGGCCTTCTCAAGACCGTAAATCGCATCTCTTGAACCTATCCTCATCAAGGATTTCACCGCTTCCTTCTGGACAAACCGGTCTCTGTCCCCGAACCCTTTCACAATGCCTGAGATAGCTTCAGGTGTGCCTATTATTTCAAGGGAAGCAATTGCAGTCTTTTTAACCGGACTATCAGGATCATTAAGCGCATTTATAAGACCAGGGACAGCTCCCGGCATATTGAGTTTTCCCAGGGCTTCTGCAGCGGCAACTCTTACCTTCGGATTTGAATCATCCAGCGCTCCAATCAGTGCGGGTAAAGCATAAGGGTCCCCTAGCGTTCCAAGTTTTTCGGCAGCAATTGCCCGGTTTCCCGCAAAGACCGAGTGTTCCAATTTCTTAATAAGATTCTTTATGTTGTCATCCATTTTCCTTCTATCCCCCATTAGTGTAAAGCTTATCAGGATCAGCCATGATATAAAAAACGTTTTAAAGTATGCAGCCCAATAGACTGAAAATAAATAAAATGTTTTCAGTCTTTTAATTCTAAAATTGGCACTTTCAATTCCTGGTTTTCTAGCCTGTTGCATATACAATTTTCACATAACTGACCCCATCTGTTTACTGACCCCATCTGTTTACTGACCCCATCTGTTTAAATGAGCCTGAGAAGTTGCAAATGTCCATTCTTTACACTATTAAACTCATCCCTTAACAGTCTACGTTTTTAAATATATTACATTCAAAGATATATGAAGTTTTAGATTGTTAATATAAATAATATGTAATTTGGTTACCTTGCATTTTGTCAGGTTACTCTCAGGTTACGGGCACATTTTAAAAACCTACGTTTAAAAATAAAGTGTAGATTTGGAGTTGAAAAAGGAAACGTAATATGAAAAATGAAACAAATTTAAAAAAAGACAGATGAGGAAGTCTGCCGAGAAAAATCAGTAAAAGGGAGCCGTAAGCGAAGGGAAGTAATAGTGAGCTGAGAGCAGGATAAACAGGCCAGATGCCGGCACTGTGATATTATCATCTATATTCTCGATTCTTTCGATAAGTGAACATACTATTCCTGCAAAGACCCCGGCAAAGCCCATTTTTGCGCCGATAATTATGCAAAGCACGAGCATCCCTGCAGTACCTTCCCAGGCTTTTGTCCTTTTATTATACTTAAGGTTCCTTATTATGCCCGTAATCCCGTCTCCATATGCCATGAAAAGTACCGAAACCACTCCAAGCCAGAAACTCCTATCAATGTACCAGGTAAAAAGCACTATCAATCCCCAGCTTAATGTAAAATCCACATCATAGAGGTTTTCGGGGTCCTGGAACCAGTACATTCTCCTGTTGAGTTTATGCGGCAGGTAGGTTATAAGAGCAAGCCCAAAAGCAGTAGCAGCAGGTAAAACAGGCTCATGAGCAACAAAGGGGAGCAGCATTGCTGTCAATCCGCCAGCCAGGAAGTGAATTACTTTTCGTGAAAAATATATTGAAGAGTTAAGCGACCTGCCCTTTTTCAGAGCAGTTTGATATACCTTTTTTGAGAGAAACAGAATCACAAACAGATTCCAGACTGCAATTACCGTAAAGGCGGACAGGTCTGCCAGTATAGATTCCAATGAAATTTGAAACACAGCCTCCATGATACACTCCACATCTCTTGAATATAAGACTTTTTTGAATTTATTACCACCATTTCTGTTGAATAAAATTTCTCAGAAAATATCTATAACTGCGAAGCCTGGTTACGAAAACCTTTCTAAAAATAAAATTTCCCCATTTTTATTTTTTTAACTTTTTTTAAATAAAAATAGAAATGTCTATATATTTTATAACCTTCCTACTGTCAATGGAGGACCTATATGAGATTCAACAAGCAGATCTTTACAATACTTATTCTATCTCTTTCACTGGCCCTTTTAGGGAGCGGATGTATCTCCGAAGGTGAAGGAGCAGAGGACAATGTCACACAGGGAATAAACGAGAGCGAGTTTTCTAATATCAGGGAAAATCCGGTAACACCATGGAATCCTGTACCTACAGCACCTGTTATTGATCCCACAGCCTGTATTGATCCCCAGGCTTCAGTCATCGGAGCCGTGGAAATAGGTGCCAGTGTTATGGTTTCCCCCATGGCATCTATTCGGAGTGATGAAGGAATGCCGATTTTCGTAGGAAGCAGGAGCAATGTCCAGGACGGAGTCGTACTTCATGGCCTTGAGACAATCGATGAGGAAGGCGAGCCTGTAGAAAAGAATCTTGTTGAAGTTGGTGGCAAGAAGTACGCAGTCTATGTGGGAGAAAACGTTTCACTTGCCCACCAAGCCCAGGTTCATGGCCCGGCTTCTGTAGGCAACGATACTTTCATTGGTATGCAGGCTTTCGTCTTTAAGTCGAAGATAGGAAACAACTGCGTACTTGAGCCTACAGCAGCAGCAATTGGTGTAACTGTTCCTGACGGAAGGTATATTCCAGCAGGCATGGTTGTCACTTCCCAGGAAGAAGCAGATAAGCTGCCAGAAATTACTGACGATTATGCATACAAACATACTAATGAAGCCGTAGTGTATGTAAACGTCCATCTGGCCGAGGGATACAACAAAGCCTCATAACCATGAATGGCTTGCACAGTAGATAATTAATTTAAATAAAAAAAGTCAACTGATTAAAACCAAAAAGCTTATTTAATTTTAAGTTTTGCCCGGGACTTCAGCCTTTATCCTTTCGGGTAAAACTTCTATTTTGCTTTCAGATTTCTCTCCCATATTGGCAAAAATAGAAGCTTTTTCTAATAATACAAACATTTAATTTTTAATATACAATGATAATTATAAGTTCTTATTAATAAATATAAATAAACATATTTTTCAACAAATTAGTAATTAATTATTTATATTCATAAGACTAACTTTTTTAAGTTAACGGTGATATTTTATGAGAATCGTGTACAGGTACTTTTCTTTATTCTTAACGTTCGTACTTCTTATGTTACCTGCAGTAGCAGAACCGAGCGTCGTATCCGACTATGGTAATTTTACGGAAGAATCGGGATGGGGTGTAACCCAGAATGCTTCACAGAACTATTTTTATTCCAATTCGAACCTAACTTATGTCCCAACAGGAGAAGTCGAAGGTTATGAAGAAGAAACTTATGCTAACAGCCCTGTAGAAAATATTACTTTTCTTACTGACAGTCCCGAATCAGAATTGTTTCCTGTATGGACTGCCGATGGAAATTATATCCTGTATACGGTTCACAGGGACGGATCCGATAATTTAGAATCGTATAAAATGAAAGCAAACGGAAGTGAAATAGAGCGAACAGGCATTGGGGAGGGAAATCTTACCGGCTTCAGCGATGTAAATCCCAATGGAACAGAACTGCTTTCAACAAAATCAAATGGTTCCCAAACCGGTATTTACCTTGTGAGCCTGGTAAACGGAACCGTAACTCCTGTTGTGGATGACCCTGACAACCCTTGACAAATCCGAAAGGCTGGGGCGCATTGGTGCCGCCTCGGAAAAAAAAAATCGTATATCACTCAGAAAGTTCCGTAAGATGCTCCTTCCCAGCTCTTGGATCGTTAATCGGGGATGGAAGCGGTAAGAGGGCAGGCTTCGGTAACTTCCGAAAATGTCGGGAATGGGAAAAGGACTGGTGCCCTCTGGCCTGAGATAATATACAGTGCTAATGATCTTTAAAGAGGAAGGAACCCGACCTCTGGGGACCAATAGAATGGCATGGCACAAAACCAGGACTCAGCTTTTACCGATACTCCATACGGGGAATGGGGATCCCTCTTACAGCCCTGATTGGAAAAAGGAATAGTATACGTATTCCGACGAAGGAGGAAAGCCTGAAATATCTGGGTTTTCGCTGAACAAAAGGAAGCTTTATAAGATCAGGCTTACAAAACAATATCGGAGTAATCGACTCCAAACCCTAGATGGAGTCCCTGACGGTTTCAAAAATAGTTTTTTACGGTACATAAGCATTGCAGAATACTTTGGATAATTCTTACAATAAATGGTTTCGAGTTCTGTTTTTCCTTAATGGTTATATCAGTCATATGATTACGGGGATAACTCTGGCAATGACCAAATAATTCTACATTCAGAAAGTTAATCTGAAATAGTAAACCGATACTGTAATCATTAACAGTCCAATAGTAAAATACTTCTGGCAGGCAATGGGATGATTCAATAGTGAATGATTTCCGCCATACAAATGGATAACTCAGTAATAAAATAATTATGTAAACAGTTTAATAATTCTATGATAAACCATTTCAGATTCGACGTTTTAGGAATATTAGTTTTAATAATTTCTACAATTGGTGGCTCAGATATTGCTGTTTATAGAACCTTGAACCCTTTATAAGCATTTTTAGGACTCTACTTTAGGAAATGGTTTTAAATAATTTTCTACAATTAGTGGCTCAGATACTGCTGTTATAGATCCTGAATCTTACATCTTCGGCTTCTCCTCTTGTAAAACAATCATGGGAAATCGCGAAGTATCGGTGTCCGATTTTTCCCCACTTTTCCCATTTTTGTTCTTTTTTACTTGTGAACTTTACCAACCGGCCTAAAGCCAACATTTGCTTCCTGCTTCATACCCTAGACAACTCCACATTTCGGAAAAAACTTTATTAATCAGTGCCCTATATGTCGTGTCCTATAGGTCATATGTCTATTAATCCCACAGGGCCCCATCCCCGCTTTTTCGGGCGGTGTCAGATTTTTATGAGCTACCTATTCGGTTTTCCTGAATAATCAGGCGCACTTATCCGGAACCCGTCAGGAGGACTATTTCAACTAATGCCAATTTCCGTTGGCTTTTGGTTCTCGGCGATTAGGAAAAATTTGTTATTATGTGGTATGGATGCCAGAAAAAATTCACAGAGATAACGAATATAGTTGACGGCTGTATTCCCACGTCTAAAGAGCGTGGGATTTTAGGCCTTTGACTATCTTAAATTCATTCATTCCAGCCCTTTTTCCTCCAAAATGTAATTTGCAACCCTTATAGCGTTTTTTTCTCCGGTTTCCTTTTCCGGAGAGTCGCTCAGTTTTTTACCAGAAATATCTCTCCC
>JGI20225J20221_1003753_pt1 | contig 13599 bp, 6 predicted proteins | sample BioMet4_FD_20221 | JGI IMG/M metagenome (IMG submission 20221) | reverse complement strand
GAGTATTGTATGACAACATAAATTCATGGTTGGTTTCAACCTGTTGACGAGACATTTCAGAGTAGCGAGATTGTTCCTGAGAATAAACTGCATTACGTTCATATTGCTTATCAACAAAGAAATCAACATTTGCTTTATACTGGAACTTTAAGTTATCCAAAATTTTGTAGCTCAATCCAACATTACCATAAATACGGTTACGTGAATCATTTTCATAATTCATATAACGAGACCAATATGGGTTATTGCTATACATTGGAGTTGCATCATCCCATCCTGCACGGTTCCAGGTTACCTGATGTCCGATTGAGTTCATATACATACTCTTCAATTCTTTCATATCAAGTTCACGGTGTCCCCATTGAATGAATTTCTGCATAACATTGTTATCACCGTATCCAGTTTCTGAACGTCCTTTTGCTCTTGAATTAAAGTAAGTAACGTTAGTGAATACTTCCAAACGTTTATCTGCACTTATAGTAGAAGCAGCAACATTAAAAATATTCTTTGTTAAAGAGCTGTTAGGCATATAACCTGTAAGATCTGAATTTGTATATGATATACGTGCATTCGCTCTATCTGTTGCCTGACTTACTGCAATGTTATTAGTAAACGAAACACCTGTTTCGAAGAAATCATCGATATCATGTTTAGGAGCATTCCATTTGGAAGTTGTTGGATTTCCAACTTTTCCGCCATCTTCCCATTTTGCTAAATCAAGCCATGAAACAAATTCCTGTCCTTCATATTTATCACCCCAACTTTCGTCAGTAGCCATATCCGGATACAAATAATTCTTTCCGTTGATAGTTACATTATCGAATCCATAACCACCACCATATAATTTTTGCATCTTTGGCAATTTATTCACAACCTCTAAACCAATAGCAGAATTGAATGTAACACCATATCCATCACCTTTCTTACCTTTTTTTGTAGTAATCATAACAACACCATTTGTTGCACGAGAACCATAAAGAGCAGAAGCATTAGGGCCTTTCAATACGGAGATATTCTCAATATCGTCTGGGTTAAGGTCCTGAACAAGGTTACCATAGTCATAACCACCGGCTCCTCTTTGAGTGTCTGTACTATTATAGTCTGTACCTTCAATAGGCACACCATCAATTACAAATAATGGCTGGTTATTTCCAGAGATTGATTTTACACCACGAATGATTATCTTAGAAGAACCACCCATAGAACCAGAACCACCTTGAATCTGTAATCCGGCAATTTTACCTTGCAATGAGTTAACCGGGTTGCTTACACCACCACGAGCTTTCAACATTTCATCTCCAGAAATCTCAGAGACAGCATATCCCAAAGCTTTCTTTTGACGAGAAATACCTAAAGCCGTTACAACGACTTCATCAACAACTTGCGCATCAGATGCAAGAACAACTTTCACAGTTGGTTTAATAGCAACTTCTGCTGATTTCATTCCAATAAATGAAACGACTAAAGATTTTGCTGAACTTGGAACATTAAACAGCGTAAAATTACCATCNACATCACTGATAGTTCCAACAGTTGTACCCTTCACTAAGAATGGAAGCTCCAACAACAGGTTGCCCATCCTCTTGNGAAATAACAACTCCTGTTACTTTTTGATTTTGGGCGGTTACTAGACCAATACCTACAAAAAGGCATGTCAATAACAGCATTAATTTTCTTTTCATAAATTCACTAATAAAGTTAAACTTCATAATTACACTTACTTTACTCTAACATTTTGCAAAGTTATTAATAATTTGCAAATAAAAAACGATTTCTCTTAAATATGCTAATATTTATTCCATTTTGATACAAAATAATATATATAATATCATTTATACCGTTTTTAGTCACTAAAACTATCAATTTACACACAGGTTAAAGTTCTTTAAGTTTTCAATATGTCAGATATTTAATATTATTACCATCAATATGATTAATTATACAAAATATATAGACCAAATTAACAAAGAAACTGATAGACAAAAACATCAGCAAATAGACAAATATATTATTGAGTTGTTATAGAAATAAGATAGCCATATATATACCATATATAGATACTTTCAAGACATATCATCTATCATTATTTTATAGATAATAAGTAATAAATATTATTTTAAAAAGAGTAATTAAAGAAGATTATTAAGAATTTAGAATAATTAAAAAGGAAAGAATCGCAATTGTTAAAAAGTAAATAGTGATATAAAAAAAAGAGAGATTACCTTAAAGGTAATCTCTCTCCATTTATATTATGTTCTGGATTTTATCTAGTACCACCAGCCCACCATACAGGCTCAGTGTATACATACTGACCATCACCATACGCTTCTTTCACATTTGGATTAGCCAATGTATCATCAGATCCATAAGGGCAACGAAGTGGGAATTTACCAGTATTAGTTAATGTTACATAGTTTTCACCCAAAGCTTTCATACGACGAATATCATTATATGATTCTGTAGCTTCACCAGAAGCACCCCAAAGAGCAATATACTTTTGGTTCATAACTTCTTTCAAAGCATTAACAGTAAACAATGGTTTTACATTAGTTTCAAAATATGCTTCAGCTTGTGCGGTTGTAATTGCGCCAGCTGAAATATCCTGAAGACCACCATAACCTAAAACTGTAGGTGCATTCATTGCTGCAGTAACTGATTTCTCTGTATTTGCAATTGCAGCAACAACAGCTTGCTTCAACACACCCTCAGCTTCATTAGCTCTATTCAGGCGGCAAAGTGCTTCAGCTTTCAAAAACAAAAGTTCATGATAACTCATCAACATTGTTGGAGCTAATTGAGCATATACATAAACAGAATATGAATAATAGTTCTGACGTTCTGTAGGAGCACCATTTGGCGCTAATCTAAACTTAGCATCCCCTGGAACCAAATGAGCCCATGAACTTGGATTATAATAAACTCGGCTAATACGTGGATCTTTACGAGCTGCTAACTTATCATACATACTCTGACTTGCAGAAATTGCATCACGGCTCCACTCAAAGTCAAATAATGGATTCAAGTTACTTGCACTATAGTGATCAAATGCAGCTTGATCATCAATAGAAGCAAAAGATTTATCTACGTATTCAATAACCTTTGCCATATCAGCAGCCACATTAGTTGAACGTTTCATTAAACGCATTGTATAACGAGCTTTCAAACCATATGCTAACTTCAACCATTTTGCTTTATCACCAGTGTAAAGCAAATCAAAACTACCTGGAGCTGTTTTATCACCTTGTGGCAAATCAACAATAGCATTATCAAGAAGCTGCATTATCGTTTTATATACATTCTCCTGAGAATCAATTTCCGGGTTCATATATTGAGGTTTGCCATTACTCAAATCTGGAAGTGCAGCCTGAGTGTAAGGAATATCACCGTAAGCATCAGTTAATATAGCCGAATTTAAAGCAGCCATAACTTCAGCCATACCTTTAGTTGTATAATTACCTTCTTGTTCACCACCTTCGGAACATTTTTTAATAACTATACGTGCATTCTTCAATGAAGAATAGATATTTCCCCAAACATTATTAAATGTAGAAGATGCAGAAGGTTCATTTTGGCGAATTTCAGCATTATATAATTGATTGTATGTACCAACTTCGTTTTCAACGTATGCTGAAAAATAAGTATTCAAATCGCCACCAACATTATTGAAAGCTGTAGATGTAATTACATCAGCTAAAATAAATTTCGATGGAACATTTGTTGTGTGATTTACATCTTTATTAATGTTATCCATTACATCTTCCGAGCAAGACGCTAACACAACAGAAAGCATCGCTGTAGATAAGAGGCCTTTGGATATATTAAATTTAAATATTGATTTCATATTATTTCTTTCTTTAGAATTTAACAGTAAAACCTAAACCATAGCTGGAAGATCCCGGTAAAGAAAAACGCTCAAATGCACCAGCCATATTATTATTACCTTGAGAAGCTTCTGGATCAAGTCCTTTAAGTTCAGACCACAACAAAAGATTTCTTGCAAAGACATTCATAGTAACACCTAAATTCGGTTTAGCCCAAATAGGATAGCTCAATGAAATCTCACGCAACTTAAGGAAAGATGTATTGAAAACCATTGATTCAGAAATGCCATTCAAATTAGAAAAATATGTTTCGGCATTACTACCACTAATCATAATGTCATTTTTAGCATAAGTAGTTTTTCCCAAAGCATCTGTTCCTGTAACTTTCACTGCATCACCACCATCAAACAGGAATGATTCAGCTTTACGGAAATCTGCTGATTTTTTACTTACACCATAAAAATCAAGCATTCCGGCAGTACCACCATACATCTGACCACCTTGTTTCCAATCCAACACTGCTGACAAACGGAATTTGTGGAATTCTAATGTAGTATTAAATCCAACGCGGAAGTCAGGGGCAACAGTACCAAGTACCTTTTCCTCACCAGCCNTNGGCATACCATCTTCATCAACAACAATTTTACCTTCATCATTACGTAAGTAACCAACACCGTATATTACAGGGAACTTATCACCAATACCGGCACGTATTTGCGGTTCAACAAAACCTCCAAGGAAAATACTGTTTACACCTTCAGCCAATTCGTCAACATAGTTGTCAATTTTAGCAAAGTTAACACCAATGTTCCATTTCAAGTTTCTAGTATCAATAGCTTTAACATCAAGAGTTACTTCATGTGAATTAGTGTGAATAGAACCACCATTTGTAACAAATGCACTGTAACCTGTTGAAGTAGCCAAAGGCACATCAAAAATCTGATCTTTAACATTTTGGCGAGAATATGTATAGCTCAAAGAGAATATTCCATTAAAGAATGTCAAGTCAGCTCCAAGTTCATACGATTTAGTGTTCTGAGGTTTCAAAGCAGGATCATATATAGTAGAATATGGAGTATATGCCACAACACTACCAATTGGATAAGTAATCGGAGTTCCAGAAGAAAAACCGCCACCATAAGTAGGAGTAGTATAATAAGAATCATAATATGTTCCAGCCTGGCCAACTTCAGCATAAGAAGCGCGCAACTTACCCCATGTTAAAACATCATTCTTCAGAGATTCTAGTTCTGTGAAGATAAAGCCGAGTGATACTGTTGGATAGAAGAATGAACGATTGTTACGAGGCATTGAAGATACAACATCATTACGACCTGTAGCACTGAAATACAACATATTCTTATATGTAAGAGATAAGTTAGCAAATGTACCTACTGTACGAGACTTTCTATATGATTCAGAAGCCTGATAAACAGAAGCATTGCTAATATGATTCCAACCGCCATAGTTAAAATCGGATCCGTATGATTCGTAAAACTTCTTAGTTTTATGAACAAATTCGTTACCAACTAAAGCATTCAAATTTAATTCTTCATTAATATTCCAATCAAAGTTTGCAGTTAGCAAAGAGTTTGTTTCATTGATAGTATANCCATAATGATCAATTGANCCCTTACCATTAGCATGTCCATAACCCCACAAATCAGTATAATTAGTTGTATACGCATCTGTTCCTAANTGGTATTTTAAATCTAATTTTTTATCGTCAGATCCAAGCTTAGTAGTGTATTTTGCATAAACATTACCAAAGAAGCGTTGTGAGCGTTCTGNAAACTTATTNTTATTGATAGCCCAATATGCATTATCAAATCCACCTGTTCCACGATAATTATTCTGAGTATAAGGATCACCCTCTGCATAATATGGTATTCCAGCTAAATCATAGCTTGCTGGTGCAGGAAAAACTGTTGCAACAATACCATTATTAGCTCCTGATTGCTTTGTAATTTTTGATGTTACAAAATTACCATTAAAACCAGTCATCCAGTTTTCATGAAGTTTAGCTTCAGCAGACATTTTTGCATTATAACGATCTAAACCTGTAGAAGGTACAATACCACTTGTAGTCGTATTACCTAAAGAGAATGAATAGTTGCCTTTTTCAAATCCCTGTGCAATATTAATATTATTACTCCAAGTAGAACCTGTTTCAAAAAAGTCACCTACATTATCATAAACCTTAGGAGCAACCCATGGGTTTAAACCAGCCTTGGCACGTTGAGGTACATAATACTGACCTTGATGTTTTCCATCAGCCTGCGTAAATTCATTATCTGTATTTCCTCCGTAATTAGCATCATTTGCTAAATCTGAAATTTTACAGCCCCATGACTTAGAATTTGAAGGATCATATGCTCCACCTGTTCCCTGAGCAAATTCCTTTTGCAAATCGGGAGTTACAGAAAGAACATCGAAAGAAAGGTTAGTGTTGAATGTAATTTCAGGTTTACCTTTTCTTGCGCCTTTACCACTCTTTGTTGTAATAATAACAACACCATTAGAAGCACGCATACCATAAAGTGCAGAAGCAGCCTGACCTTTAAGGATATTAACACTTTCAATATCATTAGGATCAATATCCACCGAACGGTTAGCAAAGTCAGCACCAGTTACAGAGTTACCAGTATCAATATCAGAAGTAGAAGCGATAGGCATTCCATCAACAACGTACAATGGAGTATTATCTCCAGTGAATGAACGAGATCCACGGATAGTCATTTTAGCAGAAGCACCTGGCATACCTGAAGAAGGAGCAATTTCAACACCTGAAACTTTACCTTGCAATGCAGAAGTAACACTAGTACTTGCAGCCTGAGTTAACTGATCAGCCTTTACATCCTGAGCAGCATATCCCAATGCTTTTTTCTCACGGGTAATACCCATAGCAGTAACAACAACCTCTTCCATAACCTTTGCATCAGATACAAGAGTTATTCTAAGATTTGGTTTAATAGCTACTTCACTTTTTTTCATACCTATATAAGATACGACTAACACCTTTGCAGAACTTGGAATGTTCGACAAAGTAAACTTACCATCCATATCGGTAGAGGTACCTATAGTTGTACCTTTAACCAACACTGATGCGCCTATTACAGGCAACCCATCTTCTTCAGAAAGAACAACACCTGTTACTTTCTGATTTTGGGCAGTTACCAGACCTATGCCAACAAAAAGGCATGTCAATAACAGCATTAATTTTCTTTTCATAAATTCTCTCTTAAAGTTTAACTTTACATTATTTTGTTTCTTTAATCTAACAATTTGCAAAGATATCAATAAATCTAAAAATAACAACCATTTTATTTAAAAAACCTTGCAATTATTACAAATTGTTATTTAAAAGCACCAATTAATGCTAATCAACATCTAAAACGCTCTTAATTTTCCTAAAATACAGATACAATCATAGCAATATGGATAAACAAAATGTGATTCAATTGACTGGTTTTGATATTTATCGATAAAATATTCGACAAAAATCCATCTTTTTGACGATTTTACTAAATATTAATCAAGAATAGTTAATCAAAAATACAAACAACAACTTAAGCACCTCAATAAATTACAAATTTTAATAAAACAGCATCTATAAATAGCATTTTAAAAGATAATACTACATATAGATTAACATTTTTCCCATTATTAAATGGATGCTAATGAATTTAGTACTTATAGATAGCAACTATAAAAGCAATTCAAGACCTCCATTGGCCAGATTAAATTAATACATTTTTCATTTCTCCAAGACTTTGTATCAGTTTAAACAACTTCCACTTTTAACCAACAAGTGCTGATAATAAGGAACATCTGTCTTCAATTAGCCATTAACATCATTAAATAAATTATTCCTCTATAAATAAAACCCATTGGCGAATGGCTGAAATTTATTCTTGAATGGTTATAAAATTCACGCTGCACTTTTATTAAACTCATGCCAAAATGTACTTTAAATCCTACCGGAGTTTCTTTTTTGAAAAACATCCATCACTCCCTCACCTTTTGCATATAAAGTTCTGATTAATTGATATATAAAGAGTAATATCTTTAATTTAATCCATCACTTTACCATCACTTTTCAGTTCATCTCTCACCATTTCTAATCATTTTTTGCTATTTTTTGTTTCCCAGACAACTAACAAATCATGAACATAGTATGCTACTCTAAAAAAAAATCATTCAAAAATAGCTGATAGGCATCGAAAAAATGAGGGTAGCTCTATTTTGTGATGGTTTTGTGATGGTTCGGAATACTACCATCACCATATATAATATTGATTTACAATGGAGTGAATAATATTAGTGAGGGAGTGAGGGATGATTTTAAAAGCATTCTTTGAGAACATAGAAACAGCAATAATTGGAAACAAACTCTTAAGAATGCAAAGTAAAGCTTGTCTTTAAGTGGTCTATACACAAAAAGGAGATACCTTCCGATATCTCCTTTCTATTATAAATAAAAAAGTATTCTACTATAATGGATTTTGAACCATTTTAGGATTAGCATCCATTTCGGCCTTTGGTATTAACCATTCCCATTTTTTATCACCAGCAGCAACATTCAATACTGATGCCTGACTTGCAACATGATTAGCTCCTGTTCTATCCAAAGGAAGNAAAAAGGAGATACCTTCCGATATCTCCTTTCTATTATAAATAAAAAAGTATTCTACTATAATGGATTTTGAACCATTTTAGGATTAGCATCCATTTCGGCCTTTGGTATTAACCATTCCCATTTTTTATCACCAGCAGCAACATTCAATACTGATGCCTGACTTGCAACATGATTAGCTCCTGTTCTATCCAAAGGAAGATTTAATCGCTTAAGATCAAGGAATCGGAATCCTTCTCCCCAAAGTTCAACCCGGCGTTGAATCATAATTTCATCAATTAAGCCCTGTCCTGTTTTAGTTGATTTCACATAAGATGGATCCCTATTAACAGCCAAAGTATAAAGTGCATCTTGCGCTTTAGCAGCTTCACCAGCTCTGGCATAGCCTTCAGCTTCAATTAAATACATCTCACCAGCACGCATATATGGAACATCTCCCACACTTGAAGTAAAATCAGCAACTGCAAATTTAGTATTCATATATGCATATTTCTTATAAGAAGAACTAGGCATAACCATAGATGTAGTCACAGGATGCCATATATTTTTACGAACATCTGTAGCTGTAATATTATTGTATAATAATGAATTTATGCACTTTGGGCATGTTCTAACAGCAGAAGCATTAAAGTTCCAAGACATAAAAGCAAAGTAATGATAAAAGTAAGTAGTTTGATCAGCAATCTGTATAGATCCCCACATCCATTCACCATTATCTGCGCTATTAAAGCCTGCCTGATAATCCTTATTAGACATCAACGAATAACCGGTTCTGGCTTTAGCTGCCATTTGGGCGGCATCACTCCACTTACCCTGAGTTAAAAGAACGCGCGCTTTTACACCTTCTGCCACATTCGCATCGAAATGAGATTTTGTTGCACGCGCCCTTGTTCCATCAAAAAGAGCAATTGCATCATCTAAATCTTTATTAATTTGAGTATAAACTTCTTCAACAGAAGCGCGAGGCTGAGGATCTGTTGTATTGATAGTCATAAGAGGAATACCAGCCTGAGAGTTATTACCAGCAGCATCGTAACGTTTAGCATAAAGTTGAACTAAGAAAAAATGCGCCCATGCTCTATAAGTCANAGCTTCAGCCTTTATCATTTTTTTGTCTGTATCAGGACCAACCGCTGCATCAATATTATTAATAATCATATTTGAATTTTTAATAACCTGATACATAAAGTCCCAAGGATATTTATCCCACAGATAAGTATTACCACGATGAACAATCCATTTATAAACAGAATTNGCATACCATTGATTAACAGGAAAAACCAAATCTTCTCCCATTGCATCCATCGCAATCATCATTCCGCCAAANCCACCCATATCCTGGCTTTCTTCCCATTGAGAATACATTTCACGGTGTATTCCATTAACAGCTCCCCAAGCCTTTTCTGTCGTNGTAAACACATCATCTGACCCAATCTGATCAGTAGGCACAGTATCTAAATAATCTTCACTGCATGATNTTAACGACAGAGAAGAAATAAAGAACAAAAAATATAGTATCTTTTTCATAATTATGCATTATTAAAATGTAACATTAAAACCTACAGTTAAAACCCTAGCCGGATTGTAAACATTTGAAGTTGTTCCAGAGAAAGATTCAAGAACATTCATTCCTTTTCGTGCAGAAAAATACATTAAATTTTCGCCACTTACATAAATTCGGGCATTTCGACCTTCAATTGCATGCATCCATGCCTTTGGGAAAGTATATCCTAAAGTAAGTGTTCTAAAATTCAAATAGTCACGACTAGTCAACCATCTTGAACTTGTACCACAAAAATCATTTGTTCTTGATGGGTCCATTCTTGGTACATCTGTAATATCTCCGGCTTTTTGCCAACGTTTCATCAAATCCACATGTTTAGCACCACCATAATTAGCACAAGACATTAAACTTGCATAATTTCCATCATAAACCTGACCACCTAAGCCATAGGAGAACATAAATGAAAGATCCCAATTCTTATATTTGAAGGTATTAGTAACACTACCTTCAAAATCCGGAGTAGACTTACCACAATATCCATAACGAGCATTATTAATATTAGAAGTAACAGTATCTTTGCCAATCACAAAAGAATTAGTACCATCAGTATTATCTGCATAGTACAATGCTTCACCATTTTCAGGATTAACTCCATACCATTGACGCAACCAATACTGATACATAGAATGACCTTCTGATAATTTCTTAGTTCCATTAATCATTTCTTTAGGCTTTCCATCTACACCCAAAGGCATTTTAGTAATCTTGTTTTTATTAGTCGCCCCAACAAAATCGACAGTCCAAAATAAATCTTTAGATTTCAACACATCAACTGAAACGGCAATTTCAAAACCACGGTTATACATTGTTCCGATATTCTTCCATACATTTTGAGTTCCGCTTGACAAAGGAAGAGGAACCTGAAATAATAAATTATCAGAAACACGATGGTAGAATTCTAAACTACCTCTTACTCTATTAAATAATTCATAATCAACAGCAATATCAAACTGCTTATTACTTTCCCATGTTAAATCATGGCTAGCTAAAGATGATTGCCAGTACCCTGGTTCTGAAGCATTGTTTATTCCTAAATTATATAATGCCTGATAAGCATAATATCCAATTCCGTTGTCATTTCCAATCTCACCATAAGAAGATCTTAATTTCAAAGTATTAACGAAAGAGTATTCTTTCATAAAATCCTCTTGATCAATTCTCCAGGAAGCACCAAATCCCCAGAATGTTCCCCAACGATTATCTTTGTGAAACTTAGAAGATCCGCTATAGTTTATATTAGCTGACAAGTAATACTTATCATTATAATTATACTCAACGTTACCAAGATAAGACTCACGAGTTAGTACATCCTTATATGAAGTTAAATCATTTGTTGTAGTGAAATTAATCAACTCATAGTTACCCGGAGCAATAAGACCTTGACGGAAAGCATATAAATACTTATATTCATAAGAGTTATTTTCGTGAATTGCTTTTACAGCTACATGATGAGTATTATTAAAAGTCTTTTCATAGCTCAATATCTGATTAAGATTCCAAGTCTGATTAGCTGTATTAGTTCTTTGTCCTCGTCCTGCGGGAGCACCATCTCCTACCTTATTATTACTAAACTCTTCTGCTTTGTTATCATAATAATCAGCTGCAGCATTTAAAGTAAATTTAAANTTATTCANGAAACTAATTTCTGCAAANGCTCTTCCTCCTAATGTTGTTCTTGTATATTCAAGATCATTCCATTCTGTTTCNGCAACAATATGTCTTCCTGAGCTTGCTCCTGAAGGTCTTGTTGAAGTATAATCATAAATCAAATTACCTTCTTCATCTTTAATATACGCACCAGTCGTTGCATCATGTTTATGAATTGGATAAATAGGCCCAATATAACGAGCAAAATAGAATGGATTCACATAACCAGTTGAATTATCTACCGTATTTGCAGTATTTGATTTAGAACGGCTTCCAGAAAGATTAATTCCAGTTCTTAAATAACTAGTAACTTTTGTTTCCACATTTGCTCTTGCCGACCAACGATCAAAATCAGATTTCATAACAAATCCCTTTTCATTCAAATAACCTAAAGACATATAATAAGTAGTTTTTTCATTTCCACCAGAAATTGAAGTTCCATAATCTTGACGAACGCCAGTACGTTCAATAGCTCCAAACCAGTCCAAATCATCTGCCCACATTAATTTAGCTGCAGAATTAAATGTTCCATCAGAAAGAACTACTTTATCATTAGCTACATTATATGGATTCATATATAATTGTTCACCAATAAATCTATTTGTAGCCTCTTGTCCAGCAGCGGCAGCAGTCATAGCAGTTCCTGAAGCAGGAAACATATAACCATTTCTCATGGTTTCCCAAGAAAGTACCATAAAATCTTTTGCTCCGACTCTATTCATTTCAGGCAAAGCACGACTTATAACACCTGTTGAAGCTCTAAACTGAACAGTTGTAGCATCTTTCTTACCTTTTTTTGTGGTAATCATAACCAAACCGTTTGCAGCTCTTGAACCATAAAGAGATGTAGAAGAAGCATCTTTCAAAATAGAGATACTCTCTATATCATCCGGATTAATACTTGATATAGCTCCATTAAAAGGTACGCCATCAAGAATATATAGAGGATCGTTAGAAGCATTAATAGAACCAAAACCGCGAACACGAATATCAATACCAGAACCAGGCTGACCACTTGCCATATTTACAGAGACCCCAGGAGCGGAACCTTCTAACACGTTTGATACATTCGTAACCGGACGATTTACAATTTTATCGCTTGTTACAACAGAAGCTGCACCTGTAAATGAACTTTTCTTCGCAGTACCATACGCTACAACAATAACCTGATCAAGCACTTTTTCATCAGATTTCAGCACAACTTTCACACTTGGCTTTATTGCAACATCCTGAGTTTGCATACCGATATAAGACACCTGCAACATTTTGGCAGATCCAGGAACATTTGACAACACAAACTTTCCATCGACATCAGTAGTAGTACCAACTGTAGTTCCTTTAACCAAAATGGAAGCTCCAATAACAGGTGAGCCATTTTCCTCTGTAACGACGCCTGTCACTCTTTGATTCTGGGCAGTTACCAGACCTATACTTATAAAAATATAAGTCAACAACAACATTAATTTTTTCTTCATAAAATTCTTCTTAATGTTTGATTCAATATTAATATATTTTCACTTTAAAAGATTACAAATATATTAATAATATATAAACAAACAAGCCACAACTATAAAAAAAGTTTAAATATTTACATTTTAATACTATTATTGTTAATTCAAACCCATTCAAACAAACAAAATCAGTAAATATTTGCAAAATAGGACTATATATCTTACTTTTTGAAAGTTATAAAAACAGAATAATTATTATTATATGGATATTATAAAATTAATATGCAGTTAAATGTGGCTTTTTGTCAATATAAGAAGTCTTTTCAATTTAAAAAAAAGTTGCATAAAACAAAATTAAGGATAAAAAAAATCCTTCTTAAAAAAAAGAAGGATAATAACATGAATAAATAATAAATATATGATTATATAAATAAAGGTATCTCAGACAGTGAATTTATCAAATAGGTGGGTTGAAAAGGA
>JGI20225J20221_1002478_pt1 | contig 13608 bp, 13 predicted proteins | sample BioMet4_FD_20221 | JGI IMG/M metagenome (IMG submission 20221) | reverse complement strand
CCGCCTACCGCCGGGCCGTGGGGGACTTTCTCGGCAAGTAAAGACGTGAATGAAAGCAAGGAGGATTTTTAAGATATGAGTGTTGAACGCGAAATTGCCCATGACCTGCTGAAAATCGGCGCGGTCTTTCTGCGGCCGGATCAGCCCTTTACCTGGGCCTCCGGCATCCACAGCCCCATCTACTGCGACAACCGGCTGACCCTGACCGCTCCGGAGGTGCGCACCGCCGTGGAAAACGGTCTGGTGGATCTGATCCGCCGGCAGTATCCCGACGTGGAGGTGCTGATGGGCACGTCCACCGCCGGTATCGCCCACGCGGCGATCTGCGGCCATCTCATGGGTCTGCCCATGGGGTACGTCCGCTCCGGCCACAAGGATCACGGCCGGAACAACCAGATTGAGGGCAGGCTGGAGCCGGGCGCAAAGGTGGTTGTGGTGGAAGACCTGATCTCCACCGGCGGCAGCTGCATCGAAGTGGTGGACGTCCTGCGGGAGGCGGGGGCTCAGGTGCTGGGCATCGCGTCTATCTTCACCTACGGTCTGCAAAAGGGCATCGACCGCATGGAAGCCGCCGGCGTCATCAACCACTCCCTGAGCAACTTCGACGCCGTCTGCGAGGTTGCCGCCGAGGAGGGCCGTATCCGGCCCGAGGACATCGCGCGGCTGAAGCAATTCCGGGCAAATCCCTCCGACGAGAGTTGGATCAACGGATAAAAAGGAGGCTGTTATTTTGAAACGCAATCTGATCGACATCACCGACCTGTCCCCCGAGGAGATTGACACACTCATTTCCACGGCGGAGGATATCATCGCAAACCCGGCCAGGTATCAGGAGGTCTGCCGCGGCAGGCAGCTGGGCACGCTGTTTTTCGAGCCCTCCACCCGCACCCGGCTGTCCTTTGAATCCGCCATGCTGGCCCTGGGCGGCAAGGCGCTGGGCTTCTCCGAGGCCAACAGCAGCTCCACCTCCAAGGGCGAGACCGTGGTGGACACCGTCCATACCGTCAGCTGCTATGTGGACATCATCGCCATGCGCCACCCCAAGGAGGGCGCGCCCTTTGCCGCGGCCCAGCGCAGCGAGGTGCCCATCATCAACGCGGGCGACGGCGGCCACAACCACCCCACCCAGACCCTGACCGATCTGCTGACCATCCATCGGGAGAAGGGGCGGCTGAGCGACCTCACCATCGGTATGTGCGGCGACCTGAAATTCGGCCGCACCGTCCACTCCCTGGTCAACGCCATGAGCCGGCAGACCGGCATCCACTTCGTATTCATCTCCCCGGAAGAGCTGAAGCTGCCCGACTATCTCAAACAGAACGTACTGGAAAAGAACCATCTCAGCTACGAGGAGACCGCCAGTCTGGAGGACGCCATGCCCAAGCTGGACATCCTGTATATGACCCGGGTACAGAAAGAGCGGTTTTTCAACGAGGCGGATTATATCCGTCTGAAGGATACCTATGTGCTGACGCCGGAAAAGCTGGTTCCCGCCAAGGCGGATATGTGCATCCTGCATCCGCTGCCCCGCGTCAACGAAATCGCCGTGGCGGTGGACGACGATCCCCGGGCCTGCTATTTCAAACAGGTTCGCAACGGCAAATTCATCCGCATGGCACTCATTATGAAGCTGCTGGAACTGAACGCTTAAAATGGAGGATTGCGACAATATGAATATCGACAGCATTCAGGACGGCGTGGTTTTGGACCACATCAAGGCCGGCAAGAGCATGGATGTCTTTAAATATCTGGATCTGGACAAGCTGGACTGCCCAGTGGCCATCATCAAGAACGCCCGCAGCGCCCGGATGGGCAAAAAGGACATCATCAAGATCGATTCCCCCATGGAAGTTGATCTGGATGTGCTGGGCTATATCGATCCCGACATCACCGTGAACGTCATCCGAAACGGCATTCGGGTTGCCAAAAAGCACCTGGAGCTGCCCCACAGGCTGGTGAACATCATCCACTGCAAGAACCCACGCTGCATCACTGTGGCGGAGCCGCAGCTGGATGCCATCTTCCTGCTGAGCGACCCGGAGAAGCGGACCTACCGCTGTGCCTATTGCGAAGCCGAAAAACAGCGCAAACTGTAAAATAACGAGGCTAGCCCCCGCCATGCGCGGGGCCAAGCCTTTTAGAGAGAAAGAGAGTACCCTTTTGGAAAAACGAGAACAACATACGTTGCGGGGCGTTCTGTGCACCACACTGGGCGGTGTCTGCTGGGGCTTTTCCGGCACCTGCGGGCAATATCTGTTCTCCGGGTATGAGATCAGCGCCCTGCAGCTGACCTGCATCCGGCTGCTGAGCTCCGGCATCATTCTGGCCCTGATGGCGGTCCCAAAGCACCGGAAGGAACTGTGGGCCGTCCTTCGTCAGCCGAAGGAGCTGGCGGAACTGGCCTGCTATGGCGTTTTCGGACTCATGCTGTGTCAGTTTTCCTACATGACCGCCATCTCCCACTCCAACGCCGCCACCACAACGGTACTGCAGACCCTGAGCCTGATTTTCATCATGCTGATCGCCTGCCTGCGTGTCCGCCGCCGCCCCAACCGGCGGGAGGGCGCGGCTCTGGTGCTGGCACTGGCGGGCACCTACATTCTGGCCACCGGCGGCGATCCCCGGCACATGGTGCTGTCGGGGCAGGGCCTGTTCTGGGGGCTGCTCACCGCCGCGGCCGTGACGGTCTACTCCCTTTTGCCCCGGCGGCTTCTGGCCAAATGGGGCCGGAGCGTGGTCACAGGCGTCGGGATGCTGATCGGCGGTCTGGTTTTGAATCTGTTGGCCCGGAGCTGGGCCAATCCGGTACAGCTTCCTCCGGCGGGGTGGCTGGCAGTTCTTGCCACCGTCCTTCTGGGCTCCGTGGTGGCCTTCTCCCTATTCATGCAGGGGATCTCCGACGTGGGCCCGGTGAAAGCCTCCATGCTGGCGGCCACGGAGCCGCTGTCCGCCACGGTTTTTACCGTCCTCTGGCTGGGCACGAAATTCTCCGCCGCCGACCTGATCGGCTTCGTTCTGATTACCGCCACCATCTTCCTGCTTGCCAAGGAATCCCCGGCGGAACCCGCCAAGGAACCGGCGGCCGATCCTTCCGGAGAACCCGCGGGCGAAGCCCCGGACCGAAACTGAAAAGAGCCGGGTCCTCTGTAAAGAGAACCCGGCTCTTTTCTCTTTTTCGTTTACAGTCCGCGCCACGCCTCGGGCCGCAGACGGGTGGAATCTTTCTCCGCCCGGTCGATCTCCGTCAGCATGGCCTGCCGGTCGCCGTTGAGCGTTCCCCGCAGATCCAGATAGTTGGAGGCGTGGTTCATCCGAAACACGCTGCCCGGGCTGTCCAGATGCTCCACCAGCAGCCGGGTCTCCCGCAGCACCTCCGGCCGGGTCAGCAACTGGAACTTCCCGTCCCGCACCCAGTCGAACAGGGGCGTCTCGGGCTCCACCATCAGCGTCAGCATGCCGATATATTCGGGATTCATGGCGTTGAAGGCCGCCGCCGTTTCCACGGCGTGGCGCTCCAGCAGCTCCGGACCGCCCAGTCCCGTAATCGCCGTGACGGACAGGGCAATCCCGCTTTTGCGCACCTTCTGCCCCATGGCGATGATTTCATCGCTCATGTGCCCCTTGCACATCCGCTTCAGCACCTCGTCGCAGCCGGACTCCAGCCCCATATAGACCATGGACAACCCCTTGACGCGCAGCATTTCCAGCTCCTCGTCCGTTCGGACGCGGATGGACGAAGGCGACGCATAGCAGGTCACCCGCTGACACTCCGGGAACAGTTCCCGGACGGTATCCAGAATCGTTGCCAGCTCCGATGCCCTGCGCACCAGCGCGTCCCCGTCGGCCAGAAACACCTTGTCCACCTTGGGATAGACCTTCCGTGCCGTGTGGAAATCTTCCAGCACCTCCGCAAGGGGTCGGACGGCAAACCGTTTTTCCTTGTACATGCTGCAGAACGCACAGGTGTTGTGGCTGCAGCCGTAGGTCACCTGGACAATCAGGCTGTATGCCTCGGAGGGAGGGCGGTAGACACTGCCCAAGTATCTCATACGCCCAGCTTTTCCAGGGCGGCCAGCTTCAGGCAGGTGCAGAACACCGCAGCAGCCTGCCGCAGTTCCTCAACGGGGGGCAGGGACGGCGCGATGCGGATGTTCGAGTCCTGGGGGTCCTTGCCATAGGGGAAGGTGGCGCCGGCGCCGGTCATGGTGACGCCCGCCTCCTTGCACAGTGCCAGCGTCCGCTTGGCGGTGCCGGGCATGGCGTCCAGCGACACGAAATAGCCGCCCTTGGGCCGCCGCCAGGAGGCGATCTCCAGCGGAGCGATCTGCTCATCCAACGCGTCTGCCACCGCCCGGAACTTGGGCCCCATGATGGCGGCACGCTGGCGCATCAGCTCCAGCGTATGGGCCTTGTCCTTCAGATACAGCACATGGCGCTGCTGGTTCACCTTGTCAAAACCGATCGTCTGAATGCCCAGCGACTTGGACATGTAGGCCAGATTGGCCTCAGAGCAGGCGAAACAGGACACGCCGGCGCCGGGCAGGGTGATCTTGGAAGTGGAGAAGAACTCAACGACCATGTCGGCATTGCCGTGCTCGGCACACAAGGACAGAATATCCGCGAAGGGTACGTAGTCTCCCTCGAACTCATGAATGCAGTAGGCGCTGTCCCACATCAGCAGAAAGTCCGGAGCCGCAGGCTTCAGAGCGGCGATGCGGCGGACGGTTTCCTCCGAGTAGATCACGCCCTCCGGGTTGGAATACTTGGGCACGTTCCACATGCCCTTGACGGCCGGATCCTTTACAGCCTCCTCCACGGCGTCCATGTCGGGGCCGGCGGCGGTCATGGGGATGGTAATCAGCTCAAATCCGAAGTACTCCGTGATCTTGAAGTGGCGGTCATAACCGGGAGTCGGGCACAGCCACTTCACCGTTTCCTCTTTGCACCAGGGCTTTTCGCTGTGCAGCAGGCCGTGGGTATAGGCTCTGGAGATCGTATCGTACATCAGCTGGAGGCTGGCGTTGCCGCCGACGAATACCTGCTCCGGCTTGCAGCCCAGAATCTCTGCAAACAGCCGTTTGGCGGCCGGGAGGCCGGACAATTCTCCATACGTGCGCACATCGATGCCGTCGGACACATAGTCCTCCGGCTTCTGCATGAGCTGAAAGATATCGCTAGCCAGATCCAGCTGCAGCTTTCCGGGCTTGCCCCGGGCCATATTCAGGCTCAACCCCTGCTGCTTCAGGGTCTGATACTCCTCGGAAACGCGGGCATATTCCTCTTTCCGCTCCGCGGCGGTCATCTTCGTATAGGCGGTCATGCGCATCATCCTTTCATCTGCCGGGTTTCGGTTTTAAATTGCATTTAGTATACTATAGGATTCCCGGCTGTGACAATATGTATTTCGCTGATTTTTTCTGAAGAAAAACGTTTTCCTGCAAGCATTTGAGAGAGAGAGTACCCATTCTGAGCGATCATGGAAACCGGGGGAGGATTCTCTCCGCCGTTGGCGGACACCGCTTGAATTTCCGAGGGGACTGTGCTATGTTTGAAAGCATGAAAATTGATGAAATTATTCGCTCCCGCCGCCGGTCCCTGGCGCTGGAGGTCACCCGAGACGGCCGGGTTGTGGTTCGGGCACCGCTGCATCTGTCCCGGGCGCGGATTGACGCGTTTGTAGAACGTCAGCAGCACTGGATCGCCGTCCATCTGGAGCAGCAGCGGCGGCGGGCCGCCCTGGCTCTACCCGCCCCCACGGCGGATGATATTGCCGTGCTGAAAGCAAGGGCAAGGGACGAACTGCCCGCCAAGGTGGACTATTACGGCAAACGCATGGGCCTGACCCCCACCGGTATAAAAATCACCTCGGCCCGTACCAGATACGGCAGCTGCAGCGCGAAAAACGCTCTGTGCTTTTCCTGCTTTGTGATGGACTGCCCGGACGCGGCCATTGATCTGGTGGTGGTTCATGAGCTGGCCCACATCCGGGAGAAAAATCACGGGCCGAAATTCTACGCCCTGTTGGGCAGTGTGCTGCCGGATTACAAAGAGCGCAAAAAGCTGCTGATCATGCGCTGACAAGGATAATTCCTTGACAATAGCGGATATTGCTGTGCTGCCGGAGGGCAGCTTCTATCCCGGACGGGGCATCCTGCTGGGCCGCAGAGCCGACGGCAATCACGCGGTGCCGGCCTATTTCATGCGGTACTGCAGGAAGAATTCCTACAACCGGGTATTCTGCGTCACGGAAGACGGCATCCGCACGGGATACGGGACCCCCTCCGAAATGACCGATCCCTCTCTGATCCTCTTCCGCCACGTCCGCGTCTGCGGCGGTCAACCGTGGTCTCCAACGCTGACACCAGCCGGAACGATCGCAGCAGCAGATGCCCTCCGTCTCAGAATTTGCGCCGCTTTCCTGCCGCAGTCGCATCATCCTTTGGCTTCCCATAAGATGGTACTGATAATTTGCTGTGCAGGAGATGATTGTCCATGGAACCAAGAATTTTACTGTATGGCTGCCCGGAGGATTTTGAAAATTACCGGCGCGCGCTGGTGGCCGCCGGCGCCCGGGCAGTATTCACCGGAGATGGAGGACTGCCGGAAACCTGCGACGGCCTTCTTCTGGCGGGCGGCGGCGACATTGATCCGGCCTACTACGGGCAGCACTCCGCCGGGTCGTTCCCCCCGAACCCGGCGCGCGACGCGCTGGAGCTGGAACTTCTGGGGCTGTTTACAGCCACTCAGAAACCGGTGTTGGGGATCTGCCGGGGAATCCAAGTCATCAATGTGTTTTTCGGCGGAACGCTGGTGCAGAATCTGCCGGGGCACAGCCAGATCGCCGGCGCAGACCGCCTGCACGGCGTCACGACGGAACCGGGCTGCTATCTGGGGAGGCTGTACGGAGCCCACAGCGTCGTCAACAGCGCCCATCATCAGGCGGTGGACCGGCTGGGGGACTGTCTGCGCATCTTGCAGTGGGCCGACGACGGAGTGGTGGAGGCCATAGCCCACACCGTTTTGCCGGTCTTCGGGGTGCAATGGCATCCAGAGCGGCTGACTGAGGCGTTTCTGCGGGCCGATGCGGTGGATGGCGGCCGTATTTTTGATTCCTTTCTGTCATATTTCCGCTGATTTCTACAGAAAGTGATCTTCGGTATTTCTATTTTTCAAAAAAGCTCAGAAATTTTCTTGACACCGTTTAGCCTTCATGCTAATATATTAAAGCTGACGATTTCCTTCGGAGGGCTCGCGCAGGTGTAGCACAATGGTCAGGGCACCAGCCTTCCAAGCTGGGGATGCGAGTTCGATTCTCGTCACCTGCTCCAATATTCGCGCCAGTAGCTCAGTTGGATAGAGCAACTGCCTTCTAAGCAGTAGGCCAGGGGTTCGAATCCCTTCTGGCGTACCAGCTCCCTCTGGAGCGAATCCTGTCAGCGGTCATCCCAATGGAAGTTCTCACATGTGGTGGGTGTAGTTCAATTGGCAGAGCACCGGATTGTGGTTCCGGGTGTTGTGGGTTCGAGTCCCATCACCCACCCCAGACGAAACGAGGGGATCGGGGCTGTCCCCGATCCCCTTTTTTCACTTTCCTATTGGGGCGTAGCCAAGTGGTAAGGCAAGGGACTTTGACTCCCTCATCCGCTGGTTCGAGTCCAGCCGTCCCAGCCAGTTTTTTTGCGTCAGCGCTTTAGATATATGATCCGGTAGCTCAGTTGGCAGAGCAACTGCCTTTTAAGCAGTGGGTCCGGGGTTCGAATCCCCGCCGGGTCACCAAGATTTTCCCTGGAACCGCAACGGTTCTGGGGATTTTTTGTTGTCTATCAGCGTCTATACTTCGGGTCAAAACGGCATCAAAACGGCTGTTTATCGCATAGTGGACAGGTCAAAATACAGGTCAGACGCTGCTAATCACCGCCCCATCCGATCGGGACAGGGGGCGGGTAATTTAGGCCCTTAACACATAGTTTTGTCGAATTTGGTCATATTACATTTTGAGAAAGGGGGATTACTATGTCTCAAAAAGAAATCTTCAAACAAAGCCCACCTCCTGCTGAGCAAAACGTCAGCAAGGAAGACGCTGAGCACAATAAATATCCAAATGCAAAAGTTCCCGGCGTTCACAAGGATTCCGCGCCGATCGGCGGAGGCTAATAAAAGATAATCCTCGGAGCCTATCGACGTAGGTTTCGAGGGTTATCTTATGTATCAGCAGTGAAATGAGGGTCAACCGGCTCCATTCGAACAAGACAAGGGGCGGTGATTGTTATACGAAGTTCTTCAAACAAGGCGTTTTACTGAATCCACCAGGATAGCGGTGTATTCGATACTGCTCAAATGACTTGGATCATTCGGATAAACACCTCGTACCTGTGAAGTGAGCGTCATGCGAATCTCGACCGGCACGTCGGTTCCGGCGTCGTCCCGGGCCAGCAGGCGCAAAACGCCAACCCGCCTTCTCGGATGTTCAACAGTAGGTGGTTCATATCCCTGACGGGCATTTATTACTTCGGCGTTGATAATGAACAGATCCGAAAAGAGCTCGCCGCGGTTCAAAAGATTAAGGAGTTTATCCTCCTGAGAGTGAGGAAGCTCGACTGCCAGCGTCACCTCAAATTCCCCGGTATCCGCATCATAGATATCGATAATTGGATTGATAATTTTCGTATACATCGACGCCCCTCCCCACTTTCCATTGTATTCTGGGGCGCGGCAGTTGATTCTGCAAAAGTGTGACCCTGAAGCGCCGCGGGACTCCATCGACTACGTGGGGAATTGCCGCCGCCACGTTTTGATATATGGACCTTGAAAATTAGACATGAAATAAAATCAGCAAAATGCGCTGTTTATGGTGCATAAATTTGAGCAAATATTCTCACGATTTGATATATAAAGTAAGTCATCACCTCCCACTGTGGTTATCTAAAGCTAACCAACCGTTGTAAAAATATCCCGCTTTTTCAAGTGAATTACACTCGCAGCGGGAAATTTCACGTCTTTTCTCATTTGTTATATCACTCGTCCTTTTGTTTGTCAAGGTTTCCCATGGTGCAATTTACTGCGGAATCTTAACTGGAGTTTCTGGAATACGGTTGTAATGGTAAAAACCGAGCGGAAAACAGATCCTTGTCTGGTTACTTCATTTGTTTCAAAGGATAGCGAAAAACTATGTCGGCTTCTGTAGGCATGTAGGGGCATCAGGAGAAAGCACGTCCACTGCTTAAAAGTCAGCTGGTCTGCCGATAGCTCGACTTTGTCAAAAGGTTCAATAAAATGCGCAAAATAGAAAAGGGATAAAAAGAAGAAACTGCTGAACAAATCAAAGCAAAAGGGGAAAACAGAACTGACACACAAGGCTCCGCCCTGCAGAGAAGCTGGCAAAATGACAGAGAAAAATCCGGGCACAGTGCTTGAAAACAGCACTGCGCCCGGATTGAATTTAACGGTTTTGATCGCTTCGCCGCTCCTGCGGCGGCACGAATACTGAAGGGTTTAGAATGACTCACCGCCATCGGCACCCTGTCCTGATTCCAAAAGCGTTTTCAGGGCGTTAGCACAGGAGAGGACCGCAAATCCGTAGTTAATCTGCATAAGCGACATCCCGTACTCATGCTCGCTGCGGGTGGTGGAATTTACTCCGTCGCCGGCAATGACCACCCGGTAGCGGCGGTAAAAGGCCTCAATGGCAGACTGCGCAATGCATACGTGGGTTCGCCAGCCGGTGAAAAGAAGCGTGTGTACCTGCAGAAGATCCAGTATGTCCTGCAGGTCTGTGCCGATAAAGCCGTTGAAAAGGTTTTTATGAATCACGTAGTCTCCGGTCTGCGGAGCCACCTCCGAAATGATCTGTGAGCCCCAAGATCCAGCCTTCATATGGTCGTTCCACAGCAGCAGCTCAGGATCGTCCTTCTGATGCCAGTCGCAGATATAGATAATAGGCACACCCAGTTTCCGGGCCTGCTCGAATAGAGTCTTCAGCGGCGGCAAAATATCTCGGATGCGCCGGCAGGGCAGGGCGCCACCCTCCAGGAGATCGTTTTGCAGGTCGATGGCAATAATCGCCAGTCCCGGAGTGCCCGCGGCTCTGCACGGCATCTGCTCTCCGGCCGACAAAGCCGCCTGCAGAACGGAGCGGGCGCGGTGGTATTCCTCCAGACGTTCGTCCACCACCTGGCGCTGACGCGTCAGGGCGGATAAAACAGTCTCCCTCGGCGCGTCTAGCAGCACCGCGATCTCCTGCAGGGAGAACTTCAGCTCCCGGTAATACTGGATCTGCCGAAGACGGAAGATGTTCTCCGTGGAATAGAGACGATACCCTGCGTCGGTGCGGAGCGGGGGCTGTACTAGCCCTATTTGCTCATAGTGGCGGATGGCCTTAACGGTAAGGCCGGTCAGTTCTGCCGCTGCCTTAATGGTGACCACGGATCATCGTCTCCTTCCTGACGGCGCCAGGGAATTAGAGTTTTGCAATGACCTCTTTACTGATTGTGACGGAGCCGAAGTGCGTGGAGATATCCCACAGGGTGGATTCCTGCTCTCTGGGGCCGGTGGCACGCACGCAGTCTTGGGGAACAACTACTTGATATCCTAGGAAAAATGCGTCATGACAGGTGGAACGCACACAAATATTAGTGACCACGCCAGTGACTACGACGCTCTTCACGCCAAGCTCCCGCAGCACCAGATCCAGATCGGTCTGATAGAAGCCGCTGAACCGGCGCTTTTTGATGCAGTAGTCCTCCTCATGCGGCGCCAGTTCGTCAATGACTTGGGCGCCCCAGGTTCCGTCGATGCAGTGAGGGGTGCGCTTGTCGAATTCCTTGTCGTACTTGCCGGCACGGTGACAGTCATTGGCGTAGATGATAGGGCACTGATGCCGACGCCCCTCATCAATCAGATGGGCAAGGTTTTTATAGATCTCCGCGCCCTCCTTGAGGACCATGCATCCGCCTTCCTTACAAAAGTCGTTGAGCATATCCACAATCAGGATGGCAGGCCTTTCCAGAATAAAGCCGCTGCCGTCGTCCACAAAATGTTCTGCAAAGCCTTTTGCTTCCATAGTATTCTCCTTATCAGGCGGCCTGGCGTTTATTTTGCGCCAGAACAAAGATGGTTTTCACAATGAAGGCCACCACAACGCAGTTGATGGTGGGCAGAGCGAAATTCACGTAGGAAACTGCAAAGCCGATGCCCCAGGAAATGAAGCCGCTCCATTCAACATTGGGAAGATCTGCTTCTTCCAGAGCGGGATAGTTTTTCTTGTACTTAAACAGATAGTCTGCCAGGAACACGCCCACCACCGGCGGCACCGTGGAAGCCAGGAAGTTGATGTAGGCACCGAACATATTGTAAAAGCCGATGCAAGCCAAAACAATACCGATGCCGCCAAAGATCAGGACCAGACGCTTCCGGGGCATTTTCAGCGCGCTGCTCAGAGTCATGGAGCCGGAGTAGACGCAGCCCTGGGCCGTAGACCAGATGTTCAGAATCATAGCTAGGAAAGCAGGCCCGAGAAGACCCTGCGCCGCCAGAACCACCATGATGTCGGGATCGCCGGTGGCCAGAGAGCCGATGGCTCCGAAGAACACCACGAAGGAGTTGCCGAGCATCAGGGTAATAATCATAACGATGATGGAGGTTTTGACATTTTTGGCAAAGCGCATGATGTCCGGCGTAAACATGACGGCGCCCACCGCATAGGAACCGACGCCCAGAGAAACGGCCTTTGCGAAGGTCATGGTATCCGTGGTGACGATAGCATTCATGCCGGCCATGCCGCCGCAGCTCTTCACAGCCAGCACAATTGAGATAATGCCAAAAATAAAGATAATGGGTACAGCTATATTACTGAGAATGGACATCCACTTGGTGCCGTTACGGGCGGTCAGCGTCATGACTAGGCCACCGATAATGGCCACAGGAATGATAGGGATGGAGGTAAACAGGGTGTTGGTCGAAGAGCCAATCAGGTAGGCATCGATGGAAAACCAACCGATTGTGGTGATGGCGACAATAACCACGGGAACCCAGGTGCCTGCCTGGCCAAAGGAATATTTGCTCAAAAGGCCGAAGGACAGGCCGGTTGTCGCGGCCATGACGCCCATGATACAGGCCAGAACCGACAAAATGGCGCTCCCCACTAATATGGCCCAGAAAGCCTCCTGAAAATTAAGCGAGACACCAATGCTTCCGCCCACCTGCATGCTGGTGACAACAAAGACATATCCCAGAGAAATTACGAGGATGGTCATAAAGGATTTACGAGCCGTCAAGGGTACTGTGCTGTGACTGTATTCGTCATTTTGCGCGGCATCCGTACTGGGATTCGTTACCTTTTCCTCCATGGATGTATCCCCTTTCACACTTGTATGTTGATTGCCGCTTCGTCCGGATCAAAGCAGTATCACTGAACTCATAAAATCACAAAGGGCAGAGTTTTGTCAAGGGAACTACCGCCATACAAGGCTCCCCTAGGAGGATAGTTAAACCAACGATTTTATAAGTTTTTATTTCGACAATCAAAACGAAACGCTAATCTGTGCAATCAGACTTGAAAACAGCAGCTCATTCCGTTATAATTACTTCCAGTTAAGTTAAATTCTATTTGACGTGCAAGGGGGTCACAGGTTCGGGTTCATAGCACGAATATAATTTATAAAATGAAATGAAGGAACGCCAGTCATAGATTAACTGGCGTTCCTTCATTTCGTTCTGGTTATTAGCTGATGCCCTTGCTACGGTCCCCTCTCCCATGAAGGAAGCGTCAGAGCGTGAGCGGTACCGGCCACTGCTATGACAACGCACGAATGGAGAGCATCTTCGCGACACTGAAGAAGGAAAAGCTGTTTAGGATTAGAACAGAGAGGAATCCAATGGGTGGCTGGCCTGCAATTTACCCTCGAAAAGCAACTCAGCCTGACAGTGTAGTCTTGATCTCCGTGACCCAAGGGCTGGCTAAAGTGGAAAGCAGGGTTTACCACTTTACGCAAAGCCGCTATTACTGCTGCGGCCAGCTGAAGTCCTGTTGTTCCTCGCAAAATCAATTTCGGGTATTTTCAAACTGCACTTCTTGACAAGTCTATATTTAAATTGCACATAATTTTGGAGAAGTCAAGAACAGTGCAGAGTATGAACACCCAAAATCTGCAGCTTATGCGGCCAGGCCTCTGGCGGCCTGACGATATGTGGCCGGCGGCAGGCCGCCGGGGTTCGCAGTATTGATTCGCTGGCGGTTATAGTAGGTCATGATGTACCGGAACACGATGCTCTTAACCTGTGCCATGGGCATCTGCTCCGTCCTGATTCGATAAAGCTTTTCCTTCTTCAGCGTCGCAAAAAAGCTCTCCATCCTGGCGTTGTCGTAGCAGCGGCCCGTACCGCTCATGCTTTGAACCGCACCGTATTGCGCCAGCACCTTCCGAAATGCGGCGCTGGTGAATTGGCTGCCGCGGTCGCTGTGCAGGATCATCCCATAGGCCCCCTGCGCCTGGCAGGCGGACCGAAAAGCCCGGATACACAGTTCCTTCTTCATGTTGTCATCCATGGCAAGACCGACGATCTCTCCGTTATAACAGTCCAGAACTGCTGCCAGGTACAGCTTGCCGTCCT
>JGI20225J20221_1003848_pt1 | contig 13635 bp, 11 predicted proteins | sample BioMet4_FD_20221 | JGI IMG/M metagenome (IMG submission 20221) | reverse complement strand
TAAAACTTTTGTCTTGGTTTTATACCCAATCATTGAAAACTTAACCTTTACACTATCAGCAGAAAATAATGAAATAGAAAATTCTCCTTTAGAAGAAGTCAAAGCAAGTTTACCCTGATTCAGTACTGAAACAGACGCAAATTCTATTGGCTTATTGTCTGCGTCAAGAACTCTTCCATGAAGAAGAAAACTTTGCGCGTCAATATTCAGCACAAATCCAATNGATATTATAAGTAGGAATAACTTTAACCTCATATACTATATANAAACGAAAATCACATTCGATTATTGTATATGAGTTAGTAATGAAAATACTAGTACTAACTTTACATAACATTCAATTAATGATTCAAAGTCGCTTATATTAATGGTATTTTGTATGTCATAAGCATTGATTATAAGAATTTTATATATGAATTTTTTAAAATATCTATTTTAATTTGGTTATTTTGCAAAATAAAAGTATTTTTGTGTTGTGTAATAAATTAACCGTATAAATATTAAATTCAATATGTCTTTTTGTTTAAAAAAACTTGTAATAAATGAAGGATGTAAGTATCTGAAAGCGTTACGCGCAGATACCTATGAATTCCTTGATGATAATTCCATAAACAATTTCTATGGAAAAAATATTGAAGTAAGTGCCATAGTAGGAAAAAATGGTAGTGGTAAGTCATCATTATTGGAGGTTATTTTCAGAATGATGAATAATCTAAGCGTCTTCATTTCTCATGGCTGTGATGTAATGCATAGAGTTAATACTGTGTTTGTTGCAGGTCTTAATTCTGATCTCTACTACACAATCAATGGTGTTGATTGTCATCTTGCTTGCAGAAATAGAAGTCTAGCACTAACTTATGGTAATAAGAAGTGGAAATTTGGAAATGCCAATGATGAGTTTACAGATTATAAAGATGGTAATAGCATGAGCACCAAAGATAAAATAGAGATGTGTAAAAACTTGTTTTTCACTCTTATTTCAAACTACTCTATACAAGCCTATGTGGATGCAGATTATTCAGATGAAGAAACCTACACTCTAAATAAAAAAGGCACATTGAATGATACACCTTCAGGTAAAACATGGATTCATTATGTTTTTCATAAGAATGATGGTTATATGGCACCTATAAATATCAATCCTTTTCGTGATAATGGCAAACTTGACATGCTGAAAGAAGAGACACTCCAAAGACAAAGAATGGAGTTTCTCATGCTTCATTATGATAAAGAAAACAAGGAATTTATTCGTGACTATAAACTATCACGAATAGAATATCGATTCGACTGGAAAAAAATGTATTATAAATTTTCCAGATTAGCTGTGGGACCTGATATAGAAGAAGCAAATAGAAATGAATGGATTATGATAGTCAATGATTTTAAGAAGGCACTATGTAAGCGTTCGATAGCTAAAACTATATTAAATGAAGCCGGCATTAATAGCTTTGATCTTGACAATAATATGCTTGTTTATGCATATCTGTATGTTGTATATAAGGTGCTAAGCATTTCTTGTACCTATCCGTCTTATAGCAATTTTAGTATAATCGCAAATGTTGATTTAGCTTTAAGACCTGGTAGCCCGAAGCAGAGAAGAGATGCATTATTCCTAGCAAAGGAGGTCTTTAAAGATCATTCTCATATAACAAATAAAGTATATCAAGCTCTTAATTTCATTAAGATGATAAATAAAGGGTTTGTTTGCAATGAAGATAATAGCTTTACATGGTCGAAATATAATGAATATCATATAAAAGACGATTTGAATAAGCCTGTAGCGATTGAAAATGAAATAAGAAGTTTGCCTCCTTCCTTTTTTGATTATAAGATTTATCTCAAGCAGAATGGTACCGATGAGGAACTACCAATAGAACACATGAGTGCAGGTGAAAGGCAGCTATATTATATCCTAAGTACTTTGATTTATCATATATTAAATTTAAAGTCAGTTAACACTTATAGAATACATTATCGTGATGTTTTAGTAGTTTTAGATGAGGTGGAACTTGGATTCCATCCTGATTATCAGCGTAAATTTATAAACTTTATGATTGAAACATTTGAGAGGCTTCATCTCCAATCATATGTTCGGTTCCACTTTTTGATGACGACACATTCTCCTTTTATGTTGAGCGATGTGCTTAATAGCAATGTAATTTATTTGGAAAAAGGACATAAGAAATACAAAGAGAAACTAATGAATCCCTTTTGTGCTAATATAAATGAGATATTAGCACAAAATTTCTTTTTGTCTGAAGGATTTGTTGGCGAATTTGCAAAGAATAAAATACTAGATTTGCTTAATTGGCTTGATAAAAATATAAAGAATAATCAAGTGTGGAATATTACTAAGGCAGAGGCTCTTATTGATGCACTGGGGGAGCCTATTATAAAACAGCACCTAGAGCATATGTTAGAACATAAAAAAAGAATAATCAATGAGGAAAATAGAAATAAATGATGAGGTCAGGCAAATTGCTAAGGACTATGCCACTAATCTCTTCAAAAATAAGGATGAGAAGAAATTTAATTTTCCATTGAAAGGTTTGAAGAAACTGTCGGATAAATTGAAGGCAGCAAATCAAGATGAATATGCAAAATATGTGGATAATATTGTATCTAATTACGATAGTATATTGTTATTAGAGCCAAATCAGTTTGAGGATTATAAAAAAAAGCATTTTAAAAACCTTAAAGATAATCAGTTGACAGACAAGGTTGAAGGCTGCTTACCAAAAAAGAGTTTTTATGAATCAGTTGTTGCTGCAATGAGATATGATGAAGTACAGAAGAGTCAGATACGTCAATTTATGAAAAAACTTGGTATAAAGGCATGTGTATATTGTAATGCTTCATATGCTGTTGATACAAAAGATAAAAAAGCAACATTTCAGGTAGATCATTTTTATCCCAAATCAAAATATCCTTTCTTATGTATCTCATTCTTTAATTTACAGCCAGCATGTATGCATTGCAATCAGATTAAAAGTAAAAGTACTAAATATGAGTTTGGGTTATATACCTTAGATAAGACCAAGCTTGATCCGTTTTATTTTTCAATTGATGACAAGAGTATTATAAAATACATGTTGACTAATAACAGTGATGAGTTAAAATTTAAATTAAAGTCAACTTACAATAGTATAGCAGCAGATAAACATAGTGACTTTTTTCATATTGATGGATTGTATGCTCAATTTACTGATGCTGCAGAAGAAGTTGTTTGGAAAAGCAAAATATATAATAGTGCATATAGAGAACAAATGTTAGCAGCCTTTAAGAGTAATTTTTCTTATAATATGGCAGACTTTAAGCGCTTCTATCTTGGTTTTTATCCTGATAAAAAGGATGTAAATAAGCGTCCTTTAACCTTATTAATGCAAGGTATAGCTAAGGATATGGGACTTGAATAATAAAAATCCTATGATACTATCGTCAAAAAGTTTAGAATGCCTTCGTGAAATGATTAATAAGAAGCAAGTAGATTTCTTGATGCATACAAAGTTTAGAGTAAATAGAATCGAGAAAACAGAAGGAACACAATTTAATATGTTCTATTTTGAAGAGGTTTAATAGCTAATAGAGTAAAAATTACTAAACTTTTTATTATGATTTTAATTATTGCTGTCCGGTAAAAACAAATTGAAAGTCTTAAAGTCCTTTATTTATAGGGAATTCAAGCGCTTTCCAAACTAAGGGGGCTTACTTTTTCTTTTGAATAGTAAACAAGAGTAAATTGCTTTATATTACCATATATTAGACATTAAAGCCTTGGAAAAGCACAAATATACTCGTTTTAGAGTACTTTTAGCAACAACTAAATTTAAACAAAAGTTTTACCGGACAGCAATAGATTTTAATAGCATTTTCTATCCGAAGCTCCTTCCTAATAAGGGGTTGCTATATCTTATATTGTTTATTACTATGCAATCAGAGGGAGACAAGTTTTAGATATTTTAATGAGTAATTAAAAAGATAAATAAAATATTTTTATTAACTTTGTAGAGATATTGAAAACAAAAAATTATGGCAAATAATAATAAAATATTAGGCGAAGCTAAGACCAACAAGAAAGATGAGTTTTATACTCAACTTTCTGATATAGAAAACGAGTTACGTTATTATAAGAATCACTTTAAAAATAAGATAGTTCTATGTAATTGCGATGATCCACGTGTGTCTAATTTTTTCAAATATTTTGCGATGAATTTTGAACATCTTGGCTTGAAGCGCCTTATATGTACTTGCTATAAAAATTTGGATATAGATCTCTTTAGTCAAAATCAGGTAGAGAGGGCAGTTTACTCCATATACGAGGGAGATAAGAATGGTAATCATATTGTAGATCGCGATGAAATAGAGGTTCATGAATTAAAAGGTAATGGTGATTTTCGTAGCAGGGAAAGCATAGAATTGTTAAAGCAAGCTGATATAGTTTGTACCAATCCACCCTTCTCTCTTTTCCGTGAATACGTGGCACAATTAATTGAATTTAATAAGAAGTTTATCATTATTGGACACCAAACGGCTTTACAATATAATGATATTATTCCGTATATTCTTAATAACCAGATTTGGCTAGGATATGGTTTCACCGGTGGGGCTGGATATTTTATTTCAAAATATGAGGATAACGCTTCAGCTGGAGAGCACAGAGACGGTATGATAAGAGTTTCAGGAGTAACTTGGTTTACCAATTTAGAGATAGCTAAACGACACGAAGAATTAATTCTTTATAAACGTTACTCTCCTGGAGAATATGAACAATACGATAATTATAATGCAATAGAAGTCTCAAAAACGGCTGAAATTCCAATGGACTATGAAGGGGTTATGGGAGTTCCAATTACTTTTATGGATAAATATAATCCCGATCAATTTGATATTATTGGAGTTTCTGGGAAATATGGTTTTGGACTCCAAAGCCATCGTTTCTATGATGAGTTTAAAGAAATCCGCCAAGATGGGGTAGAAACAGGGAGTAGTGGGAAGAAGACAAATGGTAATCCTATGCTACAAGGAAAGTCTATAAAAGGTAATTATTATAAGCATGGAGAAGAATATGTCCATTCATTATATACTAGATTATTCATTAAACGCAAATAGAACATTATGGAAATTAAGTTACAAGAAATAAGTATACGCGACCTTGTAAAAGGATATAAAGACAGTGCGGAGGAAGGAGTTGTAGCCTATGGAGGCAAATTGGATATTCGCCCTAAATACCAACGAGAGTTCATTTATAAAGAGGCTCAACGTAATGCCGTAATAGATACTGTTCGTAAAGGCTTTCCTCTCAATGTGATGTATTGGGTGATCAAAGATGACGGAACGTACGAGGTTCTTGACGGACAGCAGCGTACAATATCTATTTGCCAATATGTTGTAGGAGATTTCTCTGTAAATGAGGAGTATTTTCATACATTTCCTGAAAAAGCAGAAGAAGTTCTCAACTATAAACTCACTGTGTATTTCTGCAAAGGAACAGACTATGAAAAGTTAGAGTGGTTTAAGACTATAAACATAGCTGGAGTAAAACTCACAGATCAAGAATTACGTAATGCAGTTTATACAGGTGAATGGCTTACTGATGCTAAACGGCATTTTTCGAAGAACGGTTGTGCCGCAAAAAGTCTCTCAGACAAATATGTTAAAGTAGATGTCAATCGTCAAGAGTTATTGGAGCTGGCTTTGAAATGGATTGGTGAGAAGAATGGCAAGAGCATTGAACAATACATGGCTGATCACCAGCTTGATACTAATGCGAGTGAACTGTGGATTTATTTTCAAAGTGTTATTAACTGGGTACAGACAATCTTTACAACCTATCGTAGAGAGATGAAAGGTTTACCTTGGGGAATTATCTATAATGCATATAAGGACGTACCTCTTGATACAAAAAAGCTCAATGAAGAAATTGATAGACTGATGGCTGATGAAGATGTTACGAAGAAATCGGGTATTTATCAGTATGTTCTTGACCGAAAAGAAAGTCACTTACAAATTAGAGATTTCACTCAAACGGATATTCGCACGGCCTATGAAAAGCAGAAAGGTGTCTGTCCTTCGTGTGGGATACACTTTAAAATAACAGAGATGGAAGCTGACCATATTACACCATGGAGTAAAGGTGGTAAAACCATTCGTGAGAATTGCCAAATGCTTTGTGTTAACTGTAATAGGAAAAAATCGAATATATAATAAGAATACAAGAACAAAAATAATTGTAAGTTATGAAAAATTCATCTATAAATGATAAGCAAAGTATTAATGAGGGTAAAATCACGCCTGTAAAAGTAGCAAGGCCTGACAGAACTAATACCACACCAAAAAAATGAGGAAATGGAAGCAGACTTTAATATTTTTCAAAGTGAAACAACAATAGATATTTGGGATGAAATATGCCAAATTGTTACAAATATTGCATACTCTTCTGTTATGGCAGAATATAAGACAAAAAAGCAAGGTAAATGTTATGCTCGTATTTTCTGTCTAATACTAGCGTTTCCATCTATAAAAAGTTTGTTGCTTGCTTCATCTCTATTTAAAGGTGAGAGTAGCTTGCTGCTTATAGTTGATGTGCTCTACGTTGTTGTTCCAATCATAGCGGCAATGACTTTTTCAGAGTTTATATTGCAATATTTAGGCTTCTATGAAAAAGATATCTCAGAATTAATTGTTCTCAACAATAGATTAGAAAATTATAAGCGTCGTTTATTATATCTCTATTCAAAAGCTGAGAGTTGTACAAGTGTAGAAGGTGTAGATAGTATCTACAAGGAATATCTACAATTAAGTTCTGATCATGATGTAAATAAAATGGAACACGAAAAGTTAACAGGAAAAATTAATCCAAAGCTAGAAAAAATAGCAAAAGCTAAGGCTGAAGAAACCCTTGAAAAATTAAAAAGATCATAATTATGGAAAATTATAATACAGAAAAATCAGAACAGCAAATCAACCAACGTGGTAAATTATCCCCTGTGTATGTTCCAAGACCAGAAAGAAATCCTAATAAAAAATAGGTATCGGTTATTAAAAAACCTGGTAAAAATAATCATATTGATATGACATTTATTACGCTTGTTTTAAGTATAATTGTAGCATTGGCTACAATTGTTTATACAATTGTTAATTACTATATGTATAAGGAAAGCAAGGCTACAAGATTACAAAAGGCTGAGCCAATAATTGTTACTTTTCTTAAGTGTTCATCTGATCATTCTCTGCTAAGCCTGTATGTCAAAAACATAGGAGAAGGGTGTGCAAGAGATGTTGCAGTTCATGTTGATAAAGACTATAATCTGTTTAGGGAGAATGAAAAGCGACAAGATTATCGTCTATTTAATGACGGTGTTAGTGTGTATCCTCCCCAATATGAATTACATTATTGTTAGATTCGTTCGATAATATAACTAAATATGGCATAAATGATTATATAGAATTATCTATTTGCTATAATGGTTTGGATGGACGTCATTGTGAGAATAATAATATTCAGTTACATCTAAATGAAGTTACCCAAATTTACGCAAAACCTCCAGAGGATGCTTTTACACAAATTCCATACTATATTAAGCAGATGGATAAAACGCTCGCAGAACTAACAGCTTGCTTGAAGAAGTAATACGGTATTTATTTTAGTATAATTGATAACTTTAAACACTTTATTGAAATACTCTGATTTATTTGTTTCAGAATTGGGGCAGACTATATGTGTTGCTGTATATTACATGTAATGATTACACGAACAAACTGCAAATAACAAACAGCACATCCATGGCTGTTATTATTAATTTATATGTAATATATCAATATTTCTACATGTATTTAGCAACAATAAAGCATCAATAAGCCCTACCAATATCAACAAAAAAAAGTTTTTTTTGAATTTTTAGTGCTGTTTCCTACATGATTTGGCGAAACGCATTGTTATACAATACGTTAGCTAATGTATAAGAGTCCGTTCTTATACATTTTTGGGAGTGATTAGGGCCTAATCACTCTGCAATCCTACATGCTTTACCGAGTGATTAGGGCCTAATCACTCAAAGGCGCTCCGAAAAAGGCGATTTTATACTCGCTGCGCTTTATGCATTTTGACTATGACAGAATCTGTATACATATTCGTAGTTATGCATACTGAAACACTATACATTTCTAAAAAACGCTACTGATAGCCTTTACATATTCTGAAATNAAAATACGGCAATTAGTGTAGGAAATCATGTAGGGAAAGATGTAGGAAAACCACTCTTATACATGGCCTTAATCTATTGATTTAGGTTAATTACTTAAGTCAAAAATTTGTAGTAGTGTAGGTGATTTTCTTTTTTTTCTGGAAACTTTTTTCAATTTAGGGGAGGGGGGTTACCACTAATGAAAGCCCCCGATGTATCTTTTTACTTTATCAAGTAGGGCTTTATTTTTCATCTCTTTCGCTGGGGCTACCTTTAATAGCTATGTTGTTAAAGATAATTTTTTAATTGATACAATAAAAGTGTTACAAATCAATATAATTAATAAACTATTAATATTGCTAGTACCTTTGATAGGGAGAAAATAAAGGGTTTTTGAGAACTCCCCAAGGTGCCTCTTTTTCTTAGTCAAGAAAATCTTTAATGCACAAAAGTAATTCGAATACGACCAACAATGTCATAACCACGATCAACAAAAGGAAACTAAAATCTCAAAATAAAAAATCAACCTTTCTAATTCACGTTCTTTAATCAAATAATCCAAGGAAATCATCCCAAATCTTGCGTTCAAACCCCTTCCATTAAATCCACCACCAGAAATAACAGTTCATTCATCAGGCAAGGTTATAGTTCTGTTATGTTTTCATTGTCATTCATTTTCCAAGCCAACCAAAAAGCTTATATGGTTCAATGAACCAAAAGTATCACAATTTAACTATTATCCATGTAAAATAGCAGCGGAAGATATTTGGTTATCTGACTTCATAAAAATCATCATCTTTATTTCTCAATCCACTGTCAAAACACAACGAGTAATCTCCACATTCATTCATCATCAAAAAGCAAGCATCATCCAACCACTATCCTGGACTGACAATTAATTACTTGTATATTCAGTTTAAATAATGGGAAAGGGATCTTCATTCTCAAGGAAACTTCTGAGACTATTTTTATGGATTGGAATCTCTCCGAGCCCTTGCTGAAGTGGTCTGTTCTGTTGCGTCTCCATTATTTTTTTGCATAAATTTAATTGTTAGCAAAGCAGGTAAAGAGAAAGGGAAAAGAGATATCAAAAATTTTTTTTGACCCTTATTTTTTATTCATTCCATTAATTAGTCCTAATTTTTTTCTTTAGTTTTCAGGGATTATGGTTGGCATAATAGTTCAAGGGCTTTTTGATAATTTTTGATAGCAGCTTCTTTCATATTCGCAGCTTCACATTCCTTAGCCATGATGACATATTCAACAGCAAGTTTCTTAAGAAATTTCTCTCTCTTTTTTATATTTTCAGTTAATACATCATTCTGTTTTTTCAATTCGTTGATTAAATTCAGCTTTTTGCGGATGTATCTGATAACAGATGGTTTTTCAATATCATATCTGCTATGTATTGCAAGAAAGAAATTGTCTAGCGCAGACTGCATGTTTCCATTGTCAAAAGCTATGACAGTATCATGGTATTGCTTGTCTGCTTTGCTTTGTTTTAAGGCGGTGTTGAGTATAACATCGTCATTATATCCCTTAGCAAAGTTAACGACTTCTTTTCTAATGAAAATATCTTCCCATCTTATAGGTTCCTTTAGACTGATACCTTCCATAGACGTGCATCTAGATAAAGCTACGTAAGCTTGTCCACCAGCAAAAACTCCACCCGTAAAATCAATCTTCACTCGGGAGAATGTTAATCCCTGACTTTTGTGTACCGTTATTGCCCATGCAAGTCTAAGTGGGAACTGTCTATAAGTGCCTATTTCTTCTTCTTCTATTTTCTTTTCTTTGGCATTAAAGGTATATTTTACGTTGCTCCAAATTTCCTGCTCCACTTCGACATCATTACCATTCTCTGTCCTTACTAGGATATAGCCATCATCAGCACAGTCAAGTCCAATAACGGTACCAAGTGTGCCATTGACCCAACGCTTCTTTATATCATTCTTTATAAACAGAATTTGAGCGCCAAGTTTTAGTTCAAGTTCAATTGGAGTAGGGAGGCTACTTTGAGGAAACTCACCGTTAATGATGCCATAAAACATAGTAGGTTCTTCATCTATTAGCTTCAGCTTCTCATTGTTGATGAAATCTACGGTGTCTCTTCGGGTAGATAGAGTGATAGCAAGACTAGAATCTTTTTCATCAAGTTGTTTGCCCACTCTTTTGTTTAAGACATCCAGGTCTGCTTTTTTAATGTTAGAAGTGCGGATGCGGTCAAGAATACCAATAAACAAAGGATCAGTTTGTCTATATACCTTTTTAAGTTCAATAGATATTAGTTGGAAACTACGGAATATTTTAGCATCAAAGAAGAATTTTGATGGATAATAGGGCTGTAATATTTTCCATTCTTCCTCTTTTAAAACTGGTTCTAGCTGGTAGATATCACCAACAAAGAGCATTTGTTTTCCACCAAATGGCTCTCTCATGTTCCTACAATATATGCGTAAAACCTTATCAATGAAATCAATAATGTCAGATCTGACCATGCTTATCTCATCAATAATGATAAGCTCAACCTCTTGGATAAGTTTTATTTTCTCAGAATTATACTTTAATGTATTACGTATATTTCTGATAGAAAACTTAACATCATCAGGGAGTAAAGGGTAGAATGGCAACTTAAAAAAACTATGCAGCGTTGCACCTCCTGCATTGATAGCTGCTATTCCAGTAGGCGCAAGTATTATATGTTTCTTTTTTGTAGTATTTGCAATATAACGCAAAAAAGTAGATTTACCCGTTCCTGCCTTTCCTGTTAAGAAAAGTGAGCGATGGGTAAAATTAATAATCTGGAGCGCATTCTGCAACTCCAGATTATCTATATCTATGTTCTCGATATTTTCTATTTTGAATAAATTAATTACAAGTTATCAAGATTCACTTGCTGTTCTGTAGCCTTATGTTTCTTTTTTGGCTCGACTGATTTNATAGACTTNTCANTTGNCTTACTTGTTTTTGGAGTTGTGCTTTCGTCATCTGATTCTGAATTTCCAGTAATAGGATTTCCATTTTCATCTAAAAGTATTTCCTCTTCAGTAATCACACTATCACGTCGGGCTGTATCTTTCTTAACCGGTTGATAATAACTCTGGCATGTATACATGTCTCTTGTAATGTCGTCATCATGAGGTTTATCAAACTTGCCGTGATATCGCTGGAATGCAGGATCTTTAAANAGTGCTTGTAAGAANTAGCCACAAATCGGCAACGCCGTTCGTGATCCTTGTCCTAAAGCTCCAGTTCGGAAGTGTATACATCGATATTCTCCACCAACCCANGCACCCACAACAAGTTTAGGACTTACGCCCATAAACCATGCATCAGAGTGATTATTACTTGTTCCAGTTTTACCACCAAATTCAGTATCTCTGTAGTCACCAACATATCCCCANAGAGACTGTGATGTACCTCCAGCTTCACGCATACCTCCCTGCAACATCTGCTGCATCAAGAAAGCACTCTTATAAGGTATGACCTGCTCNCTCTTTGTTGGTCCTACGTAAACTTCATTACCATCTTTGTCAACAATTCTTGTAACCAATACAGGATCATGATGCTTACCATTATCAGCGACAACGCAATATGCATTGACCATTTCAAGAAGATTCACATCACTTGATCCTAATGCTAACGAAGGTGTATCATCAAGAGGGCTATTGATACCCATTTTCTTGGCAGTTTCCATGATTCGTTTAATGCCCATTTCTTGTCCAAGACGTACTGCGACAGAATTGACACTCTTTGCAAACGCACTCTTTAGAGGCATCGAATCACCACTGAAAGAACCATTCGCATTACCTGGTGTCCAAGTAACAACCTTATGCTTTAACTTATCATATACTTGCATAGAAATATATTCATCTCTGCGCTTATCACATGGTGTAAGTCCTTGATTCATGGCCTCTGTATAAACAAAGAGCTTAAATGTAGAACCTGGTTGACGCATAGCTGTAGCCTTGTCATATTTCCAAGAATTGAAATCTATATCACCAACCCATGCTTTGACAGCTCCAGACTGAGGCTCCATTGCAACAAATGCACAGTGCATAAATGTTGTCATATATTTGATAGAATCCTCGGAAGTCATAACCTTTGTGATTTCTCCCTTGTCATAATCAAACACCTTCACAGGATGCTTCCATTCTTTGTAATAGTAATTTACAGAGTCTGGGTTATGCGGAAAACGATTCAACAAAGCTTTATAAAAAGGTTGATGCTGCGCTATATTCTGTATAAAATTAGGAATAACCTTATGATTTTCATCTTGCCATGGTTCCTGACGCATCCAATTTGAATTTTGATTGCGATATATATCCCAATGGTTATTAAAATTCTGCTGAACTTGTTTCATCTGCTTTTGGGCAGCTTCTTCAGCATATTTCTGCATACGAGAATCAACAGTAGTATATATCTTTAAACCGCTAGAGTAGAGGTCATACCCATTTTCATCACACCAACTCTTTAGATAAGTTGCAATTGCTTCACGGAAGTACTTTGCCTGACCATCATAATTTTCTTCAATCTTAAAGTCAAGTTTTATTGGTAATTCCTTTAAAGAATCCATTTCAGTGCGACTTAAATCACCATGAGTTACCATGTTGTTTAGCACTGTGTTACGTCTCTTAATACAATTCTCAGGATTAGTCTTTGGATTATAGTATGATGTTGCCTTCAGCATTCCTACCAATACCGCAACTTGATCAGTACTAAGATTTCTAGGTGTAGTATTATAGTATGTTTTGGCAGCCGTCTTGATACCATAAGAATTTGATCCGAAATCAACTGTATTGGCATACATTGTGATAATCTCTTTCTTAGAATATACTGTCTCCAGTTTTGTTGCAATAATCCATTCCTTACTCTTAACAACAAGGATTTTCAATCCTGGTATTCTTCCCAAAATTCCTGATGAGTATTGTGATCTCACACGGAACATATTTTTGGCAAGCTGTTGCGTAATCGTAGATGCTCCACGGCCATCATGATGTAGTATAGCATCTTTCATCGCACCAAACAATCCAATAGGATCAATTCCCATGTGCTTGTAGAAACGCTCATCCTCTGTATCAATTAAAGCTTTGAAGAATTTAGGATTTACTTCTTCATATTTTACAGGAGTTCTATTCTCATTAAAATATTTGCCAATAAGTTTACCATCTGCACTGTAAATTTCAGAGGCTTCACTAGTTTCAGGATCTAGAATGCCAGAAAGGTAGCCTGGTGATTTACCAAACAACCAAAGAAAGTTCATATCTACCATTCCTAGATAGATAATAAAAGCTACAATGCATGAAAGGAAGCCTACCATTGTCTTAGTATACCAAGCTCGCCCTTTATAAAGGGATTTGTACCACGGCCAGAAATGGTGAGCACAACGCAGACTCCATTTAAATAATCTTTTTATCTTATTCATAATTCTATAATTATCTTTTTATGGTGC
>JGI20225J20221_1002474_pt1 | contig 13637 bp, 8 predicted proteins | sample BioMet4_FD_20221 | JGI IMG/M metagenome (IMG submission 20221) | reverse complement strand
TGGTGGCGCTGCCCGCCTCGGCGATCAGCTTTTCTTCCCGCGCCAAAAAGCGCACCGCTTTGGCAATGCCCTGCTCGGTCACGGTAAAAAAGGCGTCCACCACACTGCCTGCCAGCGCATAGCTCAGCGTGCCCACGCCGCCCACCAGCGCGTCGCACAGGGTGTCACCGCTGGGGTATTCGGCATAGCGTTTGCCGTCCTGGTACGAGCGCACCATCGCGGGGCAGGCCTCTGTCTGCACGCCAAACACCCGGATGCCCGGTTTTGCCGCCTTGGCCGCCACCGCAATACCGGTGATCAGCCCGCCGCCGCCCACCGGCACCACAATGGTGTCAATGGCGGGGTTTTGCTCCAGCAGTTCCAGCGCAATGGTGCCCTGCCCGGCGTAGATCAGCGGGTCATCGTCGTAGGCGTCAATATAGGTCATGCGCGCGGCGCGGATATACTCCATGCCAAGCACATGCGCCTCATCGTAGCTTTGCCCCATGCGCAGCACCTTGGCCCCAAAATAGCGTATCTTGTCTATTTTGCTTTGCGGGGTGGTGTGCGGCACAATGATGGTCGCTTGGTGGATGCCCAGCAGCTTTGCGGCATAGCTGACCGAACTGCCGTGGTTGCCGGATGAAATAGCCGCGACGCCGCGTGCCTTTTCTTCTGCGGTCAGGGTGAGCATCTTGTTCAGCGCGCCGCGTATCTTAAAGCTTTTAGCGTGTTGCAACGACTCTAATTTAAAAAAGTACCGCGTGTCCTTGTCGCCAAGGTAAAACGATTGCGCCAGCGGCGTGGGGGCAAGGTAACGCGCCAGCCGCCGCCGGGCGGTGGCAATATCCGTAAAGGTGAGTGTAGGTTGCATCAGCGGCCTCCTTTTTTGTGCGGTGCCCTGCCGGGCCCCATAAGACAAAAGCATTGCCGCCGCCCCCTTCTGTCACAGCCCTGACGGGGGTGGTGCGCAATGCTTTTGGTGCGCCACCCGGGGATGGCGCAGGCATTCATTTTTTCTTTTGTCTGTCTTTAAAAGGGCAAACAGCCATTTTACGCAAGCGCGCGCAGCACCGCCGCGGTGACCGTGCTGGCCGTGTGGCAGTACTCGGTGATGTCAAACTGCTGCACCACCAGCTTTTCACGCGCGCCCTCGTCGCAGTCGTCGCTCATTGTGCGCAAAATGACAAACGGCAAATCGTTTTTGGCGGCCACCTGCGCCACGGCGGCACCTTCCATCTCCACACAGTCCGGTCGGCAGGCCTGCCAGATCTGCTGTTTGAGTGTGCTGTCGGCCACAAACTGGTCGCCGGTGGCAATTTTGCCCACGATATACCGGATGCCCGCCCCCTCGCAAGCTGTTTTGGCAGCCTGCACCAGCGCGGGGTCGGCGTGGTACTCGCTGACATAGGGGTAGCTTTGGGCGATCATCGGCAGCTCGGCATCGTGGTAGACCACCGTGTCGCTGATGACAAGGTCGCCCACGCCCACCCGGCCGCTCATGTTGCCGGCAATGCCGGAAAACACCAGCGCCTTTGCGCCAAACACGCTGATGAGCAGCTGGGCCGCCGCCGCCGCGTTGACCTTGCCCATGCCCGCACAGCACAGGGTGACCTGCCTCGCCCCCAACGTGCCGGTGATGAAATCCACCCCGGCAATGCGCCGGGTCTCTGTTTGCTGCAACTGGGCGGCAAGCAGCTTTACTTCGTCGGGCAGTGCGCCCATAACTCCTGTTTTCTGCGGCATGCAGTTCCCCCCATGGGCGCGGCGATGGCCTGCGCCCCCTTTTTTATTTGTATCTGCCGCCCGGTGGCAGCGGTTTTTTACACGTCCATTTTACACGTTAAAGCGGAACAGCGTTACGTCGCCGTCCTGCATCACGTACTCTTTGCCCTCGCTGCGCACAAGGCCCTTTTCTTTGGCCGCGGCAAGGCTGCCACAGGCCATCAAATCGTCAAAGGCCACAATTTCAGCACGGATGAACCCGCGCTCAAAATCGGTGTGGATCTTGCCCGCTGCCTGCGGGGCCTTGGTGCCCTTGCGGATGGTCCAAGCGCGCACTTCCGGCTCGCCCGCCGTGAGAAACGAGATCAGCCCCAACAGCTTATAGCTCTCTCGGATCAGCGTGTCAAGGCCGCTGAGCTCCAGGCCCAGTTCAGCCAAAAATTCGTGCTTTTCCGCCGGGGTCAGCCCCGCAATATCCTCTTCGGTCTTGGCGCAGATGGGCATGCAGCCCGCGCCCTCGCCCGCGGCGATCTTTTGCACGACGGGGTAGTAGGGGTTTGCCTCAATGCCCGCCAGCAAATCGTCCTCCGACAANTTGGCCGCATAGATGATGGGCTTTGCCGACATCAGGTGCAGGTCATCAAACAGCGCCTGCTCGTTTTCTTCTTCTATCGGCAGGGTGCGGGCGTTTTTGCCGTCCGACAAGTGGGCCAGCAACTGCTCTAAAAATGCCGCGTCGGCCGCAAGGGTCTTTTCGCCGCTTTTCATGAACTTTTTTGTTTTGTCCAGCCGCCGCTCCACAATTTCAATGTCGGACAAGATCAGCTCAGTGTCGATCGTCTCAATGTCGCGCGCCGGGTCTACGCTGCCCTCGACATGGATGATGTCAGTGGAGTCAAAGCTGCGCACCACGTGGATGATGGCATCCACCTCGCGGATGTGGCTGAGGAACTTGTTGCCAAGCCCTTCGCCCTTGGATGCCCCCTTGACCAAGCCCGCGATGTCCACAAACTCGATGGTGGCGGGGGTGTACTTTTTGGGGTGGTACATCTCGGCAAGGCGGTCCAGCCGCTCGTCCGGCACCGCAACGACCCCCACGTTGGGCTCGATGGTGCAAAACGGGTAGTTCGCAGACTGTGCGCCCGCGTTGGTGATGGCGTTGAATAATGTGGACTTGCCCACGTTGGGCAACCCGACAATTCCTAATTTCATGGCGTTACTCCTACTGCGCGCGCCTGCCGTTTTGGCCGCACGCGCGCCCTGCTTGTTTTATTTGCGGCACCCTTTGCCGCCCCCTAGCAATGAATCAACAGGTTTATTATAATGCGTGCGCGCCAAAGCCGCAAGGCTTCGGGCCCGGTTTGTGCCGTGCCTTTGCACAAAAGCCCCATTTATGCCCCTCGGGGGGCGCCCCTTTGGGGCGCTGGCGGGGCAGTGTGCTTTTTTTATTCACACTTTTATTGTATAATGCAGGTAATTATACTACCAAATGGCCTTGCGGCCGGAAAGTGTGGCCAAGCTTATGGACAAGACAAAAATTCTGATTGTGGATGATGATAAAAACATCTGCGAGCTGTTGCGGCTTTACCTGGAAAAAGAGGGGTACCAGGCAGTGCTGGCTTACAACGGCGAACAGGCCATTGAAAAGTTCAGCGCCGAAAAACCGGACCTGACCCTGCTGGACGTGATGATGCCGAAACTCGACGGCTGGGAGGTGTGCCGCCGCATCCGTGCCACCTCAAAAGCGCCGATCATCATGCTGACGGCCAAGGGCGAGACCTTTGACAAGGTGCTGGGACTGGAGCTGGGTGCCGACGACTACATTGTAAAGCCGTTTGACACCAAAGAGGTGGTGGCCCGCATCAAGGCCGTGCTGCGCCGCTATGGCGCGGGCTGTGCCGACCCGAAAGACGAAGCCGAAAACAAGCTGATCGCCTATGACCAGCTGAGCGTGGATTTGACCCGGTACGAACTAAAGGTGCGCGGCAAAGTGGTGGACGCCCCGCCCAAAGAGTTGGAGCTGCTGTACTACCTTGCCAGCCACCCGAACCGCGTGTTCAACCGCGACCAGTTGCTGGACGAAGTGTGGGGCTTTGAATATTACGGCGATTCACGCACCATTGACGTGCATGTGAAACGCCTGCGCGAAAAGCTGGAAGGCGTGTCCGACCAGTGGAGCCTGAAAACCGTGTGGGGCGTTGGATATAAGTTTGAGGTGAAGGACGACGCATGAACAAGAGCATCAGCGCACGCTATTTTCGCACCACCGCATTTTTACTCGTGACCAGCATCACGTTTTTGGGTGTCGTGCTGATGTATTTTTGCGTGGGGTATTTTCGCGCAGAAAGTGAAAAGACGCTGCTGACCAGTGTGCGCAGCCTGCGGGACAACTTTTCGACCATTTCGGTGGAAAAGCTGGATAAACTGCGCTCTGCCCCCAATGTGTCGCAGGCGGTCGGGGTGGTCGCCAACGCGACCGGCAGCATTTTTTTGCTGACCGATAACTATGGCAGCGTGCTGTACACCTCCGACACCACGGGGGTGGTGAACGACAGCCAGACGGTGAGCACCAAAATACTCAACCGCGCGTTTTCAGACGGCGAATATGCCGAGCTGGGCGAGCTGTCCGGCATTTACGCCCACAGCTATTATTCTGCCGGGTGCCCGCTGATCAACAGCGACCATCAGGTCATTGGCTACGTGTTCGCCTCGCGCGACGCCGAGTCGCTGACTGCTTTTTTAGAGAGCATGTTCTCCGCCTTTATTCTGTCTGCGGGCGTGATGCTGCTGCTGTCCAGCATTATTTCCATCGTGCTGACCGGGCGCCTTGCCAACCCCCTGCGCCGCATCACGGCGGCCGCCAGCGCGTTTGGTGACGGCGATTTGACCGCCCGCGCCCCGGTGGGCGGCGACGATGAGATCGCGCAGCTTGCCGTGACCTTTAACGACATGGCCGACAAGCTGGAGGCGGTGGACGCATCGCGCCAAAGCTTTATGGGCAACATCGCCCACGAGCTGCGCACCCCGATGACGACTATTAAGGGCTTTGTGGACGGCATGCTGGACGGCACGATCCCCGACGACCGGCGTGACCATTATTTGCAGATCGTCTCGCAGGAGGTGGGCCGCCTGACCCGGCTGACCCACAGCATGCTGGACATCACAAAGCTGGAGACCGGCGAATACGTGGTGAGCGCGGTGGACTACGACGTGTGGGAGACCGTGAGCACGATTTTGTTTTCGCGCGAGCAGCAGTTTATTGAGCACGCCATCCGGCTGACCGGCTTTAACCCGGTCAAGGTGCTGGTGCACGCCGACCCCGACCTTGTGCATCAGGTGCTGTACAACATTGTGGACAACGCGCTGAAATTTACGCCGGACGGCGGCACCATTGATATTTCGGTCAACGAAAACATCAAACTGGGCTTTGTGACCGTGGCCATTCGCAACACCGGCGAGGGCATCCCCGACGACGCGCTGGCGTATGTGTTTGACCGTTTTTACAAGGCCGACAAAAGCCGGGGGCTGCACGCCGAGGGCAGCGGCCTTGGGCTACATATCTGCAAACAGCTGATCGGGCGCTCTGGCGGCAAGATCTGGGCCGAAAGCACCCCCGGGCAGGACGCGACCTTTTTGTTTACCCTGCCGTGCGCCAAGCCCAAACCACCCGAGCGGCGCACCGCGTCCCGCGGGGGGCAGGGCGGCAGTAAATAGGAAATAGTATCAACAAATTTCCTACTGTTTGGACAAACATTTTTCACAATTCAACGATACACTGAAATTGTGAAAAGGACAGTGCCCATCGGCCGGGTACCCCCGGTCCCGAAAGGGAGCGCTCTTTGACCGATATTCTATAAAAAGAGGTGTCTGGTTATGACCGATTTTAATAACGATTATTCTTCACCCGATCAGCGCAAAACGGCCGCGGGCGACCCGCCCGAAACCGGCAGTTCCGGGGCAGATTCCAGCTATCACTACTCCGGCGCGCAGGGCAGTTTTGGCGAAAAGCGCCAAACTTCATCCGCTGCTGGTGATTTTTCTTACGGCAGCGATTCGTATCAGGCAGAGCATGGCAACGGGTCCATCCCCGAATTTCACTATAACTCGGTGCCGCCGCAAAAGCCCCCCAAAAAGAAAAAGCATCTGGCGCTTGTCGCCGTGCTCATCTCGGTGGGCATGGTGGCCGTGATCGCGCTTTCCATGGTGGCGGGCGGCATGCTGGTGCAGCACCTTTCTGTTGGCACCGCCGCTTCCAGCAGCGAGTCGCAGCCCGAGCATCTCGTCATCAACTCTTCGCCCAAAACCGACACCGGCGCCGCGAGCGCAGACGGCACGATGACCACGACCCAGATCGCCCAAAAGGCGTCTGAAAGCGTGGTGGGCATCAACCTTTACTCGTCGCAGCAGGTCGAAAAGGTCGGGGAGGCGTCCGGCATTATCTTGGACAAAAACGGCTATGTCATCACCAACGCGCATGTCGTGTCCGACGGGTATGCCGTGACGGTCGTGCTGTCTGACGGCACCGAAAAAAATGCGACCGTCGTGGGGTATGACACCCGCACCGACCTTGCGGTCGTGAAGATCGACCCGGCCGGCCTGACACTGACCCCCGCAGAATTTGGCGATTCGTCGCAACTGCAACTGGGCAATGACGTGGTGGCCATCGGCAATGCCGGCGGGTACTACAACAGCGTGACCAAGGGCATTGTGTCCGGCCTTGACCGCGAAGTTTCGACCAACATTTCACTGAAGCTCATCCAGACCGATGCCGCCATCAACCCCGGTAACTCCGGCGGTGCCCTGCTGAACCAGTACGGCCAGGTCATCGGCATCAACTCCTCTAAAATTGCAAGCTCTGAAATCGACTCCATGGGCTTTGCCATCCCCATCAACGACGCAAAGCCCATCATTGACAGCCTGATCAACTACGGCTATGTGAAAGACCGTGTGGCGCTTGGCGTGACGGTCGTTGCGCTGAACGGCACGAACGGCACCATGATGGGCCTGCCCAGCCAGGGGCTGTATATCACGCAGATCAGCGAGGACAGCGACCTGTACACACAGGGCATCACCCGCGGTGATGTGATTTTGACCGCCGGCGATGTGAAGCTGATGACCAACAGCGACCTGCTGAAAGAACTGGAAAATTACAAACCGGGCGATAGCATTAAACTGACCATTTTAAAGGGCACGGGCCAAACGGTAGAAATTAATGCAAAGCTGCATGAAATGACCACCAACAACTGACCGCGCCCGATAGCAAAAAGCCAGCCGCAACAACTGTTGCGGCTGGCTTTTTTGTTCTTTTAGTCGTCACCAACGGTGCATGATGTAAGCATTACCATTGTAACGCATCGTGATCGTATTATAGTCTTCAATTGTGATGCGCACCAGCGGGGTATTGTCACCTTTATACCCATAAAGGCCGTTATCGCCCATGTAAAGTTCTCCAAAATAAGAGAATTCAATATTCGTCTCATAATACCAGTCACCATACACACCGGAAAGCCGGTCATCATCGTTATACCAATGAAAATACCATCCATTTGTGGTTTCCCAATAACCCGTTATGAAATAAATTAAACAATCGCTTCCTACCTGTGGGGGGATATCGACCCCGAGCGCAGTACAATCCTTTGCAAAAATGCGCATATAGGCGGGGGAAGTCTTTGCATCTTCCCACTCGTCGATTAAGTTCAGATAGTCCAGTCGCTGCGGATACCCATCGGGTAATCCCGTCAGGTAAGTTTTCGCTTTTGCAAATTCCCCTTGCCCGATCAGCCCTTTTGCCTCTCTAAATATTTTTTGTTTTACCTGCGTTAGCCGCTCGATAGCGTCTCTGTAGTTGCCAAGTTTTTTGAATTCCAAATACTGTTCATACGGGTCTTCGGCTATGATAGCCTTTGCATAAGCAGCTGCTTTTGGCGCGTCTTTGTAATCACCCAAAGGCGCGAGCATTGCTGCGCCCTCTTCATATTCGCCTTGTTCCAACAGCAGCATGCCGTTGCTGTACGGCTGCTCTGCTTTGTCCCGCACTTTGTCAAGCCACGGGTTTTGGTCGTACAGCGCAACGACCGCAGCATAGTCCTCTGCCGCCACCGCGGTGTCCACCTCACTGATGATGTGGTTATAAGCGCCCATACCCATCGCCGCCGCAATACCCAGCCCCAACAGCAGGCACAGCGCAATTGCCGTGACGATGGGCCAGGCGCGGATTTTCTTTTTGGGGGCCGGGGCAGCGGGCTGTGCGGTATTGCCCACCGGCCACGCCGGGGGCGGGGGTGCTATCCCCTGCGGCGGCTGCATGGGGGTAGGCGGCGCAGATTGCACCGCGTTTTGCACTGGTGCCGTGCCGATAGGCGGCATTGCGGGTGAGGCAGGGGGGATACCCGGCGGTACCGGGGCCGAAACTGCGGGTTGCTGCGCCCCTGCCGCCGCGAAGGCGCCGGGGCGGGCGGCGTTTTCAGCTGCCCATTCACCCGGCTGGCCCTGCGGCTGCCCGCCACTCGCCGCCTGCTGTGCGGCAGGAGAGTTTCCTGTCGGCAGGGGGGCCGAAACCGCCGGGGTGTACCCCGGTGTCACCGCCGCCGGAATACCTGTGGCCCCAAAGCCCGCTTGCTGGCCCTGCGGCTGCATGCCATTCGCTTCTTGCGCGGCGGCGGCCGGTGGGGCAGGATAGGGCACCGTTTGCACCGTGGTTTGCGCCGCTGGCGGCACTGCCGGTGGGGCCACCGCCGCTATGGGGGTGCCGGGTGCAGGGGGCATTGCCGCCGCAGGGGGCATTGCCGCCGCAGGGGCGGCGGGCGACGGCTCGTTATAGATTGTTTGCGGGGCCGGGGCCACGGGCGGGGCCTGTGCCTGCACCGGCGCTGCCGGGCCGGGGTAGCCTGCTGCGTCCATCCGCTGTGCGGCGCGCCGCGCGGCGGCCTTTTTTTCGTTTCGGACTAAAAAGAACACCAGTACCAGCAGCGCCACCAGCAAAACCGACAGCAATACTACGGCCCCCAGCAGCAGGCCGCCGACGCTGTGCCCCACGTTTACGCCCTGCGCCTGCAAAAAGCCGCTCAGCTCGTCCACATGAATCGCCGCGTTGATGCCCGTGATCGCATCGTCATTCACGCCCATGGCGTTGACGCCGATCACCTGCCCCTGCTCGTTGAGCAACGGCCCGCCGGAGTTGCCGGGGTTGATATCGGCGTTGATCTGAACCAACCTCACCTCGCTGCTTTGGTCACCCGCCTGATGCGAGCGGGGCAGCGCGCTGACAAGGCCGCTCGTCAGTGCCATTTCGTCTTTGGTCAGCGCCAAATCGTCGCTAAACACATCGCTGCCGCCGGGGTAGCCCAGTGCGTACACGGCGTCGCCAATTTCCACCTTATCCGCCAGTGTCAGCGGGGCCATACCGGGCAGCGCCTCTGGCGTTTGCAGCAAACAAAGGTCCTGCCCCTTTGACACGGCCATCACCGTAAGGTCAACGGGGCCGTTGCCATCGTAATATAATTGCATCTCGCTGGCGCCCTGCACCACATGGTAGTTGGTCACCACCACGGCGCCGCTGTTTGTGTTCGTGACCAAAAAGCCGCTGCCACTGACAACATCGCCGTCTACATCGCAAAAAATGCGCACCACACCGTCTTTTGCATTCAGCACCGCGCGCGGCGCACCGGCCGCCTGCACCGGCAGGCACAGCAGCGCTGCCAGCAGGGCTAAAACCGTCAAAAGCCGCACCCATTTGCTTTTTTTCAACCGCACCACACCCTCACCCTTATTGCCGGGGCAGCCCCCGGCGCTTGTTTTCAGTATACCAGTTTTCTGGTAATTTTTACAATCGTTTGGCGACAGCGCAAAAAATTTTGTCCCGCCGGGGCACTGCGTAAATTAAGGGCAAGCACACGGGGGGGGCATGGCCGCGGGGCCAAGGGAAATGCGGTGTTAAAAAGTCCCCCGGCAAAAGGCGCCCCGTTTTACAGCGCCGCAGCAAAACAGGCCCCCACCGCACACCACACAGCAAAAGCCAGCCGCAACAGTTGCGGCTGGCTTTTGCTCTTTATCAATTCCTAATAGCGGTATAGATAATACGCACCACTGCCATAATAAGCAATGACCTCATAATAATTCACAATTTCAAAGCGCACAACCGGTTGCGTGTCGTTTTCGTACTGGTAAAGGCCATTATCGCCCGTATAAAGCAACGAGTAATATTGGAACCCGATATTGGTATCAAAATGCCAGTCCCCATGTGCTCCGGAAAGCTGGTCATCATCATTATACCAATGAAAATACCATCCGTTTTCCGTCTCCCAGTACCCCGCCATAAAGAAATCGATATACTCTTCACCCATCATCGGTGGGATTTTAAGCGCGTGCTTTGTACAATCCTCTGCAAAAATGCGCATATAGGCGGGGGAGATTGTCGCCTTTTCTGATTCGGAGAGCAGGTTTAAGTAGTCCTCCCGATACGGGTAATCATTGGGCAAACTCCCAAGGTAGGTTTTTGCTTTTGTGAATTCACCCTGCTCAATCAGCTTTTTTGCCTCTTTAAAGACCTTTTGTTTTGCTTGGTCGATCCGCGTTAAACTATCCCTGTAATCGCCAAGCTCTTTGAACTGCAAATACTGTTCATACGGGTCTTCGGCTATGATTGCCTTTGCATAGGCAGCTGCTTTTGCCGCGTCTTTGTAGTCGCCCAGCGGCGAAAGCATTGCTGCGCCATCTTTGTATTTGCCCTGTGTTATTAGCAGCATGCCAGCGCTGTACTGCTGTTCTGCTTCATCCCGCACCTTGCCAAGCCACGGGTTTTGGTCGTACATCTCCAGTACAGTCTCATAGTCTTCTACCGCCATCGCGGTATCCACCCTGCTGATGATGCTGTTGTAGGCGCTAATGCCCACTACCGCTGTAATACCCAGCGCCAGCACAAGGCACAGCGCGATTGCCGTGACGATGGGCCAAACGCGGAGTTTCTTTTTGGGGGCTGGGGCAGCGGGCTGTGCGGTATTGCCCACCGGCCACACCGGGGGTGGGGGCGCGCTGCTCTGCGGCGGCATCGGGGCGGGCTGCGACATCGGCGCGGGCGGCACCGGCGGCACCGTGTTTTGCACCGGTGCTATGCCAATAGGCGGCATTGCGGATGAGGCAGAGGGGATGCCCGGCGGTACCGGGGCCGACACCGCCGGGGTGTACACCGATGTCACCGCCGCCGGAATACCCGTGGCCCCAAAGCCCGTTTGCTGGCCTTGCGGCTGACCGTTATTTGTTGCCTGCGCTGCTGTCATACTCGGTGGCACTGGGGCCGAAACTGCGGGTTGCTGCGCCCCTGCGGCCGCGAAGGCGCTGGGGCGGGCGGCGTTTTCAGCTGCCCATCCACCCGGCTGGCCCTGCGTCTGTACGCCGCTCGCCGCCTGCTGTGCGGCAGGAGAGTCTCCTGTCGGCAGGGGGGCCGAAACTGCGGCGGGTGCGGGGTAGGCCGGTGTCGCTGCCTGAGAGTAAGCGGCTTCGCTGCCGGTCTGCTGGCCCTGCACCTGCATGCCATTTGCTTCTTGCGGGGCGGCTGCCGGTGGGGCAGGATGGGGCACCGTTTGCACCGTGGTTTGTGCTGCTGGCGGCACTGCCTGTGGGGCCACCGCCGCTATGGGGGTACCGGGTGCAGGGGGCATTACCGCCGCAGGGACGGTGGGCGACGGCCCGCCGTTATAGGCTGTTTGTGGGGCAGGTCCCACCACGGCGGCCTGTACCTGCACCGGTGCTGCCGGGCCGGGGTAACCTGCTGCGTCCATTTGCTGTGCGGCGCGCCGCGCGGCGGCCTTTTTTTCGTTTTGGATCAAAAAGAACACCAGTACCAGCAGCGCCACCAGCAAAACCGACAGCAACACTACCGCCCCAAGCAACACCTTGCTGCTGCCGCCGCGCCCAACTGCCACGCCCTGTGCCTGCAAAAAATCGCTCAGCTCGTCCACATGAATGGCCGCGTTGACCCCTGCAATGCCAAAATCATTCAGCGCCAGCGTGTTGACCCCGATCACCTGCCCCTGCTCGTTGAGCAGCGGCCCGCCGGAGTTGCCGTGGTTGATGTCGGCGTTCGTTTGCACCAGCTGTACCGGCTGGCTTTGGTCACCCAGCAAATCGGTGCTGGTCAGCGCACTGACAAGGCCGCTCGTCAGCGCCATTTTGTCTTTGGTCAGTGCCAAATCGCTGCTAAACACATCGCTGCCGCCGGGGTAGCCCAGTGCATATACGGCGTCGCCAATTTCCACCTTATCCGCCAGTGTCAGCGGGGCCATGCCCGGCAGTGCCTCTGGCGTTTGCATCAGGCAAAGGTCCTGCCCTTCCGATATGGCCATCACCGTAAGGTCAACGGGGCCGTTGCCGTCGTAATATAATTCCATCTCGCTGGCGCCCTGCACTACGTGGTAGTTGGTCACCACCACGGTGCCGCTGTTTGTGTTCGTGACCAAAAAGCCGCTGCCGCTGACAACATCNCCGTCCACCTCGCAAAAAATGCGCACCACACCGTCTTTTGCGTTCAGCACCGCGCGCGGCGCACCGGCCGCCTGCACCGGCAGGCACAGCAGCGCCGCCAGCAGGGCTAAAACCGGCAAAAACCGCACCCATTTGCTTTTTTTCAACCGCACCACCCCCTTAGGTTGCCCGCCGGGGTTGCAGCCCGGCATCTGTTTTCAGTATACCAGTTTTTGGGCAAAATTTACAATCGTTTGGCTGCGGCGCAAAAAATTTTGTCCTGCCGGGGCCCTGCGCAAATTGAGGGCAAGCGGCATGGCCGGGGGCCAACGCAATGCAGTGTTAAAATAGCACCCTTTTGTAGTAAGGGTGTTAGTCACGATACAACTGATGGAACTCACCGTTATAATACAATTCGATTTCATTGTAATTCAAGATATCGAAGTGCACAAGCATTACGCTGCCGTCATATATTCCACTTGCGCCTATTTGAAATGTGGGGTAATAATAAAAATTCTCAAGGTTGGTTTGCACCAAATTATCTTTTAAATTAAAATATTCGCGCCCGTCGCCTGATGTCCACTCCCCATCCAAAAACTCTACAAGATATAAGACCCCCACTCTATTGGGGATTTTAAACCCATAGGTAAAAGAACATTTCTCTGCAAACGCCTGACAGGTCTCTATTGAATTGATTTCATACATTTCTTTGATCAGTTCCAGATATTCATCCCGACTCTGATATCCCTCAGGGATTTCTTTCAGATAAGTTTGCGCACGAACAAAGTCCCCGTCGGTCAGGCAATCTCTTGCAATATAGTAACAGTCTTCCTCTGCTTTCTCTGTGCGCGCTTTGCTGTCTAAAAAGTCCCCCAGTTTACCAAATTCTTTATACTGTGCAAGGGGCATTTTTTCTCTGGCAGCCTTTGCATAAATAGTTGCTTTTGGCGCGTCTTTGTAGCTCCCCAGAGGCGCGAGCATTGCTGCGCCCTCTTCGTATTTGCCCTGCTGCATTAGCATCATGCCGTTGCTGTACGGCTGCTCTGCTTTGTCCCGCACTTTGTCAAGCCACGGGTTTTGGTCGTACAGCGCAACGACCGTGGCGTAATCCTCTGCCGCCACCGCAGTGTCCACCTCACTGATGATGTATTTATAAGCGCCCATACCCATTGCCGCCGCAATACCCAGCCCCAACAGCAGGCACAGCGCGATTGCCGTGACGATGGGCCAGGCGCGGATTTTCTTTTTGGGGGACGGGGCAAAGGGCTGTGCGGGATTGCCCACCGGCCACGCCGGGGGCGGGGGGGCCATTCCCTGCGGCGGCTGTGTGAGGGCGGGCGGCGCAGGCGGCACCGCGTTTTGCCCCGGTGCTGTGCCGATAGGCGGCATTGCGGGTGGGGCAGGGGGGATACCCGGCGGTACCGGGGCCGAAACTGCCGGGGTGTACCCCGGTGTCACCGCCGCCGGAATACCCG
>JGI20225J20221_1002469_pt1 | contig 13648 bp, 16 predicted proteins | sample BioMet4_FD_20221 | JGI IMG/M metagenome (IMG submission 20221) | reverse complement strand
CGCTTCGCTGCGACGGAAACGGACAGGATATCCATTCTTGGTGCCGTGCAAGCCTTTTACCGGGTGGAGTACTCGCAGACAGGGCCTACGATCAAACTCTTCGAAGTCGGCGGTGGCGATCCGGCAATGAATGGATCCTTCATCGACATCTGCATGGACCACAATGCGACAGTCTTTGTTTGGGAAACAGGCTTGAATGCTCGCCACATTCAAAAAATAAGGATCAATCCAGGGAATACAATTTTACTTGATGTACTTGAAGACGTCATGGATGCGAACGCCACAATTGTCAGTCGCAAGAAGACCTATCAAGTGGAATTTTATATCGTTAACGACGTGTTGCAAAACAGATTGTCGGTCACCAAGCGGCAGTGACGGCGAGCGAAGGCGCATGCGGTGATCCACAACGGCTTGTAGCGGGGAAACGCCTCTGCTCTGGGACGTGGATGTCAACGGACGCAAAAAGACGAAACCGGATGATCTCTCACCCGGTTTCGCTTGATATTCCAGAACTTTTGGACCTTGTCGGACCGTCCTGGACTATAAATTGGTGCGAAGGGGGGACTCAAAATTTAACACTATCACCTTTTAATAGCATATAAAAATAAATTCTATTTTTGTACATACCCCGAAATATACCCCGAAAAAAAGTTCCTGGGCTGCTCCCCCTACCCTCGCCCATCACCACCACACCCGATTTCGTCCACGGCGAGCACGCCGCCGTCGAGGCCCGCACCACGAGTTGACGATATCTCGACAACAGGCATCCGGCTACTACGCTAACGTGCTAGATTTAGGCACATCTATTAACAAAGACCGTGACAAGGATTCCTGTCTCTTTGGCTCTCAAAATTAAATCGTTTTTTTATCAACTCATTAATCTGTCGATTTGATTGTGTTATAGATAGCTTTTGTTTGACCACACTAAAAGGAATATCTCTTAGCAATTCAATAAACGCCGCATTAACAAAGGAGGTTGGAACTCCACTTACTCCGTCAAATGAAACAGTGACACTGTCACCTCGCTTTATGATTGGGAAAATTATGGAATAAATGATCATTCCATCCTCTTGAGTAACGCAATGGTCTAGGTGGTCAAGGACGCGAACTACCACGACAGGTCCTCCGGGAATATTTGCGAAAAATCTATGCAATCGGTTTTGAAAACCAAATGAATCAACGTTCCGGGAAATAGTGATGGCCTCATTGACCGTTGTGGACGCAGGCCGTTTGCTATAGTCAATTCACCGTAGAGTGAATGGATTTTTACTATACCATTTGCATGATTGGTCACAATTGATATGATATTCTCCAATCCAGCCCCTCTATTGGCTGGGGTTGGTTTTGTCGAAACTCCTTCCATAGTAGCGATATAAATTAGCTCTGCATCATTCTGTCCAGGGTAAAGTTTTCTCATATTTTCCGGTATGCCAATACCATAATCTGAAATGATCAAGTCTATTTTGTTCAAATTGGGGTAGTACTGTGCGACGACACAGCCCCATTGCTTGCCTGAATGGTCTCGTATGTTGTTAAATATTTCGTTTACGCATACTTCAAATTCGGGAAAGGATTTACTCAAGGCAAAAGGTAATATTCTATCAAGCCATGGTATTAGCTTGTTTGTCATCCATGAATATGATTCTGAGATGCCTAACTTTGAAAGTGGAAACATTGTTTGGCGGCAACAGGTTCCAGGATAAAGCGTTTTCCCCAAAAACATATAAAAGAAACCTGCATCATCGAGATACTTTAGTGGATTTTTGTTTTGTAGCTCTGTCCCTTCTGATGGATATCTGTATGTAATATTGACACCGTTGTCAATCAACCAAAGTGTTGAACTGCATAGAACTGCAATGGCGTCTACTTCAACCCAATTTGTTAGTGTTGTAAAGTCAAAGCAAATATTAGCTGCGGCAGGATGTCCGTCCTGTCTGACAATAGATGCAAGAAAGGCATTTGCTTCGTATTGAGTAAAACGTTTTGGAAGCGGTATAGTCAATATCTGCTCAGGAGTTGCCATGCTCCCCCCTTACTGATCCAGGAAAGACTTTGTCCGATGGGAGCCGATATGACAAGCACTGAGAAGGATAGCAATGAGTCTGGCAAAATTGGAAAATGTTCAAAAACAGAGAGTTAAGTCCGTATTGTCAGCTTAGTGCGAGCCTCCTTTAATTATCCCGAGGCTATGCCTACACCAGAGAGCGCCGCCCGGCGAATTGAGCAATCACTCGCCGGTTCTTTTCAGGTGTAGCATTTCCGTAGCCGAACCGGCCTTTTTCAGGTGTAAGTGAATTGTCAGCAGCGCCGGCCCTTTTTTAGGTGTAACCTCGGTGTAAACTCCCGCCCTTTTTTAGGTGTCAGTGAACTGTCCGCAGGGGGGAGCGAAAGTCCCCATTTTGTGGACGTGAAAATTTGACTGCCACATCGGTTCCAGTCGTGGGCGGCCTGGAGATTTCACCCCCCCCAGCCCGTGCGCACCCCTCGCGCGAGGAATCACTGTCAACCGCGCTGTCAACTTGGTCGGGATGTCCGCAGCCTCTCGCGTGGGAATCTGTGCGGACTGGTGCGGACCGCGAACCAGGGGGGGGGGGGCGCCACGCCTTGGGATGACAGGTTTTGACAGGTCCGCACGCGACGCGGCCAGCCGGGGAGAACTGACTATTACTGACCGCCGCAGGGGGGGCACAGGCGGTGTAGCGATCTCAATATTTATCAATGCGGCGCCAGCAGCCAGGCCAAGTTTTCCCAAGTAGCAGGTCCAGCCACAAGCGGACGATCTCAGGTTTTTTCAGGTTTGGCACCATGCCCACCATCCCTAGTTTTCCCTAGCCGTAGCCCCCGCCATCGGCACATAGATGTTGGGTTTTGTGAGGTCCGACCCCATGGCCGGCGACTGAGGTTTTATGAGGGGGGGGCACCCGCCAACGTGAGTTTTTGTGACCAGCTCACCGGCTCGACCCGTGCATCTGCTGCACCCCACCCGTGCATCTGGTGCACCCGAACCATTAAAGAACCAGGAAGTTGCCACCACTCCCTCGCGCACGCGCGCGTTCCGCTCCCAGATCGGCGGCGCCTACGCTGGCATCTCTTCCCGATTCCCCGCCACACGCCCCAGGCGCTCGACGGTCAACCCCAGCAGATAGGCCACACCCTGGACGTTCAATGCCGGCACCGGCCTGTTGCCCTCGCTCATAGCGGCAAGCTGGCCTTCGAGGACTTCCAGGGCCAGCACGGCCTGGGCAAGTTCGCGGCGTTCAGTCGCGTTCATGATGGCAGCGCCGGCTTTTCGGGTTCAACGTCGAGGACGGCTTGCTCGGGGGTTGGTCCGAAAGAGAGCGTGACCTGAATGCCCGGGTTGCTCTCGACGGTGTGATCCAGTTTCAAGTGGTCCCCGTACTTTTTCGGCCGTAGCTTGCTGGCCAGCCACTTTCGGGCGTCGATCATCACCCGTGCCCTGTTCGGGTCCGGTTCCGTGTCCGCGATCTCGATNANCTCNTCGGCCANNANNTCNGCNTGCANCTCNCGNGCNCNGGCNTANNNGTCNNNAAACTCNNNATNCTNCNNCANCCANNNANAGACCGTCGAGGCCCCCGGCATACCCTCCATGGCGCAAATCTCCCGAAGGCTCTTGCCGGTCATGATCTCCTGACAGATCGTGTCCGCCACATCCACCGAGTAGCCGCTCGGCCGCCCGATCTTCACAACCTTCATTTTATCCATGGCGATGACTCCTTTTTATTGCTCGATGACGGCGGATGACCAGATGTTCCACCCTCCCTGGTTCCGTCGATTCTCGGGGCGGAATTGGCCTCCTGCGTGGCGATCCCGAACAAGGAAATAGCCCGCGCGCGTCGCTGCTCCCGGGCTTCGGCGGAATAGTACGGCGACCGGCCCATCCGGTAGGGCCAGACCGGACATGGGGACAGGTCCAGATAATTTTTCCCGGCCGTACAAGCGGCCACATCCCCGCCAGGGGCGCAGGCGTCGCAGTAGGAGCGGATGACGCGCAGCAGTCGCCGGGATGCGCCCGGTTCGATGGCACCGGACCTGTACGGGTAGAAGATGCAGTCCACAGACGGGCACTCCGCCACCAGGGCGAACGATCCGCCCATGCACTGGACGCAGAACAAGCGGATGCTTTCCAAGGCGGTCTTCCGGGGACCGTCGAACCCGGGGACGGCTGGCTTGGCTTTCATTCGTCGCCCTCCATGGTGAAGGTGTCGGGGATGCTGGCGGCCACCTCCGGGTAATAGCGGTCCAGGGCGAAGGCTCGGGCCAGTCGGCCGGGCAAGTAGTCCATTGTGTCAAGGATGACGCCTTGTGTCGCCTTCAGTTCCGGGGGGACATCGCTTTCGGTGAAGATGTAATCAATCATCCCAAGACGGATAAAGGCCAGCAGGTTTTGCATACGGTCAAATAAGTCGTCTTCGTCCTTGATGGGTTGCCGTTCATAGCTGGTGGCCCACTGCTTCAGCCTGCCCATGTCGCGCTTGGCTCGTTGCCGCTTGAATGGAAATTGCTTCACGTTGTCCATCTATCTTGCTCCATGTGGAAAACAGAAAAAATTCTCGGGGTAGGTACTACATGGCCGGGGTCCCATGGACTCGCTGGGAGGGCATGGGGGAGGGGGTTATCCCCGTCCCATATCCAGACCATTGACCGGGTGGGGGGGCTATCCACTTCCGATTCCCTGGCGCCGTGCCCACCACGCCAGAAGCAGCGCATCCGCTCGGCCGTGGTCCCGCTTCCGGCTGAGTGCAGCGTCGGGGAACAGCCTACGTGCCGTGGCCAGCGATGCGGCCTTCGTGTCCTTGCCGGCCTTCCTGTCCACAAGCCCCTTCTGCCAGTCCTGGGGGCGAGGCGAGACATAGGGGATGGACAGGGCAGCAAGGATGCCGTGCCATGCGCCGACGTTCTGGCCGAAAGTGAACATGGAGACGACACCTTGACCCGGCATGGCCCCTACCTTCTCCAAAGCGGCGAGCTTGATCTCGAACCGGGCCAGCCAGTCGGTTAGCCTGGGCACCACCAACGCCGGGTCACCGGGCCAGTCGAACAGATCGTGACCACCGTCGTGGATGAGGGCAGCGCAGCCGGTAGCGCCGGGGTCGATACCGATGAAGGCCACAGGTCGGGCCTGCTTTGGCCCTGCATTATCAGGCACAGCAGCCGAGTTTTGGCTCTTCTTGGCGTGCAACTTCCGGTCGAGGGATTCCAGGTAGGCAACGGCCTGGGCCTCGGCTACGGTGCCGGGATCGGGGGCGGTGTTGGGAAAGCGGGTATGCCCATTCATCGCTTTATCCCCAAAGCCTCATCCACACCGGAGAGGAAGCGAGCTTGGATTGCAGGGCGTGCGCTATTCCAGGCGTCTACAAGGCGGTTCCACTCTTTCAGTTCCACGTCCTCGGGCGACAGCGGCTTGCCCCATTCCTCCAGCACGGCGACCTGATCCCTGGCGGAAGAACATTTTACCGCCGCGAGCAAGGCGGATTGGTTGCTATCCAGGCGGAGCCGTTTTGCCGCTTCCTGGGCTTCGAGGGAGAGAGAAGCAACTTTCCGTGCCCGGCGCACGCCCGCTTCGGACATGCCGGCCAGCCGAGCAAATTCTCGATTCCCACCGCGAGGACGGCCTCGATTCTTTTTTGCGTCAGCTTGTCGCATTATTCCTCCCCCTAGTTCACCCAGCTAATGTCATCACGCGGGTCCAGGGCCTCCGGCCCCAGCCACTTCCTGGCCTTGGCCTCCGTCTCCTCCACCGTCAGGCCCAACACCCCGGCCACCGTCTCAAGGGTGAAATACCTTTCGCCGTTCGGGCCGTAGGCGTCGGCCTGGACCCCGAAACATTTTCGGAATGCCGACCGGAGGGCATCACGTACGTCGTCAGATCCATTTTCGAGCACGTACTCGAAGGCGGCAGTGTGGAGCAGGTTGCGGGCCTCCCATGTCTCGATGGCCACATCGATGGCATGGTCCACGTCCCGAAACTCGTGCTTCAGGGCATCCACCAACCGCCGTTGGTCTTCCAGGGACAGGGCGTCGCAGGAACAAAAAACAGCGTCGCCACCACAGGCGGGGCAGGGATATGAAGTCATCGGTCAATCTCCTCGAAGTTGTCGTGGTCAAGAGCATCACCAGCAGCGAACCACAGTGCTTGCACGGTCGCCCTCTGCCCGGCGCTCCATGTCTTCGGGTACAGCGGCCATCGGCTCCCATCGTCGCCGCGACAAAACCGAAGCCCCTTGTGCTGGCGCATGANCTCCTTGATGGCGGTCGCGGCCTCGGCCGGTTCCAGGACGGGCAGCTTGTCCAGATGGGCGGCCAGATATGTCCGGGCCTCGGCCAGGAGCGATCCGGCATAGGCGATAAGTTCGGGTTCCAGGGCGGGAGGGTAGACCGTGAGCACGCGCTCGCCGGCATGGACAATCCGCAGGGAGTACAGCCGGGCGAGGTCGGCCAGGTCGAAAGCGGCCCATAGATCACCGTATTTTTCGGCGTCGTACTCAGGCGGGCCGGTCACCCAGCCCAACCCCGTGGGGTCCAGTTCCCGGCGCAGTTCCTCCCGACGCCCCCGAGCCACGGCGAGCACACGCTCGACCACGGTGGCCGGCAGGCGATCCAGACCGGAGAGCTTCAGCTTGCCATCCACGAAGGCGACAGCCGCGCCCATGTCGGAGATGATCCGGGCGGCGCTCATATCTCGACCTCCGCCGGGCCGGTCCAAAGCCCGGTTCCCTCGGCCGGCTTCATGTCGATGACCGGGACCGTTTTTTGTTCGGGGTTATCGTTTTTGGCGGTTACCTGGGTTACCCGGGTTACTTCTTTGATATTACTATCTTTTTTTGGTAACCCTTCATTCTTGGGTTGGGTTACCTGGGTTACCAGAAGAGGGTTACCCGGTCCTGGCTCGGTCGATGACTCCGGCTTGGTAACCTTGGTAACCCTCGGGTTTTCGGTTGGGTTACCGGAAAAGACCTGTGATTCCAGTTTGGTAACCCTAGTAACCGTGGTAACCCTATTTTTTGATAATCCCTGGCGTGCATCGTCGGCCTGGTCGTCGAGGACCACCTCGGGGGCGAAGTGGTAATATCTTGCGTTTGGCTGGCCAGGTATTTTGTGCTGGGAAGCCGGCTTACCATCCGGGGCGGGGATGATGAGACCCCGCTCGATCAGTTCCTTGACCAGCCGCTTGGTGTCATGCCCACGGGCGATTTCCGCCTTGAAGGTGGCCGGCGGCACGAAGTATTCCCATGCGCCCGTCAGATCGTCCTTCCGGCGGAAACCGGCCCGGTTGATGGTCTTAGTTTCATCGGCCCGGTCGCCCCACACCTCGAACCGGCTGGACCCGTGGGCCTGGAAAAACGCCCGGACCTGAGCAAGGCCCGCCTGCGTCTCGGACGCGCCCGTGCCGCCGCGCAGGGCCAGCCAGTCCTGGAAGCACCGTGCCGCCGCCTGGGTTGCCTCGCCTTTCGGCCAGGGCAAAACCCCGTAGGCCGCGCCACACTCCCCGCCAGCGGCCACCAAGGCGAACCGGGCGCACACACGTTTGACCTGCCCATCGGCACCGGCCGGGCAGTTCTCGGCCAGGAAGTCCTTGATGAGCATGGGGACCACCCGAAGGGCTTCCTCGAAGTCGGCGGTCAGCTTTTCCAGAAACACCCGCAGCGGCACGCCATAGAACTTCTTGGCTGCTTCCTTGAGGTGGCGGGAAAACGCATCGCCATCGGGGAAGCCGTGCAAATCCTCGAATATTCCAAGGCCCGCGCCGGCATCGGCGTAGATGTCCACGACGCGCACCAGTTGCCCAGCCATGGCCCGGCTTTTGCCGTCCTCCCTGATTTTGTCAGCCAGGGTGATTTCCCCCGTGCTCAGGAACAGGACGCGCCATTCCGCCGGAGGTCGGCCGCTGCCGTCACGCCTCGCCCGGGTCTTGCCGGTTTCGTTGGTCAGCATGTACGCGGTCTCGCCGGCCGCCTGGGGCGTCACCTGGGACAACTCATCCAGGCAGAGGAGCGCATCGCAGTGCGCCGCTGCCACCCCCTCCAAGCCGTTGGCCGTGGCCCGCCATTGCAGAATGTAGCCCCGGACTCCGCCCCCGCCGCACACGGACCCGGCCACGACAAGCGCCGTGGTCTTGCCCAGGCTCGACCCACCGACCAAATGCAGCCCCCCGGACTCGGCACCGGCCAGATAAAGCAGAGGCGCTGCCATAGCCGTAGCCACGGACAGCAGAAGACGGGAGTTGCCGACACAGAAGCGGCCGACATACTCTTGCCATTCGCCCAGCGTGCCCTGGTGCTTGAAGGGGTTGTCCACGCGCTCGGCTTGCAGGATGACGGACTCTCCGGCCTCGAAGCCGAAAACCGCATCGGGCAAGATGAACCGGCGGCCGTGCCAGCCGATCCGGGGCACGCAACGCACACGGCCACGCGGGCGACACAGGGAAAGGAACTGATGTAGCCGGGCCGGTCCTTTGCCCGGGGCGAGGCATAAGCCCATGGACATCAACTCGCCTCGCAGATCGTCACCAGACCCGCGCAACAACCGCATGGGCATGGCCCACCGATGGGCATTGCCGTCCGGGTCAATGACCTCGACCAACCGGCCCCATTCCTGGTCATCGCCTTCACGGGTCAGGGCAAGCACCCTCAAAGGTGAGCACAGCCAATTCCAATCCGGGTTTCCGTCCTTGTCTTCGGTACGGAAAAAGATGCCCTTGTCTCGCGCTTGGAATCCTTCGGGCAGGCGGTCCACTCGGCCCAACACGATAGGACTTTTCACCCTGGCGGCGCAGCCATTGCAGTACGTGCCGAAGTCGGCCTTGATGCTTTCGCAGGTTCGGGGGCCGGCCTTGTCCATGGCCTGCTTCAGCTTGGCGTCGGTTTCGGCCGGGTTGTATTTGGGGTGGGCCTTGCTCATCTCATGGGCCAACCGCGCCCCGTCCTTGCACCGGGCCAGAATGGACAGGATAGAATACCACTCAGGCTCCGGCAGGGCGGCGGCATCGTCCCGGCAGTGCCGCGCCCAAGCGCACTTGGGCAGAATCAACTTGATGTCGGCATCGGCCACGTCGTCGTGGGCCTCGGCTTGATCCTGCTCGGCCTGGGGCATCTCGACCGGGGGCAGCACGGCTTCGATGGCGGCCAGATCATACCGGGCAGTGAGGTCCACATGATCCGGCGGCACCGTCACCAGGATCGGCGTTGCCGTCTTTCTGTTGTATGACCCAGGCAGGCGCAGCACGCGGGGCAGATCGGACGTGTTGTCCAGCTTCCACCCGCGCTCCCTGCCCATGGCGATGATGAAGCGTTGCCACCGCTCCGACACGGCCTTGGCCCGGTTCCAGTCGGCTTCCGAGGAAAGCCTCATCGGTTCCGGAAACAGCCAATACAGTTGCCACCCGCCGCCCGTGTTGACCATCACCGTGGGCTTGAGAGGCAAGGTCTTGATGAAGTCGAGGGCATCCTCGAAGCTGGCCGGCAGGTTCTTTTCAGCATGTCCGGGGCCGCGCACGTCCAGGTCCAGCCACATACCGGGGATGGCGATCACGTCCTTGGCCTCGCCGCGTTTGCCCTTGGCTGGCTTTTCCTTCCGCAGACAGACGCCATGCCAGACGTTGGAGCCTTTTGCCTGGACAAGCGCCCATTTCTCGGCCTCGGCCAGCCGGGAGCGATGGAAGGCCGCCGTCGCCGTCTTGCCGTCCGGGGTCTTGGTGAAGAAGGTCAACCAGCCGTCGAAGTCGGCGTCGGGGTAGAGCAGAGCCAGAAATCCGGCCGGTGTTTGCAGGGCATCGAAGGTGTTGGTCATTCCGCCCCCTTCATGCCCCGATAGAGGTACAGGGCGACGCGATGCACGTTTCCTTCGGCCGTCACGTCGTCGATCCGTACAGTGTCGATCAAGTGGCCACGATCCCGAAGTTCCTGGACCCGTGCAGCGGGGTGAAGGATGTCGTGATACTTGCGGGCGGCCAGCGTCGAGACGGGGCCTTTGATGAGGGCGGCCAGCATCCGGGACCGTTGGGCCGAAGCGGAATTGTCGTTGCCATTTGGGGCAGGGCTTGGCACAAGGGCTTCATCACCGCTGATAACCACTTTTTCCGCGAAGCCCCGGCCGTCACCGGGGTTTTGCATTTTGGTGTCCATGAATGCCCCCCTACTGCAACTGCTCGATAAGCGCCTCGATGTCCCTGGCCCTCCAGGCGACACAGCGTTCACCGATGCGGACAGGTTTAGGGAAGCGGCCGTCCTTGACACCAGCCCACCATGTGGACCGCGACACAGGGACCAACGGCGGGATGCCGCGTTTCTTATCACCGACGATTTGAGGAAGGCGCAGAAGAGATGCCTCGGAAAGATGCTGATGCGTGGTCATATGGGCCAATCTCCTTTTGTATGACCGCCAACGCGGGCGGCCCGGATCACTTGGCCCTGATATTTGTTGGACTATTCAAGCGAAAAATACCCCCCACATCGTAAATAATACCTGAGCAACGTAAAAAAATACCCCGGCATCGTTGACGACACCGGGGCATATTTCACGTGGTCGAGGTATTCTTGAAACTGGCGGGAAGCCTTGTCCTGTCTAGCTTTCCACGTCGTCGGGGGATTCTTCGCGGGGGGTTATCGGGCGGGCTCCGGCGTCCTTTTTCACCAGATCGGCCGGCATCCCTGCTTTGAAAGCTCTCAGGCAGTCGCCTTTGAGGGAGACGCCAAGTTCGTCAGCCAAGGTCAAGACTTCCGATTCCGACCAAGGGGTGCCGTTTTTCTGCCCGCGTCTTCCAATCTCACTGGCCAGTCTTGCCGCACCCTCATATCCAGCAATTAGCTCTTGTATTTGTTTTTTTTGTTTAGCATTTGTTGCCTTCAATGTCCTAGAATACACATCATTATGACAAGATGATATTTTTTCTTTTTTTATTTTACCATCAACACTACCATGTACACTGTTAAGTTTTTCTATTAAATAAATAATCGACGCCTTTACTTTTTCTTTCCATGGGTTTCCACATGGGAGGCTAACCATTTTTGAGTATTTAGCGTCATTAATATCAACAGTATTTAAGTAGTCGTTGTTATTTTCAAACGCCATATTTACTATTATTCTTTCTAATTTTGATCTAGCCGATGATTCATCTCTTTCTTTCTGTCTTAATTTATTAACTTGGCATGTTATTGCTCTTTTTTTTAGATCAGGATTTAAATTTTCTGCATTTTCAATTTCTGACAAAGGAATTCCACAACGAATATTGTGGCGACCAAACACATCAGAGACATCTCGAAACATCAACGACACACCAATAGTAAATTCGTTTTTTTCAACAGACTCTTTGATATATTGCCACGGGACATTCCATCTTTCGGCTACATCCAGTATTTCAATAAATATTTCTTCTGCACAACATTTGCCACTCGAAACAGCTAAAAAAAGAATACTTTTCTCTTTTAGTTGAGGCATTCTATCCTCAACCAACAAACGACGCCATTTAAAATATTCTTTTATATCTGTTTGCTCAACAAGAAGCATGTCATCAAAGTCTTCCCAACGTATACCCATCTTCAAGCCCCCTCAGCTTGCCCCTATATTGAATCCCCGCCCAGGCCAGTAGGGTTCTGGCTTTTCGGATGGCCTATCCTAGGGCGGGGAAATGTGGTCTATGCGGTCGCCGGCTACGCCTGGGCCTCGGCCACGCGTAAGGGGCCTTTCTTTCGTGCCGGCGTCAGTTCGGCATCAACAGCCTTGTCCGCAATGGAAATGGTGTTGCCATCAAAGCCCACGATGACTTCACCCACTTTGGCTTCGACCACGGCCAGGGCATCGGCAAGCCGGCGCTCGGCATAGTCCACCAGGGCGGATGTCACTACGCCCACCTCGTAGGGGGGAACTTCGGTGTCTTTGTCCGTGATGGCTTCCAGCACTTTCCCAAAGGCCCGCAACGGGGCAAGGCCCATGCCCACCACATCGGGGAGTGATTCGGTGTATCTCGCATCACGCATGGTGGTCTTCCTGGGAGGATTCCGAATCCTCGGCGGCCGCGCATTTTTCCAATGAAGAAAGTAGATCACTAATCATTTTTGCGCCATACCCGCCGTCTTCATGTATTTTCAATTCCTCTCTTGCCCCACGGACAACAAGGCCCATGAGGCCACCAAGTGGTGCAGGCGCAATATTATCGTCTGCGCAGCGGAATAAACCAGCCAGGAGCGCCAATGGCTCGATAATGCACTCGTCGATGCTGGTAGCCATTTCCTTGCGCGTATCATCTTCTGTGCCTTGCGAAATCATGACCTAGACCTCCTGCCTAAAAGCGAAATCACCACACCAGCTATCCGCCGCCACCTCGGGCCAGACACCCGCATGTCCGTGTCCGCCCATCACCTGTCCGGTGACTATCCACGGGCAACGCTTGTGGCAGGAATTGTCAAGCCACCATCGGCAGATCGCGCACCGGGGCCGCTTGCCGGGCCTGTGCCCGTGCGTTATGGCCGTCTCAGTCATGGCCGCACCTCCCTTTCAGGTCGGTTGTGATAGGCCCTGGCCAGGAAGTCGCATCTCCCAGCCGGGGCCGAATTATAAGACCCACCCCTTCAGGCGACTTCCTCCATAATGGTGGTCACGCTCCGCCGGCAGCGTGGAGTGGCGTTACCTTCCCACCAGCCTTGAGTTCGTCCAAATAATCGGCATAGGCCTGCATCATCTTGCGGCGCTCGGGCAAATATTCGGCGCGGTTGTAAGCGGCTCGGATGGAATTACGCTCGGCATGGGCGAGCTGGCGCTCGATAAGGTCGCTGTTCCAGCCAAGTTCGTTCAAAAGCGTGGACGCCATGGCCCGAAATCCGTGGGCGCACATTTCCCCTTGTTCGTACCCCAGCCGCCGTAGCGCCGCATTAAGCGCCATGTTCGACATGCAACGGCCGTTCGTCCGGTTGCAGGGAAAGAGGTAGCGATCCTGGCCGGTCAGGGAATAAATCTCGGTGATGATCTCCACAGCCTGCTTCGACAGTGGCACGATATGATCCCGGCGCATTTTCATCTTCTCGGCGGGGATGGACCAGCGGGGACCGTCAGAGGCATCAAGGTCGATTTCCGACCACTCGGCTTGCCGCAGTTCGCCGGGGCGCACAAACACCAGCGGGGCCAGACGCAAGGCCGCCAGAACCACAGGGCTTCCCTGGTAGCCGTCTATGGCCCGCAGCAATTGCGCCACGCCCTTGGGGTCAATGATGGCCGGCCGGTTTGTGGCGCGGCAGGGAGCAAGCGCACCTCGCAAGTCAGCGCCGACATTTCTTTCGGCAATGCCCGTGGAAATGGCGAAGGTAAAAACCGCCTCGCAGTATTGGCGCAGGCGCTTTGCTGTCTCATTATTCCCCCTCGCTTCGATTTCACGCAATGTGGGAAGAATATCCGGCGCACGTAATTTTGTGATGGAGACTTTGCCGAAGGCAGGAAAGAGATGCTGCTCCATCCGGCCCATGACTTTGGCGGCATGGCTTTTACTCCAGGCCATTACCTGCTTGTCGTGCCAATCCCTGGCGACGACTTCAAAGGTATTCGCGTCTTCGGCGGCCTGAGCTACGGCTTCGGTCTTATCTTGCTTGCGCTTCTCCGACGGGTCTACACCCTGGGCCACAAGCGACCTAGCCTCGTCTCG
>JGI20225J20221_1002467_pt2 | contig 13659 bp, 7 predicted proteins | sample BioMet4_FD_20221 | JGI IMG/M metagenome (IMG submission 20221) | reverse complement strand
ATCTTCTATTTCGGCAGCCAATTTCAACCCTTCCAAGATATTGCGATACAATTCATAGATATCCCAATAATAGTGTCCGCAAGCTTCTATCAACTGATTGGGAAATCGGTTTACCTCCTGTAGTTCCAACCCTTTATCGGTAAATATAGCTATAATCGTACGTCCACTTGTGGCTCCTAAATCAACTGCGAAAAAACCTTTCTTCATAATATTAAACTATTTGATGTGACAAATTTAAGATGTTACAAGTCTTTAGTTTATATTTAATTTGATTGAAAAGGTTTTAAATTTGACATTCACTCTAAATTATAAAATATAAAGTTACCCCAAAGAGCTATTTTTATTTGTTGCCCCATAATAAGCTTGGTTTATTCCCAAGTTTTAATTTCAACATGCCTCCTTGCATAATATCCTTATAATTTAAGTAACATTTTTCATATTTTTTGCCATTCAAGGTAGAAGACTGTATATAACAATTTGAAGCTGAGTTACGATCAGCTTCAATGACAAATACCTTTCCGTTCCCAACCTGAATCTCTACTTTCTTAAATATAGGGCTGGTTATTTCATAGCGAGTATCACCTGGACAAACCTGATACAAGCCACAAGCCGACAAGACATACCATGCTGACATTTGTCCCACATCCTCATTTCCAACTAAGCCTTCAACCTTATTATGATAAGCCTTCTCACAAATAAAGCGGGACCATTTTTGTGTTTTCCAAGGTTCACCCAGACGGTTATAAAGATAAGGGATATGATGTACCGGTTCATTGGCATGATTGTAATAAGCATTCCACAAAAAATCAATCGGCGTTTTTGCAAACATTCGGTCAAGGTCAGCCAAAGCTTGTCCTCTCCCTCCCATAAGTTCTACCATACCTTGTATATCATGAGGTACAAACCATCCTTGCTGCAATTCATTGCATTCCATGCAACCATACCACTCATGAAGTTTGCCATCTTCAGGCCAAGGTTCAAACGATCCATCTTCCAATCGCGGACGGAAGCTATGCTTTGCTTTATCATAGATATTCTTGTAAGATTGCGATAACTTATCATAATACTTGGCATCTTCATGCTTACCCAGTGCTTCAGCCAATCGGGACATGCACCACTCGGTATAAGCATATTCCAATGTCTTAGATATCCCTAATGGACCGGAGGTATATCCCAGTTCTGCATTACCGAATAATTTAGAGGTCTTGTCAGCATACGCATAAGCTTGGTCCATATCCAATTTACAAATCCCTTTGACGTAAGCATCCGCCAATACGGAGATAGCCGGATTACCCAACATACAACCGGTATATGCGTTCAGTAATTCCCAGCGCTCATAATAACCGCGTCCGCTTTCCTTAGCCAGAGTAGTCAGCGACATAAGGACATCATTTACCAAATACGGATTAATAATTGTCTGCAAAGGCATTTGGCTACGGAACACATCCCATCCGCTAAATACCGTTCTTTTGGTAAAAGAGCCGGAAGAATGGATTTTCCCGTCAGCTCCTGTATATCTTCCATCCACATCCGTAAAAATCCGCGGATCAATCATCGTATGGTATAAAGAGGTATAGAATACCATTTTCTGTTCTTCGGTACCTCCTGAGACTTTCATCTTTGACAAAGCAGCATCCCATGCATCCCGGGCTTTCTCACGTACCCGATCAAAATTCCAATTCACAATTTCAGTCTTCAAATTCTGCTCGGCACCGGCTTCACTCACATACGATATCCCTGATTTAAATAAAACCTCTTCATTGGGTTCTGTTTCAAATTCCGTAAAAAAGCCTAGATGTTTCCCTTCGTATTCCTTTGGATTATAAATAACCGATGCATTTGCTGTCAAGTTCTGGAATTCGGGGCTTTCAATAAACTCACGCTTCCGGTTCTGACCCTCCGGTATCTTGGCGCTCCACACCCCGAATACTTTTAAAGGTTTGGAGAATTCAGCATAGAAATACACAGTATAACTGACATTTCCTTCTCCATTTCCCCAGCCTCCACCATCAGGTGTGCAAACCATTTTTCCTGAAATCGTGTGTTCATTAACAACTTTCACGGCTTGAAGCGTAGAAGTTCCCCCCACCCGACGGGCCAAGTCTATCTGGATACGGGATTGCTTATTCTTCGGATATACAAATCGAAGCATGCCGCAGTGGGTCGTAGCAGTCGCCTCTACTTTTATATTATAATCACTCAATCGCACTTTATAATATCCGGCACGCGCCTCTTCCGAACTTTTCTCGTATCGTGACCTGTATCCCTTCACGCCGTTTTCTTTTCCCGAATTAGTATGCATAGCACCGGTTGTAGGCATCACCAACAAATTACCCATATCACCAAACCAACCAATACCACTCATCTGGGTAAAAGCAAACCCTTCGATCGTTTCATGTTCATAACTATATCCCGAACCATTATCTCCTCCGGTTATGGTATTAGGACTAACTTGAACTGCTCCAAACGGCGTAGTTGCTCCAGGAAAAGTTTTTCCTAAACCATGGTAAGCGCCCGCAGCTTCGGTATTCGTACTCGCTCCAATAAAAGGATTCACATAATCAGAAACACGAACAGCGTTATTTTGTGAAAACAATGAGGAATATGAAGTACAGCTCAAAAGAATTAAGGCTCCTACAAAGCAGTTCCTTTTCTTTATTTTAGAAATAGTGAATCGTATCATAACGGATATAATCATTTAAATATTAAGGAAAAGAAGGGGGTAATTTTTTTGTTCCCCATCTTAAATCAAGTTTATCGGTAGTTGTATATTCCAATGTTGCACCATCAGAAAGAACATCCCAGTTAATCCAAGTACTATCATATGCCTTACCATTAAGTTTTAATGATTTGATATGGATTTTTTTCTCGGAACCTCCTTTGATGAGGACGAAACCATTTTTTAAATGCACTTTAATGTAAGGAAAGATAGGCGTATTCACCGTAAACCCACCGATCCCAGGTATTTCTGGATATAAACCTATACAGGCAAATACGTACCATGCTCCCATTGTTCCCAGATCATCATTGCCGGGAAGACCATTCACTCTACTAGAATATTGCTCATTCAATATCCTGTTTACAACAACCTGTGTTTTATCAGGACGGCCTATCCAGTTATACACCCAAGGGATATGGAAACTCGGTTCATTACCCGAAGCAAACCACGCATCATTGTAATTGGCATCTAAACGAACGAAAAACTCATCCAAACGCCGTTCCGCTTCTTTTTCTCCACCGATAGCTTTGACTAAACCGGCAATATCATAAGGCACCATCCAGAAATAATTCTTATAAGTAGATTCACGGAAATCCTCACTTAACGGCTTCCAGGAACCATCAGAATTGCGGGACTGCAACCATCTCGTTTGCAGATTAAAAAGATTCTTCCAAGAACGGGCAAAATGGAAATAGCGCCAAGCCGTAAACTCATCCCCTATCGCACGCAGAGCAAATTGCCCGATAGCAAAATCAGCGGAAGTGTATTCCAACTGGATGGAAGCGTTATAATAACCTTTATCCAAATACTGTTTTAGCCCGGGACGTGCTTCTATATCCTGTGACTTGGCTCCCGGAACTTCCCCATTCACACGCATTGCCTTCAGAATCGGCTTAGGATCATAGTTCCTTGCTCCAAATGCATAAGCGTTTGAGATCAGAATCGGAGTAGGATCACCTTGCATCACTCCCGTTTCCACATTTGCCAACACCCAACGTGGAAAAGCACCACCCGATTGTTCTGCAAATTCCTGAAGGGAAATGACGATATCGGAAGTCACATCCGGATCCAACATAGCCAGCAATTGAATTTGCGTACGGTAAGTATCCCAATTGCTGAAAGAGGTATATTGTTTGGAACGGGATTTATGGACTCGATTATCTGCTCCCATATATTCACCATTCACATCACTACAAACATTTGGATGTATCATAGTCCGATACAGATGCGTATAGAACTGGGTTATACGATCGGTGTTATTCCCTTCTACTTCTATCTTTCTTAAATAATAATCCCACTTCTTTTCAGCCCGCTCCTTTATCTCATTAAAGTTCCAGCCGGCATTTTCTGTTCTCAGGTTTTCTCGTGCATTTTCTACAGAAACATAGGAGATCCCTATTTTATACTGTATACTTTTTTTCTTGCTCAAATCAAATGTGAAATAAGCTCCGGAGTATTCCCCTTCGGCAAAGGTGGTATTCGGCATCAATTTTTTCCGTTTCCACGTACCGGACTCGACAGCATCCTCATCAAACTCCGCAACAAAATAAACTTTATACGGAGTGCGTATTCCGCAAAAACTTCCGCCCTCAGCATAGCCTTCGCACTTGTTAGGAGCAGTAATAACAATGGCTGCTTGCTCTATCGGAGTAGCAGAAATGCCACCACCTATAATGATCGTACCTGCAGTCTGTTCGACCGGAAACTCATACTTTGCCATACCGGTTCTCTCAGTAACTGTCAGATGTGCTTTGATGTNTTCCTGTACGGTCGCTTCATAGTATCCGGCATGGCCTTGTTCACCGGAAACATTGATCCTGCAATTCAGAATATTATCAGGAGATATTCTCAATTTTCCTTTCATGGGAAAAGTAGGAAAGTTCCCCATATGTTCGCATCCCCCTCCACTCAACTGGTTAATCACCAAACCAGAACTCTTGGAAAAATAAGACGGAGTGAATTGTACCATTCCGAAAGGATAGGTGGCACCCGGATAGAGATAACCGGAAGCTAGTCCCAACCCCTTGGTTCCAATCAGTGTATTTACTTGCTGTGCATAGCTCTTACTATCAGCTTGTCCGTAGCTCAACCCACTAATGCATGGATTTAAGAATAAAAAGAGATAAAATAAGATTTTATTTTTCATCGCGTTCAACCTTTAATGTCCGTATACCAAACTGAGGTATAGATAGCTTCAGAAAGCTCCTCCCGTCTTTCTCCCGAACCGGGAATGTTTCCACAATCCTGCCATCCAATTCCACCGACCTAATAACCGGATTATTCCCGGCAATAGAGATTTCTTTTAGAGCGCTATCGCCTTGGGCATTGAATAAACGGATATACAAGTCTCTCCCTTCATAACACATGGACGACAGCTCATAAGCATCGTCTTCTATAGACAGGAAAGAAGCAGAAGATGGCGCCCTATCTTTTGTCAACACGGGTATCAGCGGTTCGTTTCGCCGTTCACTCAGTGTCCATAGGCGACCTTGCTTCCAATTTCCTTGATGGGGCAATATGGAGTATGAGAATTCAGTAGGGCGGTCGATGATATAATCCCTACCCCAAAGTCCCTTACCGGCATATTGCACATCCAGCGCCAAAGGGAAGTCCTTTCCATGAGCATAACTCGTTGTATGGTCTGAGAATAAAGCCATTCCATACGAACTATTCTTGGCAACCAAATCCACCCAATGCACGATCACATTGTTCTTTATACTATCCCAGCGACTAAAGAACGTATCTTCCAAACGGCTCTTACAGACATCGAACGGAGCGTCTTTGTAAACCTGTGAAGAGTCTATCGCCGCAGGAAAGTAGAGCATCAGTTTGTACCGGTCATCATAGAACGATTTTCGCGGGTTTTCAACTTTAAATTCAATACCAGGTTCACCAATCTGCAAATTCTCTTTCCAGTCTATCTTAAGGTGCATATCGATCCGCGGCTCACCTTGTACCAACTGAATAGTCTGCGTAAACGGGTAAGACCCTATTTTCCCTTTCACATTCACTTTTATCAGTAAAGGACCTTGTTCCAGCACCTGAATGGTTGCGGGTTGGCTAATGCTGGATAAAAACGAGTTTTCTTTTATAAAGAAGCCTCGCAATTNATTAAAGCTCCGGATATTATCAGAGTCAATAAACTCTCTGTTTCGAAAGTATTTTGCCTTGAGACTCTCAATGGTCCCACCTTTCGAGGGATTCAAAATTAAGGCATATAAATCATTCTCCAAACAATAATTACCATTATGCATCCGGCTAATACCGGGAACTGTTTTCAATCGCTTCCCTGTTTCCTGAAAAGTGTAAGTTGCAAAACCGGCAGAGGGGACTTTCGCGCAAAACAGCAGCTGGGTTACTCCATTCTCTGTAGTCCATTGAGTCGGAAGTTTCCCTCCCCGACCATCAACAGCTACCCAATTTTTCCCTTTCCATGAAGAAGGCACTTTTATGGAGACTAATTCATTCCTTTCTACAGCCAATGTATTATAAACCCGAACCTGATTTCCCTGATCTTGTTCCACCATAGCCTTTAAGGATTCATCTATAACCTGTCTGCTCTTTTTATTCGTATTACCGGTCCAGTCGGTTACTGTTTCCGCCCAGGTTTTCTCACCGTTCAAACGGTTATAAGGTACAATCCAGCAATCGTGATGCTGGGAGAGCATCAGCGTACGCCAAGCCTCATCCAATGAGTCGGCAGGCCACTCTTTCCTCTTATAAATCCGGGCATAGGATGCCATCTTTTCCGCCTGAACAATATGATTCTCTGCTGTGCGGACTTCTCTCGTCAAACGTTGCATCACTTGCGTGCCCCACATCAAAGCACACAAGACATCCTCTTGCGAGAAATGCCAGTCCTCCCCGGTGCTTCCGTCCGAATAGTTTTGAATGTAGTTACGCCAGGTTTTATAGGTTGTCGGACGATAATAAGAAGTTGTATCTTGTCCCAACCAAGGGCCCTTACTCCAACCATGACTCCACGCCGCATCCTGAATGCACATCCCCACCGGATGATTAATTCCCGCATCAAAACATTTACGAATATAATCCTTGCTGTTAAACCAAGCTACAGACTGCCATGTTGATCCCGGCTGCAGTTCTTCACAAGCATAACGAGGCACTGTTATAATCTTTGTTCCATCAGGTCCCACCCAATTCACCAATTCTCCACCATGCCCGTTCACATAGCCTCCCCACATTGTATTGGGATTCTTTGTTGAAGTATACGAAAAGCCTAAAGATTTCAATACTGTAGGCAGACAGCTGGTAAAGCATGGTTCCTCGGACGAATAGGTTGTGAAAACCGCTTCGGGGAAATGTTTTCTGAGAAGGCGCATTCCATATTGGAACTGACGGATAACGCTTTCTCCCGAAGTCCCGAAGAAATAGCTTTGGGCATAAGTCGGGTTCACATACTCAATACGCCCGGAACGGACGGATTGATCTTTAAACAGTTGCTTAAAAGCTGCATATCCTTCAGGATCACGTTCTCTAACTACATTCCAAGATTCAGGTTCTATCTCCAAATTAATACACCAATCCGGATACTGCCTCAGCTTCTGGACTATAAACGAAGTCTGCCCTACAGGATAATGACCATAGACACCGCCATGATAACCATCAATAAAATAAGCTTGCTGAGCTTCAATCAACAACGGGCTGAAGGCCAGTAAGCTTATCAAAAGAATTATAAATTTTTCTCTCATACAATTTATTGCCAAATTATTAGAGCTTTACCAGCTCCACCTTCAATGTCTTTGGCTTGTTCATTTTATAAATACGCTCGACCAAATCCTGTTGCTCTTTCTCATTATCATCACGAACGCTTTTGTACATGAAGCGCAGCCAATAATCTTTCAGCATATTGACAAAAGGATTAGTTTTTCGATTCTCCAACATCGTGCTGACAGCCTTTTCATTGCTTGCCCACAATAATCCTTTATCACGCATCAGATTATATTCCATCCAGTAATATTCACGCATTTCACGTTCCATAAACCAACGCAGTTCATTCAGCCGGCGTATCTCCTGCGCCTGCTCGTTCTGAGGTGTATTTGCGTAAGAAGCTAGATTAATACCACGCTGCAGTTCGCCGGCTGTCAGACGTGCAATTGTTTTTCCACTTATTTTCAACAAGTAATAACCATCGGATAAGCCCTTAACAGCCAAGCCTTCGTAATTCATCTCATCCATAAACGGTATCACATTCAATGCATCGGCCTGTGTATGCAGCTCATTGTTATAATGCTCCCTGTCTATTGGAAAAGGTAATGAATTGGCAAGATAGTTAAAACTTATTCTTTCCGGGGAAACAGCCAATTCGGAAACCTTACAGTTCTCCGAACGGTTTACTGCTTTGGCGGATGCATCTATCGCAACGGATGCAACCGGCTTACTGGCCAATCCCTGTGCCCTAAGGAAGAGATATGCCATAACCAGATGCCCATCTGTCGTAGGATGGACACGATCACCACCACACAAGGTAAAAGCGGAATCAGCCTGTTGTTCACGCATATTGATTGCCGTCATCGGACGATTGAAATCTACATACCCCCATCCATTAGCTTGTGCCCTTTCTTTCAGAAAACCGGAGATATCCTGAATCAGCTTATTCTTTCCGGGAAAAGGAACTCTATTGAAGCGGGAAGTTTCATCATAAGGTGAACTGCCAATCAGAATCTTTCGCATTTCGGGATGCTTCTTATAGGCTTCTTCTATCACTTTATAGTCACTGCATGAGGTCTCTACCTTTTTGCGACCGACACTTTCATTTGCAGGCAATGTATAGTCCATATAACCCGTATCATTCATGCCAAACGTAAGCGTTACCACAGTAGGTTTATGCTCAAAGACCTTATCCAGCCGTTGGGACATTTGTTTAGCCACATCTCCGCCAATACCTTCATTAAAGACATCAATCCGCCGGTCGGGGAACCGCGTCATGTAATACAGCCAGATATACGAATGATAATGCCCTCCACAGGTAATGCTGTTACCCACAAAGGCAACCCTGTCCCCGTCCTTAAAGACCGGGATACTCTGAGCATAGGTCTTGCCCATGCCTGCCAGCAGACAAAGTGCTGCAATAATAAGTTTCTTCATTTCTATTTTCTTAATAATCAATCAGTATAAAAAGTACCTGTGCCATGCCTTTGGCACAACTTTGCCATCGTATTGGCACAGCATTGCCACTAGCTTGGCACAGTTGTGCCAATATTGTGGCAAAGACAGTAACAGCCTTACGGATACCACAAACACGACTACTCAAATTCAACATCATAAGTACCCGTTTCCAGAGCCAGATAGGAATCGTCCGGATTCACGTTTTTACTATTCACCAGACAATGACGCATCTTCCCGGGCACAGCAACGCTAGCCCACACTCCCACCGGCAAAACGATATGCATAACAAGACGCTTATCTTTCAATTCCCAGTTTACAACAATGGTTCCATAAGGAGACTCTTTAGTGGTATGCGCCCAGGTTACTCCTTGGGGAATTTGCGGTTCTATAAAGACATGCCGGTAACCCGGTTGTCCCTCGTCTGTCCGCAGACCACCAACCGCCTGATAGAACCAGTTGCCAATGCCATTGTAGCAATTGTGTACCCGACTGCGCTCCCCATTCCAATATTCCCATGTGGTGGTTGCGTTATTATTGATCATGTGCAAATACCCCGGATAATCCGGCTGTTTCAGCATAGCATACATAAAGTCGACTTCTTTATTCCGGATAGCCCAATCCGTGAGAACAGGCACACCTACCAGCCCTACTGCAATATGTTCTTTGTACTGGTTTGCAGAACGGATGATCAATCGTTCTTTAACCTTACTGTATAGAGTATCCGGCACTGCCCCCACTAACATGGGATATGACAAGTCCAACTGTGAACCTGTAGCATAAATGCCCGTCTCCGCATTATAAAAAGTCTTATGAATCAATTGATTTAGTTTAGACTTACGTTCAGCAAACTTTTGAGCATCAGCTGTCTTTCCAAGAACCGATGCTATTTTCTGCAAAGCACCCAGACAATCGCTGATAAAGCAATTGCTAACCAGATCAATAGAAGATTGCGCGCCGGAATCAACTCCGGCAGGAGCAAGCCAATCTCCCAAATACCAGTCACGGTAAGGAAGGTCAGGCCAACGTTTCAACAATCCATCCACGGTATATTTATCCACATAGCCCATCCATTCTTTCATCGTATCATAATAACGTTCAATCAGACGGGGATCACCATAGTTCACGTAAGTTCTCCAGGGAGCCAGTACCATAAAACCACACCAGTAAGGGCCGCCCCCTCCGGCACCCGGATTCGGCCCCACATGAGGAAGGCTTCCTCCTTCGCGCATGGAGTCGTGCCATGTCTGTAAACAGTTCATGTAAGTAGGCGACATGTCATACATCGTTTGCGAAACATTAGTCGAAGAATTACCATCACCTCCATATCCGGCACGTTCCAAGTGGGGACAATCCACCTGATAACCACTGAATGTAAGACAACTTATCGTATATTTAACCATGTCGTGTATGGCGTTCAACTCATTATCAGAACATCTGAAGGTGGCAGCCGATTGATAATCACCATGTATGGGGTAGGCCTTGATCTGCCGGCTCAGCGGCCTGTCAGGTAAGTTCATAATCCTCACATAACGGAAAGCATGGTGATTGAATTTATTACAGAACACCTCACCTCCGACCTTACCGGATGCGATATAAATATCGCTCTCGCCTTGATCTTCTATCTGACCATCCCTCCCCATATAATCACTGTAGCAGACAGTTATTTCGTGTCCGGAAGCAAGCTGGGGAATATGAATCTCAAACCAGCCGGTTAATACTTTCCCCATATCAACCAGCCAACAGTTTTTGCCTAAAGCCTCAATGCTTTTGGGAGTTAAGGTCTCCTGTTTCCTATTTGGTTCACAGGTTTGTGGCGAAACGATATGTGCTGTAACAGGAACAATTGCAACCGGAGTCCACTTCATTTTATTCAACTCTTCAGTTTCAAGATTATCGGGGAGCAGACGTCCGTCTATTCGCTCTCCACCAAACCGGAGGGCTTGCCAGGTTCCGGTATCCGAATACCCGCTTTCACGTGCTGTCCATGTGGCATCGGTAGTCACAACAGGACTCCATTTTCCATTCTGCAACATATCCATTTCGGCCCTCACTACCGGTCCGCCATATTCAGCACCAAAAGTCGTTTTCTTATACCAACCTTGCCCCAACCATAAAACCAATTCATTTTTCCCTTTATGTAAATAAGAGGTAACATCATAAGTCATGATCAATGACCGTTTATTCAATTGCGAAATAGCCGGAGATAATACCCAGTCATCTACTTTCCGACCATTGACATATACCTCATGATACCCCAAAGAATTCACATGCAGGAAAGTAGTACCCAGATGATTAACAGTGAATGATTTTCTTAGTAACGGAGCACGGACATCACCGGTAGCGAGTCCTATATACTCCCCTTTTAGTTTGTCATTCTCCAGAACACCAATGGCAAAACGTTGGATGGAACTCCAAGCAGAGACCTCTCCCTGTTCATTCCATACGCGAACCCTCCAATAGCATAACATGCGGGACTTCAAACCCTTACCTTTATAAGGAACCATGACTGAAGCCGGCTCCCGAACTTTAGCAGAGTTCCATAAGTCGGCTTTACCCCTTGTCAACTGCAGGCTGTCCGATGCGACCTGCACTTCATAACATTGCTGTTGTATAGGAGAGTCACTTTGAATTTTCCAGCTGAAATGAGGAGATACATTATCTATTCCATTAGGATTTATCAAATTCTCACATCGTAAATCTGTGAGGATAATTGAAGACGCTGATAAAAGATTGATCTCTATAAAGCAGCATAATATAAATAGTAAACCTTTTTTCATGATCTAAATATTTATAGAACAAAGATATACACCTTAGATTATATCTTAAGTATATACCTTTGATATATTAAGTTACTCTTAATGAAATAGCCGTTGATATAGCGTCCATTAGCAACTATTTACAAGTCTCCTCTACCACAAAGTCCCCTCCAGTTTCACTATCCCAGATTACAACACTTTTAGTGCTATTGGTGAAGTGTACCTGGATATTCACTATCGAAGCATCTTTGGATAAACCGAAAAAGTCTCTTGGATAGATGTATTTCTGAAATGAGGTTACAGCCCCCAAATCGCCCAAGGGTTCCATCAGAGTTTTACTGCTGGTTTCGTCTATGGTTTTTTCTTTCTCCACATTGTCTTCCATATATATCACCTTTCCTATCATATAGACATCACCACCTTTAAGACCGCCTTCGGTTACATAATTCGGTTCGTTATAGCGGATGGAGAATATATCGCCAAAGCCGAAAGTAGCAGGGACATAAGATACTGCAGGATCTGCCGTAAAGTCCATCATTGCTTCTTTTCCACCGGTCACTTCCAGTATTTTTTGCTCTATAACATCCTTATCCGGATATTTTTCACTGTTGAATCCAAAATCCGCACCACAAAAAGTGTATCCGGCAAAGAATTTCACTGCCCGTGGTCCGGTATGGATTTTAATATTTACAGTACCGGTTACTGTTTTCTTACCATCAATCTGATCATTGATTTGAAATGTTGTAGCCGACTTGAATACAACCCATTCCACCGGACCGGTATTCCCGCGTACGCCGAATCTACTTTGGAAAGAAGAGGCCCAAGGTTTTGAATCCGACGGATTAGTTTCATTCGCACCTACAAGTACCATAGGTTCATTAGTTACGACATTACCTGTGAAACCTGCTTGCGTGGTTAGTGTGAGTGTAGCGTTTTGGGCAACATTCCAGGCCTTAGGCATCAAAATACCAAACGCCAGCTTACTGTTGCCGTCGGTTTCGGCTACGATCTTTATCTTCACTTCGATATTGATATCACTGTCAACCTGCGCGTTGTCAGGGTGAATGATATTTTCTATGGTCATACAGGTCGCAACAAGGAATGATATTACCAGAAGCGACAGTAGATACTTATATTTCTTCATGAATTTCATACGATTATAATTTATTGGTTAAGTGCGCTTTTGAATGTATATTTGTAATTCACTGACGGACAATCCAGCTTAAAAGGAACGCTGAATTCGCCATTCTGGAAATAAGCGATAACGTGAGTAGTCCCGGTCATACGTAATTCATTGGGCAGTACATCCGTGTCAAGGTAAGCATCAACTTTACCGGTAGGAATCTCAAAATCATAAACAGAGAAAGGTATTTCTCCATTGGTGAAGGTTACTCCACTAATCTTACTGTCGGTATAGTGTATAGTCAACTTGTACGTTGCAAAAAACGGGAATTTTGCTGCAACATCTATTCCGTTGACATTCACTTCATCGTATTGCAATACCTGCCTGATGACATAATTTATATCGTAATCGGCCGGATAATCGGATGTCATCTTTGTCCGGTTATCGTTCTCGCAACTCATAAAAGAGAACAATGCCGAAACTACTGTAATTATTAATACATATTTTTTCATACATCATGTGTTTTTTAGTTTAATATTTTATCAATCTCTACCCAGAAGAACCGGGGACGATAGGTACTTACATCGCTAAACTGTTCGGCATAGACTTCTGTGTTGACATTGTAGCTCACCAGTATCATACCATCTTTCTCAAATTGCGGATGGGCCATGGCATTGTAAGTGAATAAATGTGGAGTATTTTGTTCATAAGTTTTAAAGATAAGCTGTTTGTTTCCCCAAGGACCGGTGGGGCTATCGGCAACGAATGTGTATATTTCACCGGAGTTGAATGTCTTCTTCTGCGTAAGCAATACATATTTGTCGCGCAGTTTGAATACATTAAATTGTGATGATACAGGTACACTTGCCAAGCCTTCCAATTTAACGGCATCCGATGGGCTCGTACTCCATCCCGAACCGTTGTAATATTGCCAG
>JGI20225J20221_1002466_pt1 | contig 13667 bp, 15 predicted proteins | sample BioMet4_FD_20221 | JGI IMG/M metagenome (IMG submission 20221) | reverse complement strand
GCAGGACGCAAGACAAAAGCGGGGCAACTGGTGCGCTTGCTGAATATCCCGTTAAGTAAGGCGGTGCGCTTTCATGAGCACCAGACAGGGAAAGAACACGCCGACGCGCTGAAAGATGCTTATCAGCACCATCATGGCGCTGCCGGGAGGGAGTGGATCAGATGGCTTNCAGNCCACCAGCAGCAGGCGATTGATGCCGTTCGTGAGTGTGAGGCCCGCTGGCGCAGTCTAATCCCTGCCGACTATGGGGAACAGGTTCACCGTGTAGGGGCAAGATTTGCCATTCTGGAGGCCGCTTTACTNNTGGGTGGCGTGGTTACTGGCTGGGATGCTCAAACGTGCCGGGATGCGATACAGCACGCCTATAACGCATGGCTAAAAGAGTTCGGCACGGGGAACAAAGAGCACCAGCAGATCATCGAGCAGGCGGAGGCATTTTTAAATGCCTATGGCCTGAGTCGATTCGCGCCGCTGCCTTACGACCCCGCCAGCCTGCCGATTCATAATCTGGCTGGATACAGGCAGCGCGGAAATCATGACGATTCACCGATAACGTTTTACACGTTCCCCGACACTTTCGATAAGGATATTGCTAAGGGGTTTAACAGGCAGCAGGTGGCCCGCGTCCTGAAAGAATCGGGGATGCTTACCCCTTCGGCAGACGGAAAAAAATTTCAGAGGAAAAGCCCGCGCATTCAGGGGAGGCAGATTAACGTTTACGTTTTGCAATTCCTGCCGGATGGGGAGGAAAGCCAGCCAGAGCAATAATCTTTTTCACGTGCGAGGTTTTTTGTGGTGGTTCAGGTGGTTCAGGTGGTTCAGTAAGTAATTGTTATTGATTTATAATGTTTTTTTGTAAGAAAGTGAACTACCACTGAACCACCAAACGGGTATTTTGAACCACCAGAGAGAAACGGATTATTTTCACTGGCTGGCAGTGAACCACCAAGAAGGGCGACTGAACCACCAGATAAATTTAAAAGGTGGTTCAGCAAAACCCAGAGCTGGCGCGGCCTAGAGGGGTACTGAACCACTGAACCACCTGAACCACCAACTTTTTTGTTTATATACAAAAAAAATCTGGCGAAGGTGTCCCACAATAAGACGGAGCCGGGTAATCTTCATTAGCAAAACTAATAATTCGAGGTATTCGCAAAATGACAGCACAGATATCAGCCTACGGGCGTTTAGTCGCAGACCCCCAGACCCGCACCACAACGAACGGTACAAGCATGGCAATGGGACGGTTAGCGGTGGCACTGCCCTGCCATGCAGCAGAGGGCGGAGAGGTTACTTTCTGGCTGGGCGTGGTGGCATTCGGCAAGCAGGCCGACGCACTGGCAGGACACGTTAAAGGCGATTTAGTCAGTGTTGCCGGAACAATGCAGGTCAATCAGTGGACGGGCAAGGATGGCGGTACACAGCAGGGGTATCAGGTAGTAGCCGACAGCGTGATCAGTGCGAGGACAGCAAGGCCGGGCGGAAAGCGTGGCGCTTCAGCTAGAACAAATGAAGTCAACGAAGGCCATACCACGCAACCCGCGCCGGGATGGGAAATATATAACACCCCTGATGATTTTGACCAGCGCCAGCCATTCGACGATGAAGCGCCATTCTGAGGGAGAAAAGCATGGTAAAGGACAGCAAAGCCGAGGCTCTGGAAGCGAAGGGGCTGTATCGCAGGGCAGCTACACGCTGGCAGGAAGTCATGATGATTTGTGCTGAGGACGATGATCGGGAATGGGTAAAGCAGCGCCGTGATATGTGTCTGACGAACGTGAAGCGCCCACCAGTGAAAACCGATGATTACGGCGATCTGCATAAAGCAGTCACTGAGACACAACACCGCATGGGGATAGCGCAACCGAATGGCAACGCCTTCCGATTAAACGGTGGTAAGAAGCAACGACAGCCCACCAGCGGGGGCGATGGTTCGCAGTAACGTTCGCACCAGAACGGATGTAAATCCTGGACTGTCCTGGACGGATCTTAAACCCTCGTAGCGCTAAACCCGCGCCAGTTGCGGGCTGGAAGCCAGAATGTGATTTAGATTGTCCAAAATATTCTGGTTCGCGCCACTGGTTCGCAGTACGCAGTCAGGTACGCGGCAAAACTGCGCATTTAACGTGCGTACCACCTGACGAATGCTAACGGTGGCATTGCGTACAGAAATTGCGAATTCGCAGTAATTTGTAAGCGCGAATTGCGCATTCGCAAAATGGTGGAGAGGCTTGATATTTCTGGCTTGGGCGCTATCCGTTCGCAGTAGATGGCGGAAGTTAGATATACAGTTTTATTAAGGTATTGTTAGGGTTTGTTAAGGTTTTTGCGCACAAAAATGCGCACAGTGAGCCGTTAAATGAAAAAAAATAGCCAACAATCAAGATCTGGATGGGGTGGCAAGCGGAAAGGCGCAGGCGCACCATTGGGCAATAATAATGCCGTCAAGCATGGCGAACGCAGTCGGCGGGCATTCTTCCCATTTGAGGGGGGCGAGGCGCTTTCTCCGCTGGTGCGAAATCGTGCAAGAAACCTCATGCTGGCTGAGAGATACGGGCTATTACTGGCGAATAATCCGACGCCGGGAACAGAAGAATGGCGCGAGATGACATTGATTAACGGATTCATGGGGCTACATGCCGACAGAATCGCACGGCTTGAGCTGAGTTTAGCGAGATCCGTTTCAATGCAAGCAAGGCGGGATCTGCGAAGGGTTAAAAAAAGCGGCGCATGTTAGCAATCCGTATAGTCACCGATGTTGAAATACTGGACTGTTCAGGACAGAACCAAAGCCCATATGAGGCGAGACCCGCGCCAGTAGTGGACAGAATCACGGGCGTGATTGAGCGTAANACGNGNAANGCAGCCAGAGGCATTGGCCTGACTTTGTAAAAGCAAAACGCCCGCACGGGGCGTCAAGGAACGGGATAGACTTCTGCGACAATTTGCATTCGCCGCCAATATAGCAAGCCGTCCACATCAAGCAATAAACTATCACCGGGAGGGGGAGGCCAAATCTCTGCAACCCTGAGCCTTAAGGACTGCCCGCCCCATCGTTTTTTTATACCCGCGAAAAATGAAATTTAATCCGGGCGTGTTTCATCCTTCCAGAGGGTATGACGTATGACACCACGCGAAATAGCTTTATTGACCATCGCCAAACTTGAGCACGGAGGCCACCAGCTTACACAGGCAGATCAACGGGAGATAGAACGCTCAGTTAATGCCGATATAGCCCGGCGNGACANNTTCCGCGAAATGATGCGAGCACCTGCCTACCAGTGGAAGAAGCCAGCGCCGCGCAGGTAGATANGGGATTATTCCNCATGTAACTTATGCGTATTAAGCAAATTTCCTTTATTCACCTTTACAGAATTGTGAGTACGTCAGTATCGTTATCCTTCCGATTCGCATTTATTCAGGATTTGCATGTACCAGCTAAAGATAACCATCCGAGACAGCAAGCCACCTATATGGCGGCGTGTGCTGGTTCCAGAGCAAATCCCCTTTAGTGAACTTCACGCGGTGATCCAGTTGGCTTTTGGCTGGAATGACGAACACCTGTATATGTTCGAGAAAGGGCGTAAAGGTGATCCCGGTAGCGAGTATCGCGTATGGGGTGAGGNTGAAAGCATGGGTAATGCGGCAATCACACCACTATGGGCAGCGCTCCAGAATGATGGTGACAAGCTGGTTTACACGTATGACTTTGGCGACTGGTGGGATTGNNTNATTGTGCTGGAGAAGCAAACACACGATACGAGCAATCAGCCCATTAGCTGCCTGCGTGGGAAAGGCACCACCCCGGCGGAAAACTCAGGCGGCTTGCATGGTTACAATGAATTGCTATTACAGGCCAGAGAGTCTGATAATCCTGAGCAGGCCGAGATCCACAATTTCCTGATGCTGGATATTGAACGCCGGGTTTACGACCTGAGCCGCATCAACGACAGATTGCAGGCTATTAACTGACCCGCATGTATTCACCTGATATTGCGTTATCAGCGCCGCCAGTATCGCGCATAACAGCGCANTGACCGGGTAAACCGTAGCGCACGACCGTTGCGTTAGTCTCACCGCCGCGCCGTANCTGNCGCGATTCATACACTGTCACCCGCTCAAGCAGTCCACCAGCAACCATGCTTTCCAGTGTGCGCCGGGTTGATTCGAGCTGGTGNCGCTTATCGAACGACACCATGCCATGAAGCAGGTAGGCCACACCCGACACATCGAACGGCGGCGCACCAATCTCACCAGTAACCCAATCGAGGCTATCAGGTTCAAAGTAGCTGAGTATCTCTTTTTTGCGGCTGGTCATTCTCATGGCTGGCAGGTTCCTTATTGTGGGATAGCACTATCATACAATAAGAAAATGGCTATCACGGTAAGGATACGGTGAGGTTTCGATAGCACGGCAAGATTACGGCAAGGGATCGGAGAAGCTGCGAAACATTCGTAGTTCAAAAAGTGAGCTAAAAAGCAGAGCACTTTGATTTTTGTTGTACACAAGGTTGTACCCATTTTTATTTGTCGAATTATAAAAACATTTAAAATCAATGTTATTGGTGCTGTATTTGTCTTTCACATTAAGAAAAGCAAATAAGCTATCAGGACGATTCACCCACCAGCACAAAACACCCAAAGCCCGCATCTGCCGGGCTTTTTTGTTATCATGGGCTATCATAAAGGCGCAACAAAGCGCATGATTGGCGTGTACACAGAGGTGTACCCATGGTCATTAGCCAAAGTTTTGGGTATACCTCTAAGCAATTTGGGTACATTTCGCGGTGTACCCAATGGATCACGGTAAGGATTTTCAGGTATTCGCACATGCCAAAACTTACAGACATGCAGATCCGCGCATGGATTAAGAGCGGGGAACGCTTCGAGGGGCGAGCAGACGGTGACGGCCTCTATCTGAGGTTTCGAAAAGAGGATAAAACTCCTTTTTGGCGCTATCGATATAAGCTGGTGGGGAAGGCACGCACCATGATGATCGGTTCTTATTCCGATTTCTCACTGGCAAAAGCCCGAGATATAGCGAAAGAGCTATCCGCGCGGGTAGCGCTCGGGTATGACGTAGCCGCAGAGAAGCAGGAGCGCAAGGCNGANGCNATNGCNAAGATNGAGGCTGAGAAGAACGCCATTCACGTTTCAGAGCTTGCCGCTGAGTATTACGCCCGCCAGATAGAAACCACTTACAAACACCCGGAACTTTTCCGCAGCAGCCTGCAAAAGAACATCGTTGCGCTCATCGGAAAGATGAAAGTAGAGGACGTTCGCCCGCGCCATATTGATAGCATTTTNCAGGACGTNCTACAGCGCGGNTCTCCNACAGTCGCTAATGATGTATTGAGAATGCTAAAGCGCCTGTTTGATTACGCTGTGGTGCGCGGAATGATTGAGGTGAACCCCGCNATATCCTTTGGCTCGAAGGATGCCGGGGGCAAGGAGCAGGGGCGAAAACGCGCCTTATCACGCGATGAANTAATCCANTTCTTTAAAGCGCTACGCCGTGGGCGCGGGATAAGCAGGGAAAACGANCTTACNTTCAAAATCATCCTTGCGCTGGGTGTCAGAAAGATGGAGCTATGCGCCGCAGAATGGGCTGAGTTTGATTTAAAAAATGCCGTCTGGCACCTGCCGGGAATCCGCGCGAAGAACGGGGATGATATCGACATTCCGCTACCGCAGCCGGTTATCGAATGGATCGAAGAAATCAGGCTCTTTGCCGGAGATAGTCGCTGGTTAATTCCGGCCAGGCGAGCCAGAACGACCTCACACGTCAGCCGCGCCACCCTGAATATGGTTATGCCCGCCGTCCTGAAAGAAATGCCGGACGTTGAGCCATTCAGTATTCACGATCTGCGCCGCACGATGCGCACTCAAATGGCAGCGTTGGGGATTGACCCTGTGATAGCTGAGCGATGCCTGAACCACAAAATACCGGGCGTTGAGGGTATCTATAACCGTCATGAGTATTTCGANGAACGNAAGGCGGCNNTGGCGCANTGGGCNGATNTGCTGGTGGCACTGGANANCGGGTGANGANTACAACGTNACNCCGNTTAGGAAAGCGAAGTAACCACGACCAGTAACCACGATCAGTAACCAGAATTAACGAATAGATTGAGCCTAGCCCGACGGGGCGAAAAGCGGGAAGCCTTACCGCCTGGCTCAATTCTTTTAAGGCAAAGCGTAGAAGGTGACGCAATGAGTAAGTTATTTAAGCTCAAAGAATGGCTAACGTTATCGGAAGCCTCAGAGAGGCTATCAGTATTCTTAGGTGAAAAGGTTTCTGTTGCTGATTGTTTGCAGCTGGCATTGGATAAGCACATAACTATTTCAGCAATTTTTAACGAGAGCCAGCACGCTATCCATGCAAAGGTAATCACAACGACTCAACGTAAGCAGTTTTCTAACTTCATTATCCGCACAACAGCGGATGGTGCCTATATTGGCCTTATAGGGGAAGATCGCTTTATCTCAAACCGTGAATTAGATTTTGAGTATGAAGATATTGAAAGGTACGGTGATGTTTTCCAGTTGCGTCATGGGATCTATGACCTGCCTATGCTGGGGGCAGAAGAATTAGATGTCATGCATAAGCTTGATTTGAACGCAGGAAGGATTCCGCGCGAATTTTGCAATATTGAGGGGCCATTTTTGATCACTCCATATGGCATGGTGAATGTGTTAAATCAATTCAACCCCTGGATGTTAAAAACCAATGGGAACGGATCGCCGGAGTATTTCGATAAGGTTAAAAACGAGTTCGTGGATTTTAGCCATGAAGGCTACCATGGGTTCCTCTATCCAGCCGACGCTTTGAGGGATTTTGAGCTTGTATTCAGAAGAGAGAACATCGAAAAGTTTGAGATGGAAAACTCTGATGATACTCAGCAACCGCTAAAGCTTGATGAGAGCCTTCAGGTAATTGGCGCTCTGCTTAATGCCTTAAAAAAAGCCGAGCCAGCATCGAAGAGATGGACGCAAGAGGCGCTTAAAGCAGAGATGATGGACCACGGAGTTAATCTTAGCTCTCGGCTTCTCGATGAATACTTTTCCGCAGCAAATAAATCATTTAAATCAGCAAGATAGTTTCGCAACGAAAACCCATTTTTCGCTGCGATGACTTAATCCCCCTCCTGAAGCATGCTTCTTGTAACGACGCAACAGCGTCTACAAAGGAGTTACGAGAAGCATGGCTACAGACAACATCCCCAACACAGGTTACATCCGCCGCTTTCGTTTAGCGCAACACCTTGGCGTCCACGTCACAACAGTAGATCGCTGGGTCCGCGAGAAACGCATTCCAGCACCCGTAAAATTGGGCGAGAAGATTACCGCNTTNGANGCGGTNGANATTAANAACTGGCTGGCAGAGCGCCGGGGAAAGGTGGCCTGATGAAAAAAGAACACCGCCCCGTACAGCAGGCGGCTAACTCAGATATTCGCACGTCTGATATTACGCCGACCACCAGCCCGGTACAACCATTCAAACGCACACCGAAGAAGCACCGCGCCCGCGTCTACATGCTACGCACTGGCGTAGAGGGATGGACAGAAAACGACATTCTGCGATATTGCTGCCTTTCGTCTGGAAGGAACTACGCCAGCGAGTTAGAGCGCAGGCTTGATATTCANCTNGAGCGTATCGACGANAANAANNCNGANGGNATCGGNNCACANNTNCGCTANCGCTTTNCCNGNCGNGGNGANGTTCTNAANGTNATNCNGCTTGTGAACCANAACGCCNNNGCTGGNGGCTATNANGGGCTTTCTNAGCNNGANATNGCNGACATTCTCAATCTATACCCGGACAATCTCACCGCCGCATAACGGAGCCGAAAACATGACTATCGAAAAAAGCCGATTCAATTCGGAGGCCGCCCCACAATCCAACGCCTGCCAGAAGGATATTCTTGCCGTTACTGAAAGCGATATTTCCGTTATCCGGTTTGAGGGTAAGAAAGTCCGCATTGTGAATTGTGACGGTAATCCGTGGTTTATTGCCAAAGACGTTTGCGAGGCGCTGGAGCTATCTAATCACAGCATGGCAATTGCCGCGCTTGATGACGATGAAAAGGGGGTAAGTTTAACTTATACCCCCGGAGGTAATCAGAACATGCGGACAGTTTCAGAGTCTGGCTTCTACAAACTGATCGCCCGCAGCCGCAAGGCCACCACTGCCGGAACGTTCGCACATCGTTTCACTAACTGGGTATTCCGCGAGGTTATCCCGTCTATTCGTAAAACTGGCTCCTATGGTGTGCCGTTCGCCTTCCTGAACGACCACAGCAAACGCAAAGCAGCTTACGACAAGAAGGCCAGCAAGCGCGGTAAAGACCTGCAAGCCTGTAAAGGTGAGAAGTCCCGCCTGATCGCCGAAGAAGCGGAGCTATGGCGCAAATATCAGCCTCAATTGCCGGAGGTTCACTAATGCCCGCCGTCCAGAAAAGAGCCTTTCCCCTGGCTGGCCTGATGTGTACCTTGCGCGGGATCGCGCACACGCATGAGGGTAAAGCTGGCATAACAGTGCCAGCTAATGCCAGCTCCTCATTTTCTCGTCGTGGTGACGAGGAGAGTTTCGAGACCAGTACGCGCACGGGACTTTTTGCACCAGTACGCGCACGCAAGGAAGGTTTTTCTGACATCACTACGCGAGGGGGAAATCATTCTACTGGCGGGAGTTTTCGGAGAAGTACGCGCGTGCGCGAAGGTGAGTTTCTGGAGTCCAGAAAAAAGGGCTTGCCGACTATCGCCAACCCGGTTTATGGTTATAGCGCACCAGCAAAATCTGGTGCCGGGATTGGCGTCCCGGTAACCTGTATAGTGCCGACACGCACTAAGCGTGTTTTTTTGTCGGCAAAATTCCTGCGCACCCAAATTATGGTGGGCTGGATGAGGCTTCCGAAAGGAAGGCCGGTGTCTATACAGGCCGGTTACGCCAACCTTGTTCAGCTCACCACCAGTCTGAGATTGGCGTCTCTTGGTGGTGAATTCAAAATTCACTGTATAGAGGCTGCCATCATGGCTACTACCCCTACCCAAAATCCTCAATTTATCTGGATTATCGCAGCAGTTCGCCGCGATATGCCGACAATTACCGCCAAAATCCATCACATTGCTGCCGAAAGCGAACACGAAGCCCGCCGCACTCTGGCGCAGGATCACGTCTGTTTCTTTGCAGGCCGTATCCGTCTGGAGGTGGCCGCATGAGCCAGTTACCTGACCAGATTGAGGAAGCAAAAGCAGTAAGTAACCGCATTCGTGCCGCGCTGGGTTGCGGTGAAATCACCGAACCACACACCCCGGAGAATGTTTCACGCGCCCGCCTTTTGCGTGTACGTGCAGGCCTTTGCCATGTGCTGACGGAGATTATGCCCGGAATAACAGCGAGTGCGGAACGTGACGAGTTGTATGCGTGGTTGTTTGAGATTCACTCCGTGACAAGAGCTGAAGAGTGTCAGGTGAGACTGGAGGCGGACAAATGAAACAGTTCCGAATTACCGCAACCTGTTGTGATGGTTCAGGAGCGTCGATTCCGGTCACATGGTACGGCGAGGCCGAGACGCCCGATATTGCCGTTCAGTGTATGAGAGACGAAGCGCATGGCAACGGATGGAGTATGGGAGCAGTCACCGCTGTTCAGCAGCGTGAGAAACAACAGGAGTTAGCAGCATGAACATATTACACCGCGCAGAGGCCACACCGGACGGCGTGAACATCATGACACGCAATGATGCCGGGATATATGAGCATGTAGCCATTATCACCTATGAGAGCGCTGTAAGCCGTCTGGATGCGGGAGAGTACGACGATACGCCAGATATCGGCTACGCCATTCATTTTGCCGTTGCTGATGGCGGGGCGCGTGGCTGGTTCGACTTCACTACACAGCATAACGCCACTATGTGGCGCTGGCTGATTGCTGCGACGTTCGTTTCTGAGATGAAGCGCGAAAACGGCACAACCACCATCAAGGAGGATGACGGCAAATCGTCGCTGGTGACGTTTTATTCAAATGGCACGGAGGGGATTGTGGTTTACCCGTTCGCGGAACGTCTGGCGATGGCGAACAACATCGAGGGCGCAATGATTGAGCGATACGGCGTCGAACAGGGTACGGAAAACGCCATTGTGTTCTACCGCGCCATGCTGGATGCGGAGCGCGGAGAGTTAACCCCGTTCGGGCGTGAAACGCTGGCAGAGCTACACGATCACTTCATTGCTGATCTGAATGAAAACGGCTGGCCTGAAATGCCAGCGGCGCACTGAGGGAGCGACACAATGCGTAATATCGACCTTATCCGCGAAGTGACCACCGCCGCCGCTGGTAACTGGCCTTATGTGCTGGCTGGCCTGTCAATCGACGTGCCTGATTCATCGCGCCGCCATGCCCCCTGCCCTGCATGTGGCGGTACGGATCGCTTCCGGTTCGATGATAACGGGCGCGGCAGCTTTATCTGCAACCAGTGCGGCGCGGGCGACGGGCTGGATTTAATCAAGCGGGTTAACAACTGCGACACCACGGAGGCGGCGCACCTTGCCGCTGATGTGCTGGGTATTGATTACCGGGCAGCGGAAACCGACCCGACAGCAGCCAGCCAGAGGCGGGAGCAAATGGAGTCTGAGCGCCAGCAGCGCGAGCAGGAGCGCCAGAAACAGGCAGCAGAGGACGCAGAGCAGCGAAGGGCTACGTTTGCCCGTCTGTATGCCGGAATGCGCCAGAGCGTCACACAGGGCGAATCTGAATATCTGATTGCTAAGGGGCTGGACGGGTTCACTTTCCCGCTATTGCCTGATGGTTCGTTATTGCTGGAGCTGGTGGACGAATCCGGCGCAGTGGCAGCAGCGCAGACCATTACACCGCAGGGAGAGAAGCGACTTCTGACAGGTTCAGCGAAGCGCGGGGCATATCACGCCGTAAACGCACCAGAACAGCCGCAGAGCGTATTAATTGCCGAGGGGCTGGCTACCGCTCTGTCTGTTCACCTGATGCGCCCGGAGGCGCTGACAGTGGCAGCAATCGACGCTGGCAACCTGCTACCCGTTGCCGAAGTGATGCGCCGGAAGTATCCACAGGCACAAATAATCATCGCCGCAGACAACGACCACCACCAAAACGGAGAAGCCAATACAGGCAGGGAGGCCGCAGAGAAAGCCGCCTTATCCGTGGCTGGCTGGGTATCAATGCCACCGACAGACTACAAAGCCGACTGGAACGACCACCACCAGCAAAACGGGCTGGAAGTCGCTACGGCTGCGTTTAACGATTCGATGTACCAGATTCAGGGGGAAGCCGTGAAACCACGATTGCAGGCCATTGAGGGCGGTAAAACTGACCATCCAGAGAAAGACCCACTAAAACCCCACATTGAGAGCCGCAAAGATGGCGTTTTCTGGGTAACGCCGAAGGTGGACAAGGAAAGCGGGGAGATCATCAACGCTGAAAGCTGGTTATGTTCACCGTTGGAGGTTATCGGCACGGGACGCGACGACAAAGATCAGTATCTTATTATCTCATGGCTGGCATTCGGTGCAGACATACCGACAACAGCGGCTATCCCGCTGGCTGATATTGGCGAGCGTGAAGGCTGGCGCACTCTGAAAGCTGGTGGCGTCAACGTCACCACGAAAAACAGCCTACGGGCGATTCTTGCAGACTGGCTACAGCGGAGCGGCTCGCGTGAATTGTGGCGCGTTGCTCATGCTACAGGCTGGCAGTGNGGGGCATACATCATGCCGGACGGGGACATCATCGGCACACCTGAGCGGCCTGTTTTGTTCAGCGGGCGCAGTTCAGCCGCTGCCGGGTATACCGTAGCAGGAACGTCGGAAAGCTGGCGCAACAGTGTCGCACGGCTGGCATACGGCAACTACGCGATGATGACAGGCATTGCCGCAGCACTGGCAGCGCCATTAATCGGGGTGGCAGAGCGTGACGGATTCGGGATCCACTTCTATGAGCAATCGAGCGCCGGGAAAACAACCACGCAGAACGTGGCTAGCAGTCTATACGGGAACCCTGATGCCTTGCGCCTGACGTGGTACGGCACGGCGCTGGGGCTGATAAACGAGGCCGCCGCCCACAATGACGGGCTGATGCCGCTGGATGAAGTCGGACAGGGCGCAGACCCGATAAGCGTTTCTCAGTCTGCCTATGCCCTGTTTAACGGCGTGGGGAAATTGCAGGGCGCGAAAGAAGGCGGAAACCGGGATCTAAAACGCTGGCGTACCGTGGCAATCAGCACCGGGGAAATGGACTTAGAAACCTTCATAGCCACCGCAGGACGCAAGACAAAAGCGGGGCAACTGGTGCGCTTGCTGAATATCCCGTTAAGTAAGGCGGTGCGCTTTCATGAGCACCAGACAGGGAAAGACCATGCAGACGCATTAAAATCCGCGTGGCAGAGCAATCACGGCGCTGCCGGGCGGGAGTGGATCAGATGGCTTTCAGACCACCAGCAGCAGGCGATTGATGCCGTTCGTGAGTGTGAGGCCCGCTGGCGCAGTCTAATCCCTGCCGACTATGGGGAACAGGTTCACCGTGTAGGGGCAAGATTTGCCATTCTGGAGGCCGCTTTACTGATGGGTGGCGTGGTTACTGGCTGGGATGCTCAAACGTGCCGGGATGCGATACAGCACGCCTATAACGCATGGCTAAAAGAGTTCGGCACGGGGAACAAAGAGCACCAGCAGATCATCGAGCAGGCGGAGGCATTTTTAAATGCCTATGGCCTGAGTCGATTCGCGCCGCTGCCTTACGACCCCGCCAGCCTGCCGATTCATAATCTGGCTGGATACAGGCAGCGCGGAAATCATGACGATTCACCGATAACGTTTTACACGTTCCCCGACACTTTCGATAAGGATATTGCTAAGGGGTTTAACAGGCAGCAGGTGGCCCGCGTCCTGAAAGAATCGGGGATGCTTACCCCTTCGGCAGACGGAAAAAAATTTCAGAGGAAAAGCCCGCGCATTCAGGGGAGGCAGATTAACGTTTACGTTTTGCAATTCCTGCCGGATGGGGAGGAAAGCCAGCCAGAGCAATAATCTTTTTCACGTGCGAGGTTTTTTGTGGTGGTTCAGGTGGTTCAGGTGGTTCAGTAAGTAATTGTTATTGATTTATAATGTTTTTTTGTAAGAAAGTGAACTACCACTGAACCACCAAACGGGTATTTTGAACCACCAGAGAGAAACGGATTATTTTCACTGGCTGGCAGTGAACCACCAAGAAGGGCGACTGAACCACCAGATAAATTTAAAAGGTGGTTCAGCAAAACCCAGAGCTGGCGCGGCCTAGAGGGGTACTGAACCACTGAACCACCTGAACCACCAACTTTTTTGTTTATATACAAAAAAAATCTGGCGAAGGTGTCCCACAATAAGACGGAGCCGGGTAATCATGAAGATTACCCGGCACTATAAAATCAGCAGGTGTCCCACAATAAGACAGTGCCGGGTAATCTTCATTAGCAAAACTAATAATCCAGTGAGGGGAAAATGACAGCACAAATTTCAGCATACGGGCGGCTGGTGGCAGATCCCCAGACCCGCACCACAGCAAACGGTACAAGCATGGCAATGGGACGGTTAGCGGTGGCACTGCCCTGCCATGCAGCAGAGGGCGGAGAGGTTACTTTCTGGCTGGGCGTGGTGGC
>JGI20225J20221_1002463_pt1 | contig 13691 bp, 17 predicted proteins | sample BioMet4_FD_20221 | JGI IMG/M metagenome (IMG submission 20221) | reverse complement strand
GAGATTTGAGGTATCTCTTGCGCCATTCGTCGTCTGTTTCGGTTGTCCGCTGTCTCATTGGCCCTCTCTTATTTTTCTTTCCGGTCGGCGCTGGCTCTTTATGAACCTCGTCAGCTCCGGCCCGGTTAGCCAGTAATGGCCCTTTTTATCGCGCCCGTCAGGGGGGTGTAGCTCCTCTAACCTGCGCATATGGCGTGGGCTGATCCTCAGTTTCTCAGCCAGCGCCTCGCGGTAAATCTTCAATGGGGTTTCCTCAGGGTTGGTTATTGCCCGCCGATGGTCTGGCGGGACTTTTTGCTTATGCCAAAAGCATTGTGCAGACCATAAGGGCTTATGCGGTGATGCGGGTATTTCTACCCCGGAGAGTGCCGCACTGGCCTGCGCCTTTCGCTCTCGCGCCATGGTGATGGGTGAGAGAGCGTCACCCGCTAACCCCCCACGGCTGGGGTGTACTTTCCGCCCTTGCTGGACACGGAAATTAACAGCAGCTGTCAGGCTGCTTGATTTGTATTTTGACCATTTTGGTCATAATAGCAAGGTGATTTTATCAAAGTTATCCACAGCTGGCGCGGCTTGCGGCGTCACTGCCGTAATTGAAGCGGCGCAAATGTCGTGACGCCAGACTGGCCCTGACGATGACAAAACAGGGCTATAACATGGCGATTAAAATCCCGGTCTCCGCGCAATTTGACGCGGCAGACCTCAAGCAACAGATTCAAATGGTCAACGACCAGATCCGCATCCTTGCCTCTCAGGTAGGGCAGGCCAACAAGCAGAAGTTTGAGCCGATTAACGTCAAGTCAAAAGAGGACTTGGACGCCTTCATCAAGCAGATGCAGAAGCTGCTGAAAGTCCAGACCGAGCTCAGAACGACCATGGGCAAGACGGGCCAAGGAGCGTCTAACCCGCTCATGGCTGACTGGAAAAAGATGTATGGCGATCAGGCTGAGCGCATCAAAAAGATGCAGGCCATGCTCAACTTTCTGGGCGTGGAGTTTAACGACCTGCCAGCACCGAAAGTGCCAAAGACACCCACGCCAAAAGTGCCCCCAGTGCCCGCTATCACTCCGCCGCCTCCTGCTGGCCCTAACGCTGGCTCAGCCTTCGCCAACGCCCTACGCGGCAGCACAGCGATCCCCGGCGCTCACCTTTTCTCAGGTATGAGCGCAGGCGCAGGCGGTGGCGTCACTGCTCTGATGGGCGGGCTTGCCGGGGGCCTGATCGGCTTCGGTATCTCCAAAGTCGTGGGAGCCATCGCGGACAAAATCAGCGCCGCGCAGGATAACGCCGTGGGCTATGACCGCCTTTATCGTGCGCAGGGTGGCACCGTGGGCTTTTCCATGGTTCGCGCCTCGATGCAGGGTTATGCGAACACCAACGGCCTGAGCAATCAGGGGGCCATTGAAGCCGCCAGCGCCTACCTGAGCAACGCAGCAGGCCGGGGAGGGGTAGGGGCCGGGCTTGATGCCACAAGTGGCCTCGCCCGCCAGTATGGCCTCAACTACGGGGCAACAGCTGGGGCGTTTGGCTCGATGGTTGGCGCGTCTGGCGTATCAACTGACAACCTCCGCCGCCTTGGCATCCAGATCGGGGAAGGGATCGCACGCTCCGGGCAGTTTGCAGCAGCAGGGGATATGCTTTCCGCCGTGGCAGACTTCGGCGCAGCACAGGCCCGTCAGACGTTTAACACGCCCAACATGCCGGGCTATACCGCTGCACTCTCCGGGATGATGGCAACAGGAGCGCCGGGGGCCGATTTGCAGGGCAGCGTCGCGCTGCTGACCAACGTAAACCGGGCGATTATGGCGGGCGGTAACTTCGGCAACGCCTCGCAGGCCCTGAGCGCACGCATGGGGCTGCGCATGGGCATTAATAACCCGATGATGCTCCAGACGCTGCTTGAGGGCGGGGCTTTCGGCACCGCCTCCTCCCAGTTAGGGGCGGGATCACTGTATGGGAACACTTTCGGCAACGGGCCGGAAGGCGACACGACGAACCTCGAACGCATTCGCGCTGAGATCCGCCGCGAGTATTCCAACGACCGGGGAATGCAGGTTCAGGCGCTGAAAAACTATTTTGGCACCTCAACAAGTGGGGCGATCATGCTCAACAGCCTGACCCCTTCCCAGATTAACGGGGCTAACTCCCGTCTGAAACGTCTGGGGCTCGACCGGGCAGACATGGCTCCGGGCGCTGCTGGGGCGCTGGGCGTTATTGAGGGCGGCACAGGTGCGCAGGTGGAGGCGCTGGGCAATAACCTGCTCAACAGCAAACCACTGACCGCAGGCGAACGCGAGACCCTCACCAAAGCCATGGCAGGCAACGACGCCGGGCAGCTGCGCGACGCGCTGACAAAGCTCACCGTGAAGTATGGCAGCAGTGAGACGGAAGGCAGCAAAACCACCGACAGCGTAAACCGCCTTAACAACACGCTGGAGAACTACGCCGACAAGGCTATCCCGGCCCTCAACATGATGCGCATGGCACTGGTGAAGGCCAGCGGCGGCAGTGAGAGTGATTTACGCAGCAGTTATTACGCCACCGAAAAAGCAAGCCGCCGCAACGGTATCGACGCCAAATATGCCAGCAGTTATACAGAGGTACGCGGCAGAGAGAAGGCGCTGATCGACAAGTACGGCAGCGCTACCCGCATCCCCGCTGACGAATACGCCCCGATTAATGCCAGGCTTAAAGCGCTCAATACGCAGGTGCTAAATGAGAAAAGCGCCGCAGACATCGACGTTTATAAGAACACCTACGGCGATCAGAGCTCCGGTCTTATGCGCCAGTCCTCCCTATCCTCTCCGGCAGCGGCATCAATCGGCAGCAGAGCCAACGGGACAGGCAGCGGTGCTGCCGGGAACTGGTCAGGCAATAACCCTGGTAACTTGAAGGACGCTAACGGCAACTGGCGGCGCTTCCCAACCCAGCAGGCAGGCGTCGCTGCGTCGGCGGGGCAGCTGCTACGCTATAGCACCGGGGCATTCAAAGGCGGACGCAAGCGCACCCTGCGCGAGATTGTCGCCACATATGCGAGCGGTGATCCAGAAGCGCCGCGCTACATCCAGCAGGCGAGCAAATGGACAGGATTCGACCCCGATCAGGAGCTCGACCTGCGCGATCAGGAGACGCTAAAGAGGGTTACAGCAGCTGTTTTGCGCAAAGAAAACACGAAGAACACCAGACTGCCAGTCAGCACTGTAGAGGCGGGGATTAACGACGCCCTGCGCAACTCGTTTAACTACAGCGCCGACCGGGGCCAGCTCAACGTCAACGGCGGGCAGATGGAGATCGTGGTGAAAGACCAGCGCGGCAACGTCCTGCAAACTCAGCAGCAGCCAGTTACTGCCAGTTTTCAGCAGTCGAGAAGCTGGGTAAATCGGAATCGGTAGGCGCGTGCTGGTACGCCAAAAGACAAGGGCCCATATTTGGGCCCTTTTTTATGCTCTCGGCGGCGTAGGGTAGCGCCAGTGCCACGTTGGCGCTGCCATAACCCGCCGCATCTTTTCACGGGCTGCGGCGCGGATCCTTGCGTGCATCCTGCGCTTTTTCTGCGCGTCATGAGAGGACATTACCCGCGAGGGGATCACCAGATTGGTTACTTCCACTCATCGCCCCAGTCGATACCACGCGCCCCAATCGATAGCGGCGGCTGCGTCAGCTGCTGACGAACGGCAGCGATACCGGGGGCACGGGCAGCGTCTGGAAGGCCACGAGAGGCAGAAAGAGCCTCGCTCAGCTCAACAATCTGCCCACTTGAAACGCCAGCGCTCTCACACTCGCGCAGCAGCTGCTGATCGGCAATCTGCTGCTGCCGGGCCAGATGGATTTGCTCAACCGACAGGTTGCGGGTGATCGTCATATCCGGGACGGACTGCACAGGGGAACCGCTCATTGCCTGCGCCAGCACATCGCCAGCGGTGGATTTGAGCAGGTACTGGCGAACGGCTGAGAATGCTGCTTTACGATCTGCGTCGGGTAGGTCATGGGTAGCTTTGAGGGACTTTTTCAGCTCCTCAATCTGAGCGCCGGAGACTTTGGCCTGCCAGCAGTCGCCAATCAGTTTATGGTCTTCAAAATTCAGTCTTGCCTCACGCCCGGCATCGTTTCCGCCGTGGCTCTTGGTCATCGTGCTGTTTAACGCAGCCAGCTGCGCAAGTACGGCTTTAATAGTCATTATCTGGAACTCCCTTGATAATTTCTCAGGCTGGATAACATGCCGTTATTGCGGCCCAGAATAGCCAGGCGGTTATCTACACGGATCGCAGCGGAAAACTGATGATTGTTTGCCAGCTCCAGCCCCAGCTCAGCAGCCTGCTGCATCGCGGTATCAAGCAGCGCCTGTACGTGAGCCATGCGGGCGTCTAAGGCTACCTGTCCAATCATTCGCGCATACTGGCTGCGCAGCGTGTCGATCTGGTTAGTGACGGCAAGCAGCTGCCCGTTGGCGGCTCTGGCGGCATTGCGGGCCAGACTCAGCTCATTCTCCACCTCAGGGATCAGAGAGTGAGCCATGGCGCACTCAGGGCGAACCGGTTCGCCAGAACGCAGGCAGGCTTTACCCTCCTCGACCAGACCGACCAGCGTCGCCAGCTGGCGATCAATGTCATGCACGACCTGCTCGCGGTTTTGCAGCTCGGTGCGCAGCTCGTCTGCGTTGCTTTCCAGCACATCGGCGCGATTGAGCAGATCGACGGCCTGCTCCCGGATGAGGTCAGGGGACTGGATTTGAGGCAGCGGCGCGGCGTATTTGCCCAGCGCGTCCTCAATCAGGCTCAGCTGGTTATCCACCTGAGCAGCGTTTGAATTAGTCATATGTTGTCTCGTCAAAGTCAGCGGCGAAGTGCCGCCCGTAAAGTGTGCCGTCACGACTGAGGGGGAGGGGCGCGGGCGTTGCCCTCGCATACCGTCAAAAAGGCATCCCTTACGCGACGCCCCAATTAGAGGGGCCTTACGAGGATTTGAGATTGTTTTATGCGTCGAAAGCGTCTATTATTTTCTAAAGCAACCTTTTGAGACAGCGAGAAACAGATGATTTTTGGCTATGTGCGCGTTTCGACTACAGAGCAGCACCTTGGCGGGCAAACAGACGCCATCCTGCAACGCTATCCCGATGCGCGGATCCTGAGTGATGAAGGCGTGAGCGGTATCACCCCAGCAATGGAGCGCCCCGGCTTCTCCGCCCTGATGCAGGTAGCCGGAAGCGGTGATGTGATCGTGGTGGCGGCAATCGACAGGATCGGACGTAACGCACTCAGCACGCTGGAAGTGGTGGAAGACCTGAAAGCNAAGGGCATCACCCTGATCAGCCTCCGGGAAGGATTCGACGCAACAACCCCAGCAGGCAAGCTCATGCTCACCATGCTGGCGGGGATCGCGGAAATGGAGCGCACCTCGATGCTGGAACGTCAGCGGGCCGGGATTGATTCAGCGAAGAAAGCAGGCAAGCACCTTGGCAGGCCGATAAAGGTCACGCCGGAGGTACGCAAAAAGATTCTGGAGAAGCGGGAGATCGGCATACCTGCTGCACGTATCGCCAGAGATTTGAACATTAGCCGGNCCAGTGTGTTCCGCGTGTTCAAAGAGGAGAGTTAAGAGCGACGGGCCAGACTGGGAAGGCATGGCCCGTCTAAGAGATTGGAACCCCTGCGCTAACAGGGGAACCAAAAGCGGCGCGGTATCAAGCTATTCGTCGAATGGTGCCGCGCCTATGTAACCCGACCTATCACAGAAGGACTACACAATGATCGTAGCATCACGCACCAACCAGAATCAAACATTCCCCGGCTTAACCATCGAGCACGGAGAAATCCGCCAGCACGGCATCCAGCGCACTATAGCGATGAACGGGCGCGGTATTCACCAGACCTCTCTCCGCACGGCTGACGGCAAGGTGATAACCCTGCCAGTCTGCCGCCTGTTTTCGTGGGAGGCGTAAATGTACCGCATAGACCCACGCAGGAAAGCGGCGCAGCAATGGCACAAGCTACTCAATCAGGGCCAGAGCGTTGCGGTCATGCTTAACGGCGTAGTTATCGCCGCAGGCAGAGACCAGCACGATCCCCACGTCAAAGTCCTGATGGCGTGCCATCCGGCTGCGGTACTCGTCAGAGTGGCAGACCAGCTGTAAAACCGGGGCCCCTGCGGGGGCCCTATCTCATAATCAATATGGTGTAATGAATTACATAATATGAAAATCAATATACCCGCAGCACTCGCGCTACTCCTCGCCAGCTCCCAGCTGCACGCCGGGGAAATCGCCTCCCGCTTTCTCTGCACTGACGGCTCAATCATCCGGCTGGAGACCAACACCGGGCCGCGCATGATGGTGACATGGAACGGGAACCGGTTCCCAGTCAGAGAGATCACCTCTGAAAGCTACGGCGTCCACATCACCGCAGGCGTACCGCAGCAGACTACCGCCATGATGGATATTTTCTGGCTGGATGGCGGAAACCGGAAATTCTTTGCGACCTTCTCCACCTCTCCGAAAGCTGACACAGTATCAGTGGAATGCTCCCACGACTTAGGCAGCAACCGCCTGCAATTCTGACCTCCTCAGCGCCTCTCTGCGGGGCGCTTTCTTTTTGCCGTGGTAACGCATTACCCCGCCTCGTTTAACAGCGTCGTGGCTGGCAGGCTGAGCCAGTGGCAGGAAATGGGGAGGCGGCGGGCTGGGCCCGCCAAAAAGCAGTCGTGATGCCACTATGGGCAACCCGTGGCAACATTTGAGGCATCACCATGCAACCACCATCCCGCCGCGCCATTCAAGCCCGTGCCCTACGCGCCGAAGGACTCACCATTCCGCAGATCGCGGAAAAGATGGGATGCAATCGCGGCACAGTTTCCAAATGGCTGGCAAAAGACATCACCAAAGCGCAGGCCAGCGGGCTCGACCAGCTGATCAGCGACGCACAGGCCAAATATGACAGCCTGCCACCCAGCGAGGCCGAACGGCTCAGCCAGCTGCGCGACACTCTCCGGGAGCAGCAGCAGGTCATCATCAAGCGCCAGATCAAACTACTGGAGAGCGTGCAGGGCGAGGCTATGACAGCACTCCGCAGCAAAGACCTGCCCACNGTTCGCGCAGCAGCAAGCCTGATCTCCGCCCTTACGCGGGCCTTTGCCCATGAGGCCATGGTGTACCAGATTATTGACCCCGCAGAGGTCATGCGGCAGGCACTGAAAGACGATTAGGCACCATGCCGGGCGATCAGCCCGGCCCCTCCCCGTAAGGGCAAGCACCTGCTCAAAAGTTAATCTTTTTTTATTTCAGGCAACCCCGGCACGTCTGCGGCAGTGCCTGCCAAATTTGCACTATCCCAATCATTCCCACCCATTACAGCAGAACCGCGTCACGCAGCTGCACCCNNNCGGGGATGCACTTTGCGNCGCTATGCGACAGCTGTTAACCCCTGTTAACCCCTGTTAACCTGCCTGTTAAGCACCTAACTTACTGATATTTATATAGTGTTAACCTGTTAACCTATTTTAATTAAAAGATAGTGAGTAAAGAATATAAGAAACGTATTTATATATAAGGAGCAGAGAAAAAAAGGTTAACAGCTTAACAGTTACCATATTCTCATTAATTATCATTAGTTTATCCTGTTAATTTTTGACGTTAACAGGCCAAACTGTTAACCCTCAGCGTTTAACACCCAATAAAAAACCCGCCGAAGCGGGTTAGTGTTAACGTTTGAAGCTCTTAACATTGTCCGGGATGGACATCGGAATCTCAGGCAGCAACACCGTAGAGCCGCCCTCTCGCTTACCATTAACGCTCCGGGACTGTCTGACCTTGGCGCTGCCAATCAGCACATCACGATCAAGCAACAGGCGCTGACGTTTAATTCCATCCTCTTTCCCTGCGTACCAGTCAACGAACTGCGTCCAGCAAGCAGAGGAGGAGCGGAGCGCAAAGCCGCCAACGGTATTAAAGCCGATGAAGTCAGGATGTTTTGCCACAACGCGATCCAATGCAAAGGCATACCACGCCTCGCGCACCTGCTCGTAACTGGCGGTAATGTCGCCTGCATGATTGGCAATGCCATGTTTCTGGTGCCATTTGCCCAGAGCATCATCGGCAGCTTTGCGGGCCACCTTCTCACCCATAGCAACATATTCAGCAATGCGGCTGTTAATCTCGGAGGCGGTAAACTGGCAGAGGTTATCGAAATAATGCCCCTTGTCCTGCATGAACAGCGGGCGCAGTTTAATATCCCCATCCCCTTTGACCTGCGCGAAGCGGTTAGCGATCTGGCTGTCCACGCCGTCAGCATCACTCAGGCCGGGAACCGGATCGGCAGAGGTGAAAATTTTGGTAAACAGCGGCACGTTAACAGCTGCCAGAAATTTAGAGGTGATGGTCAGTGACTCCTCCAGACGGTACTGGATTTTCGTCACCTGCGTCGGCTCATTGATAACCAGCATCAAGCAGCCCAGAAACTCCTCCGCCAGATGCCCGCTGTTAGCCCCGCTGAGGATTTTAATCACATCTTTCTCACTCAGGCAGATAGCCACGCCCAGCGAGGCAAAAACGCCTTTCGGGCCCAGCAGAAAATCCTTTCCCCAGTCAGAAATCGCCTGCAAAAGGATGTATGCGGATTTGCGAGAGGAGGCGAAACGAGCCGCCACAATGGCGTCCAGCATTGCGGGGAAGGTAGGAAAGTGATCCAGATAATCATCGGCAATGGCCTGATCGTAACCCGCAGGATTGCCGTCTTTGTCGAAATTGCCATAAGGCGTATGGCAGAGGTAGAACACCGCCCCGCCCCGCTCTTTTTTCAGGCGAGGCTCCTGCGCAAACATATCAATCTCAAGCCGCACCTGCTTGGCTTGCTGGGAGTAACGCAGCTCACCGCTGATCGCCTCACGGATAGCCTTTGCCATCTTGAGGCGAAATTCCTCAATTTTTTTGACGGTGCCCACGCCCTGCTCGCTCAGGATGTCTTTTACTGCCTGATTACAGCGCCAGAGTTTCACTCCGGGGCGCTCCAGCAAGTTAAAATCATTCTGTACGATGTCCAGCACCTCATTTCCTTTCAGGTGCATGTATTTTTTTGTCGGCGTATGCCAGAGGGTTGAGCGCATAAGAGCCGTGACGGCCTGCGTGTTAACGCCCAGCTCTTGCAGGCGTGAGCGGCATTTGTCAGCATCATGCAGGGGCAGATATTCGCTAAGCATCCCGGCGAAAACTTCACTGAGAGCGATAGTTAACGGGCTCGCTGGTTTAGCTTCTGCCTGCACTGCATTGTCTTGCTCGGTAATACTCATTTTATCGCTTCCATAACTCAGAGTTTTTTGCGTTATGGTCGATGCGGAGAGGGGTTGCACAGCGGAGAATTACGTCATAAATGACGGCACAATAGACTTGAAACCAGCTGCGATGACCGCTAGAATCAGTCTTGAGTTTATTGTTTTTTCCCCGTGTGTAAGCCTTTCCCGCTTACGACCGGAAGCACCAGACAGATTCACCGTCTGAGGCGAATCAAAACCAGCCGCCACAGCTGGTTTTTTTTCGCCTGTAATCTGGGCCACCGTTCCAAAGCGCCCAAATCAAATGCCATCAAAGAATAGCGTCGAAGGCCACCGCAAGCAATCGAAATGATCCCAGATGCAACCGCCGCAAATTTGACTCGACACCCCGTAAACCATTGAAGTTATCCACAGTTTGGGGCGAGCCCCCGTAAATTGGTGTATGCGCTGCGACAGCTGCGCCCCTCCCCCTGACGCACTCCATTGCATTACGCTGCGTATGACGTAACATGACAGGGAATGACAAACGGAGGACAACGCAATGCCCCAGCTGAGCATCCGACTACCTGACGACCTTGTGCAGCTGCTCGACGAACGAGCCAGCGCCGAACACCTCACCCGCACGGACATCACCGCAGCAGCGCTGCGGGCCTACCTTGGGGTTGTGCCTGCACCTGCCGCCGCTGACAAGCTCGATCGGGTGATCGAGCTACTGGAGACCATCGCAGGCGCACCACAACGCAAGACAGATGCACCGCAACGTCAGACGGTGCCTGACAAGTCGGAAATACAACGCACGACAACGCCACCAAACGCACCACAACGCACCACAAACGATCCACGCTTTCAGGCAGTGGATAGCGAGGCCGACGCGCTGATCGTGTCACTGACGCAACAGCGGGCCAGTCTGGAGGATATTGTGGGGGCGCTTAATGCTGCCGGGTATCGAACCGCGACCGGGGGAGAGTGGACACGCAGCCGCCTGCGGGACTATCGGCACAAGCTGCGGGATAGTGGACTGCTCAATGGCTAAGAATAACTACGGCATTAATGGCTCACCTAACAGCCATATAGCCCACCCAGCAGGGCTCCCATGTTTCGGCTCTTTACCGGAGTTTGTTTCAAGAGGGGATGTAATACCTGCCGGGGATATATTTCTGCGCGTGGGGAATCATAGAGGCCCTAATAGCGGCTTTGGCGTGCGTCATATCTGGGCAGAGCATGAAAAGGAACTGGTGCGGCTCGGTTATCATACCGTGAATGATGTGGCGCGTTTTGTGTGTGATGTGATTCAGCCGGGTGCAGGCGTTTATTGTGAGTTTAATCATCCGGGAGGGAAGCACAGGCCAAAGGTTTTACGCTCGGCGCTTGGGATCGTCATTCTGGAGCCAAAAGAGGCAGACTGGGCTCAAAGCGGATGGATTTACAGCGTAGTAACGGCGTATGAGACACACCGGACACAAGGCACGTTGTTAGGCAGGCTATAAAAGCAAAAGGGCGCAATAAGCGCCCTTCGTAATGCTTGGTAGCCGCAGCCAATCTTTAGCTCGTGGGTTCAGATACCAACCTGATTATTCAGGTTGAGCTACCGACAGGAGACCAGCCTCCTGACTGCCCAGCGCAAAGGGCCAATTACTGGTTGATGCCCCCTGCGAATGCTCTTGCAGTACAACAATAGTACGCTATTGCTGACGTATTCGTCAACCTTCCCAGCCCTTACTGGGAGGGGCGGCGCGGTGGCCGCAAAAGAAAAGGGCCCGGAGGCCCTTAAAAGTAGTAGTCTGGATCTCCTAGCAGTGCGGTGAACTCAATCAGGGCATCAAGCTCGCTAATCTCCGCCTGATGCCGGGCTTTCATGGCGATAACTTCACCTGACAGCGCCGTGAATGCGGGATAATCATTATCACGTAACTTTTGAGATGCCTGATTAGCAATTTCTTGCCACTCCTTGCCGTGTCTATCAATGGTCAGCTCTTTTTGTTTGAGGTAATGCTGGCGCAGTAACTCGGCCTTTGCCTCAGTGGTTGGCGCTAATGAGGTAAAGAGGTCGTTAAGGTTGATTTCTGCCATCACAAATCCTTGCGTTATGCCCCGATTGGCGGGGCGTTAGTGTTGGCGCAGGATAGCGTCCATTTTTGCGTAATACAGCGTCCTGCATGACGTAATGCGATGAAATGCGAGGCGTTATTCCAGAACACACTTACCCGCCAGCCGGGCGCACTTGTTAACCATCGCTCGCAGTTTGTCGGCTCGTTTGCCTGGCTGAGCCAGTGTGAGGGCCTTCTGGTAGCGATTGCTGGCGCGACGATAGCAGCCCATGCTTTGCAGGCGCTCCGCTTCTATCTGATAGCGTGCAGAGGCCAGAATATGCGACGTAGCCAGCGGAATGGCGTCCGGTATATCAAGATCGTCGCATTCCTCGCCTTCCGGCTCAGGCTCCGGCAATACTTCCAGCTCCGGCTCAATCTCAGGATCAGGCTCAATCTCCGGCTCATGGGCAAAGATAACGGGCAGGGCGGCAGGTATGACGCGACAGGCTGGGCGGGCCCCTCGGATGAACTCAGGGCAGGGCGGGCCCACGAACGCACGGCGGAAAGCGTGCCAGCGTAGGCGGGCCACCTCGACGGCTTCCCGCTCAGAGAGTCCCATGCCGCCTTTCTGTCTGAATAAATCCAGCTGCATGGGCACCTCTCAACGTAAACAGGCGTTAATGGTCTCAACGATCTGGCGCTGCTCCGCCTCGCTAATGGTCTGCCACTCCGGGACAGCCTCAGGGAGCCCCGGATAAGCCGCAGGCGTCAGGCTCATGATCTGGCGCAGCAGCTGGCAGGTGAACGTCTCGCGCTCAATCTCGCAGTGGCTGGGGTAGGCTTTGCCCCGCTTATCCTTGCGCATGATNCGAGCCGCGTCGGCGTAATAGGCTGGGGTGGCCCACAGGTGCCCTCGGATGGAGCGCCCGACAATGGTCATCACTCCGCCGCGCTTGATGCGCTTGCCGAACGCAATCACAGGGCCCTCAGGCCCCGCCGATTTGCCNCCCTCACGGAACCACTGCGCCAGCGCCTTGGGGATCATGCTGCACAGCTCGGCAGTGATTAACTGCTGCACTCGCTCGCTCATTGCATTCTCCCTGCGTAGGCCGCTGCGGCGCTGGCCTCGATAGCGTCAGCCATGGCCCCCAGTCGCTCGATCTGACAGGCCAGCCCGTTGGCGGCATTGATTTGCANCTGGGCCAGCTGCATGGTGCTGGCGACCGCCACCCACTGATTGAGCACAACCGGATTAGCGGCGGCGTACCCCTCACCAAAGAGGCGATCAAGCTCGCAGACGCCCCGTGATACCAGCAGGCTGGCAGTGTCTGCGGCATGGTTAAAAATCAAGCTNTCCAGCATTTCAGGGCTTGGCATTTGCTCACTCATTTTCGGCTCCTCAAGGCATGAAAAAGCCGCCCCTGTCACAGAGCGGCTTTGTGGTACTAAGGATTGACTGACGATGACGGGGAGACAGTAGCATCACCACGCGCCAGCCGGGCAGTGCGGAACATGGAGCGCAGCAGCACCATGCCATTATCGACCCCATGACGGGCCAGCATATCGAATGCGTCGGCCCCTTCCTGCTCCGGCAGGCATGGCTCAAGGTCTACCGCGTAAATCTCGGCGCGTCCTTTCTCAGTGGCGAGGTCTGCGGCCTTGCGGTGCCCTGCTCCCACATCACCGATGATGTAAAAAGGTGATACCGGGTAGGCAATCTGGAGCTCGTCGATCACGTTGCTGAAAAACTCGCAGGACATGGCGCAGATTATCGGGAGTTTGCCGCCAGTCATGAGCGAAACGGCGATCCCAGTCATGAGCCCCTCAACGATAACAAGCGGCAAATTATGGCGGGCTTTGTCCAGGTTAATCGGGAAGAAAGCGCCCTGACGCAATCCACCTTTGAGGCCGCGCTTGTCACCAGTGCGGGAGGCTGGCGGGTTAGCTGTACCGCAAATGACCTCGATGGACACATGGCCCAGCTGCAAATACTCACTGATGACATGCAACGGCACGATCACGCTGCGATTCCAGTAAACCGGGCCGACGACTGGCAGGAACATGCGAGGAGAACCGCAGCGGATGCCCTCAGGAACGGGGAGGGGAAAGCCTGCGGCTTTCTCTTTCTCGCGCCAGTACGGGGTTGCGCGGACGGCATCGGGATCGGCGTTACCCTTGCCATAAATGCGCATCGCATCTGCATAGGCTTTCTGGCGTTTCTTCTGCGTTGCCTGCTCCTGCTCTAGCTGACGGGCTTCAAATTCCTGCTGTCTGGCTTCGCGCTGGGCTTCCTGCTGGCGTCGGGGTTGAGTGGATGGTGGAGCATATTCGCCGTCAGTAATCATATAGAGACGGCGAAGGAGTCCGGGCTCTCGCGCCGCGAACATAGCGGCATAATCCTCG
>JGI20225J20221_1002462_pt2 | contig 13697 bp, 11 predicted proteins | sample BioMet4_FD_20221 | JGI IMG/M metagenome (IMG submission 20221) | reverse complement strand
AAGGCGTACCGAAAAGCCGGGAAAGAGTTATATGATCCTGTGTTTACAAACGAGGTGGTTCTTGATATCCAGAAGCAATTTCAAGAAGGTCTTGTTGGGAATCACATAAGCATGCACATTCGTAAGATGGCAGCATTGATGGAGGAATATTCTTTAAACCGTTGCATCGTGTGGCATAGAATAAAGCCTTGTCCCGCTATTCAGCTATCTGCCTATTATGAATACATCATACTGGGATTTAAATCTTGGGAAGAAGAAAGGAAGGTGCGTACTCCTAAAGGAATCCAAAGTTTTGTTGGGATAGCGCGTAAATTTTTCAGATATCTCGAAATGAATGGGCATTCCTCACCCAAAACGATAACGCTTAAATTGGTCAGTGGATTTCTGCTGTTTGTTGCGCCGCAGCATAAAGGCAGTATGGAACGTGTATTAATACTGTGGATGCTTTGAACTATATCCGTGAACTGAAAGACATGGGGATCAGCATATACTTCGAAAATGAGAATATAGACACGCTAACACCTGGAGGCGAGGTCTTAATTACCATACTGGCAGCAATGGCGGAACAGGAATCCCGCACGATGAGCACTAATATAAAATGGACGTACCAAAAGAAATTCAAAAACGGTGAGGTCGTCCTCAATACTGGACTGATGCTCGGATACACGAAAGTCGGCGACGGCGAATATGTAATCAACGAAGAAGAGGCCAAGATCGTTCGGCGAATTTACCGCGAATACCTTGCAGGGATTACAGTAACACAGATATGTAATGATGCTTAGTGCCGTTTCCAGCTCGGAGGACACATCTTTTTTGAAATGGCCAGCAGTCAGCTTCACATACCAAAACGGGATGAACATCATCCCGACCGCCATCACCGGCACAAGGAAGAAGTTGCCCATGACGATGGCAATCCCCGCGCCGATAGCGAACAACAGAAAGGACACGGCGCAGATCATGGGGAAGCGGGCTTCCTTGCCTGTGGCCTTTAGGATTGTCTGCGCGTCCTCAATTTCCCGGCGCAGGAAGGATTTCTTTTTGCGGTGGGTGCTTTCGTTGATCTCAGAGCGGATGCTTTTGGGTGCGGAGGTCAGACGTTGGAATATGCCTTGCGTGAAGTCCATGGGTGAAATGCGAAGGATAAGAAAAGCGCCGACAATCATGCCGACGCTGGCGACTAAGAGTAATGTGGTCAAGTTCAAACAGCCTCCCCTCTATATTCGGATTTGGACGCGGGCGTTTCATTCATGTCACTCACCGGGTTAGGTGCGCGAATTGTCAGCGGCGACTCGCCGCCTGCCTCCTTTCTGATAAATTGATTGAGTTGGCTTTGCGGCATACCGTTGTCGATCAGCCGCTTTTGCAGGCTGTGGGACAGGTCCTGTACCTGTTCGTGGCAACCGTCGATGATGTATCTTCCATCTTCATAGCGGTTCTCCGTAATGTGATATTGGAAGATTGGGTTATACTGCCGCGTCCCGTTCGGCAGGATCTCGCACTCCATGATTTCCATAAGGCGGCGCTGTTTGTTTTCAAGCTGCTTGCAGAAAACCACAAGCGGGTACGCTTCCGTGACATAGTCCATGAGTGTGGCGTCGGACATATCCACGGCGCGCTTGCACAAGGAGACCATGCGTCGGTAGGTCGCTTCACAGGAATTGGAATGGATGGTGGTCAGAACGGCGACGCCGGTTCGCGCAGCCTCCTGCGCCGCGTTTGCTTCGGCTCCGCGCATCTCGCCCACAAAAATGAGGTCGGGGTTGAAGCGCAAAGCGATGTCCAGCAGGCTTATCTGTGTTATGCACTGGCGCTCGTTCTCACTGTCACGTGTCAGAGTGTTGACGACCGAATTGATCACCTGACCGTTTTCCTCACGGATGAGGGCTACCTCGCGAGAGCCGTTCTCAATGGTGAAAATGCGTTTGTTGTTGGGGATCGTGGTTAGCAGCCAGTTCGCCATGGTTGTCTTGCCGGAGCTGGTTGCGCCCGCCACGCAGATGGAAATACCGTAGTGCAGACAGGCGGCGAGGAAATCCAGCATTTCATCTGTGGCTGTCCCGCCGTTTACAAAGTCCTGCTTCTCCATATCCTGTGGGTTGACGATACGGATGGAGGCGGAAACGCCCACCTCCTTATCCACCACCGGCGTTTTCAGCGCGGCGATACGAATATTCTGCGTCAGTGTGCCGATGACTGCTGGGCTGGCGTTATCCAGAATGACGCCGGAGGCATGGAGCATACGGCGTACCACATTGATAGTCTGGCACCATCTCAGTAATCAGCGTCTGAATCTCGTCAATGCGCTTTTCTTGCTCATATGTGAGTTCGTAATCGTGTGATATCGTGTCGGCACAACATCGGTAAATCTCGATGAGCTGCTCTGGCGAGAACTGCTTTTGCTCCTGCACCAATCCACAGCGCAAAGCAAAATCCTTCTTCGCTGCTGCATAGTCNTTTCCGCAGTAATTGCCGAGGGTCAAGCCNTCCCTGTCATATGACCATTGCCATGTCGTAAATTGGACACCATGCTTACTTTCCATGCTGCCGAGAACAAATCCGTTGAAATCCGCAAGTTGCTTATATGGATCTGGGAGACTGGAGGCTTTGAGCAAGGGCGCTGTTTTCATTAGCTCCATATACTCATGCACTTCCGCCGCTACAGCTCCTGCACGGTGATAGAGGTCACTGACTGCCGGATCATCAATACACTCACCACGAACTCTCATTGATCCACTGGGCGTCACAATACCAATTTCTCGGTCATCAAGGAGAATGGGGAGGCGGTCGCCCTCGGGTTGGGCGAAGGCGATGCGTTCTCTCTGGAAGCGCTGGGTCAGCTCATCGAAATAGGCGGTTGGATTATCTTTGCTCATCTGGCTTTGCTCCTTTCAGTTGACAACAAAAAAGGCCGGCACTCATAACTGAATGCCGGCCTTCAAAAACGTATTGATTATGTTTTGGTCTGTATCACATTTTGATGTTGAGGTCAAAAGTTCGTTTTTCGAATAGCAAACACGCGAACACACCCCGACATCCGAGAAAAATACGAATAAAATTGTGAGATCTTGCATATCTGCAGCAGGGCGCAGTGCTTTTCCAACGCGCTTTAGGCGAGCAGTGGATTCGAGGTACCGCAAAGTAAGCCCCTCCGTTGCCGAAGAAGCTTGTTGAAATTAATTGCAGAAATTTTTGCACCGAAGAAGAACTTACTTGGGATTACCCCTCTTACCGGGATGTTATCCACATGATATCGGTTTCGCAGAATGGAGGGGATGGATTCAACGCCGTTTCGAATCCTACGCCAGTTTTCAAAGGTCTCAGACCTCATCGCTTGCTGCTGCTTCGCTCGTTCCACGCCGGAGCGTGAAATCACCACCAGATGCGTGGACTTCCGAAGCTTTACACCGCATTGTTCTTGGTGAGGGCAGCTAATACAGTGCCCATGTGAGAACCGTGCCCGAATTTTCAATGTTGCTGAAACAAACGTGCAATTCTCCGGCGCATAACCAGCCGGACATCGCAGAACGCTCTCTCCATCATCGCTCAACTCATAATCGGCATAGATATTAGGAACCGACATTCCTTTAAGTGCAGTGTTGATGATTTCTATATTTTTCTCCGCTGCCAGATCGCGGTGTTCTTGTCCGGAATAGGCTCCATCAGCGACAATTCGCACGGTTTTTTCTTGAAGCTCCTGTCGTTTAAGATAGTCGCTGAGAAAGCGAGAATCCGAATAAATGTTCTGTTCGTATTGGTAATCCGTAATCACAGAACCTTGGCTGCTTACTGTTTCAACGACATTCGCGGCATAACCGACATGTCTCTTGCCTGCCTTTGAACTATATGTCGCGTCAGGGTCGGTCGGATTTTGAAGGGAACTCGGCGAAATTGATTCCGTTCCCTTCGCACGTAGCCGTCTGCTTTCATTCTCAACAATTGTTTGTTCCTCAAGGCAGCGGAGAAGTACCCGGTATTCCTCAACATCTTTATACCGTTCAGCGCATCGACAAAGCAGCCTGTCCGCATCCTTAAGAATCGCGTTTGTCCGCTCGTTTACATCTACATTCCGACAGTGATATACCACAAAATTTTGGTCATTCGGCTGATAATAATGCTCCAACCCGCTCAAATCAACATTATCGCCGTCCTTGTAGATATACTGCACCAGACGCGCCAAGCAGGAATAGAGAAGCTCAATTCGGCTTAAGTTGCGGATGTTGGCCTCAATCATCAGGGAGTCCATACGCTTGATATGAGAGTTGATCCCCATGAGTTTAGCAATTTTACTATTGAGATCACAAATGCAGTCGTGAAACAAATCAACGCCGTGTTCTTGCTCATAGTCATAGCATCGTTTTCTAAAACGAGAAAGTGATTTGTCGCTCAACGGCTGTTCTTCATAGCTGGTGGTGTGTAGAGCGTACTGGTAGTGAATGTCCAGCATCAGGTTTTCTACAATCTCATCGTCTGACAGATCGAACAGTTCCTTGATGATAAGAGCACCCACGATAACATTCACCGGCGTATTGGGGCGGGAAGCGTTCTCGGAATACAGAACACGAAAACGTTCTTCGTCGATGGCTGGAAATATCTCGTCGGAGAACATCTTTGCCCATGATTTTTCAAGAAAACTCCGCTCGCGCTCCGTCAGCCGGAGACTGTGGTCGAAGATGGAAAGTTGCTGGCTTTGGTTGGCTCTGTACGACATATTTACACCGCCCGAGTTTTCTTATATTATACCAAATCTAGGTGGCGTTGTCATTCCACCTTTTGACCTCAACATCACATTTTGATACAGACCAAAACAGACACAGAAAATTAAGAAATTATTTTTGCTCAATCGAGGATAAACGGGAAAATCATTCCGAAAAAGTGCTTAAAAATGCCTCGGATTTAGTTCAAGTCCCTACCAACGGGGTGGAATCGCCAGAATTATCTTTTTTTTGCACTTGAAAAAGCAGACACGAAAAAGCCCAGAAACCGTTGCGGTTTCTGGGCTTTCCGGCAAGTTATCTTTTTTACTTGCACAATATGGTTGCGGGGATGGGATTTGAACCACATGACCTCCGGGTTATGAGCCCGACGAGCTACCGAACTGCTCTACCCCGCGATATACACATTTTCAGGTGCTTATATAGAATAACACAACCGGCGCGCCTTGTCAAGTCAAAGCCGGCGGAATCCTGCGACAGTTTTCGCCTTCCGCGCCCGCGGTCCCCGGACAAGACGGGGACCGCGGACACGGTCTGCATGCGGAACAAAAGAGGGGAAGAAAGAAGAAAACGATTATTTGTTGTAGGCGGCCTCAAACGCGGCGTAATCCTTGGTGGTATAGCCGTTCTTGTTGGTCTCCCAGTTGAGGAAGCGATAGCTCTGCATGCCGTAAGAAGCATAGACCTTGCTGTAATCGTTGACGTGGGTCAGCTCCCAGGAGACGTTGATATAGCACGGGATGATCAGCGCGTGCTGGAGCAGGAAGGCCTCGGCGTCGGCAAACGCCTTGTAGCGGGCGTCCATGTCGTCGACGATGGCGTTGGCCTTGTTGACCAGCTCGGTGTACTGCTTGTAGGTGGCGATCAGGTCGGGATCGGTGGCCTTGTTGATCTTGGAGATGGCGATGGAGTAATAGGCGTTGTCCTCGCCGTAGGTCTCCTGGCCCAGATAGTTCTGCGGATCGCCGTAGTCGGCGCCCCAGCCCGCGATGTGGAAGGAGTCGAGCTGCGGGGTGAGCACTTCCTTGGACAGCGAGGAGACATAGGTCTTGATGTTGAGCTGGACATAATCGTCGCCCAGGCAGTCGGAGAACACCTGCTTGAGCACGGTGGCGGTGTCGATGGCGGTCTGGTTGCTGCCGAGCACATAGTAGTCGGCCTGGATCGGGAAGGTGACGCCCTTGGCGGCCAGCTCCTCCATGGCCTGCTTCTTGTACTGGTCGGCCTTGTCCTTGTCGACGCGGTTGTAGCTGTCGGTGGGCAGCTGCAGGCCGATCTTGTCGCGGACCAGCTGGGTGTACTCGGTGCCGTCGGACAGGGAGCACAGGTTGCTCATCGTGTAGGTGTAGTTGGCGCACTTCAGCGGGTTGATGGAGTTGGTGCGCGCCAGATACGGGGTCAGATCGAGGCCGTAGTACCAGGAGAGGCGGAAGGCCTCGTCGGCGACGGCGGTGTTCCAGTTGGTGTCCGGGTTGCCCTGGGCGTCCAGCTTGTTGTAGATCAGATGGAACTGGAAGGAACGGGTGACCGGGCGGGCCTCGCAGAGGTAATCATGGTACGGGTTGGAGTCCGCCTTGCTGATGGTCTGCAGGTTGGCCTCGCTCAGGCTGACGGNGTCCAGCTNGCCGTTCTGATACATCTGATAGGCGACGTCGGTGGATTCGACCATCTTGCAGGTCACGGTGTTGAAGCGCTTGACGTCGGCGTTCCAGTACTTCGGGTTCTTGGTCAGCACCTTCTCGTTGCCCTGGGTATAGGCCGTGATGGTGTACGGGCCCGAATACCACATGGTGTCGTAGGTGCAGGCCTTGAAGCCGTCCACGCCCAGCTTCTCGATCAGGGCGCCGCAGGCCGGATACAGGCAGCCGTAAGTGGCGACGGTGTCGAAATACGGCAGCGTGCCGACGCAGTGATAGATCAGGGTGTTCTTGTCCGGGGCCTCGATGCCGACCATCTTGCTGAACACGTCCAGCTTGAGGGCCTTGGCCTCGTCCTCGGTCAGCGGGGTGGTGGACAGGCCGTACTTGGTGCAGATCGCCTCAAAGGCGGCGACCTCCTCCGGCGTGGAGTCGGCGGTGGTGCCCTTGGTGTAGTTGTAATAGTCCTCGGCGCCCGCGATCATCTCGATGGGCATGGAGGTGTTGGTGGAGTCGTTCTTCCAGAAGTTGAGGACCCACTCGAGGCCCCACAGCCAGTCCTCGGCGGTGACGTCGGCCATCTCGTTGCCCTGATAGTCGACCCACTTGATGCCGTCGCGGATATGGAACTTCCAGGTGAGGCCGCCGTCCTCGGTGCCCCAGGTGTCGGCCACGTTGGCGACCAGCTTGCCGTGGGTGTCGTTGGTCAGCAGGCCGTCGATGCAGTTGCTGAGGATGGTGAGCTCAACGCTCTGCTGGCTGTAAAGGATGTTGAACGTCTCCATCTCGCTCGAAAGCGGCATGCTGAAGACCCAGTCGGTGACCTCATCGGCCTTGGCGGTCTCGCCGGACGACGCGGTGCCGCTCTTCTTGGCGCAGCCGGTCAGCATCGCCAGCAGCATGGCGACAGACAGCAGTACGGCCAGGAGCCGCGCGGAGTGCTTTGCCTTCATGTGGATTCCCCCTATTGATTCTTTTTATATCATCGCGTACATTTTCGCCGCGACAATAACGGACAAAATGCGCTGAAAAAACAGAAAATATTAAAGTCTGTGCTATATTTTCCTTTTCCTGCATTATAATTCCGTTTTGCCGATCTGTCAAGTGTCCTTTTCGCCTCAATCATGCGCCCGCGCCCCTGCGCCCGGTATTTCTATTTTATAGCAAATACAAATATTTTTCCTGTGTCCCCGCTTTGCCCGCGCCTGTTGACTTTTTATAGCAGACAGCGTAAAATAAATGAACAGAAAAAATATGCGCGCGGGACGCACCGCCGCGCAGCAACATCGATCAGGAGGTTTCGCATGGATATTGACAGGAACGCCCTGGCGCTCATCCGCGCGCTGGCGGAGGCGAAGGGCCCGAGCGGCTTTGAGGACGAGGTGCTCGCCGTCGCCCGCCGCTCCGTCGGGGAGCTCTGCGATCTCGAGGAGGACAGTCTCCGCAATCTTTATATCTACCGCCGCGCCAACACGGGCAAAAAGCCCGTCGTCATGCTCGACGCGCACAGCGACGAGGTCGGCTTCATGATCCATTCGATCAAGCCGAACGGCACGCTGCGCTTCGTCTCGCTCGGCGGCTGGAGCCTCAACACCCTGCCCGGCACCCGGGTGCTGGTGCGCAACGCCGACGGGCAGTGGATCCCCGGCGTCATCGCCGCCAAGCCGCCCCATTTCCTCACCGCCGAGGAGCGCGCCGCCAACCGGGTGCAGCAGATCCCCGCGCTGGTGATCGACGTCGGCGCCGTCAGCGCCGCGGACGCGGAGCAGAACTTCCGCATCCGCATCGGCGAGCCGGCCGTGCCCGACGTGCCGTTCGTCTATGACGAGGCGCACGACGCCATGTTCGGCAAGGGCTTCGACTGCCGCATCGGCTGCGCCGTGCTGCTCGAGACCATGCGCCGCATCGCCGCGCTCGACCTGCCGGTCGACGTCGTCGGCGTGCTCTCCTCCCAGGAGGAGGTCGGCGAGCGCGGCTGCAAGGTCGCGGTCAACAAGGTCCGCCCCGACGCCGCGATCTGCTTCGAGGGCTGCCCGGCCGACGACACCTTCGGCGAGCCCTACGCCATGCAGACCGTGCTGCACAAGGGGCCGATGTTCCGCTTCATGGACGTCTCCGTCATCTGCAATCCGCGCTTCCAGCGCTTCACCCTCGACCTCGCCGAAAAGGCCGGCATCCCGGCCCAGGCCTCGGTCCGCGAGGGCGGCGGCAACAACGCGGCGGTGATCCAGTCGCTGCTCGGCGGCGCGCCCAGCGTCGTCATGGGCGTGCCGGTGCGCTACATCCACTGCCCGAACTGCATCACCAGCTATCAGGACTATGAGCACGCGGTGCGCCTGTCGGTGCGCATGCTCCAGGCGCTCAGCGCCGACGTCATCCGCGGCTTCTGAGCCGAACGATCCTTCGAAAAGCGGCGGCGCGGCCGCCGCTTTTTGCTGCCCGCAGGCCGTTTTTTCCGTCCGCCGTCTTTTTTTCGCGCTTTTTTGCGCCGCGCGCTTGACGGCGAGGGCCAACGACGGTAAAATAACGCTGTAAATAGACAGCAGATTGCCGGAGGCGCCGCTTATGGACGTTTCAGCACGCATCAGAGACCAGTACCCCGCTTTCAGCAGGACGCGGCGGCGCATCGCCGACCTCGTCCTTGAATATCCCGAAAAATGCAGCTTCCTCTCGCTCAAGGACTTCGCCGCCCAGGCGGGCGTCACCGAGGTGACGGTGCTGAGCTTCTGCCGTGAGCTGGGCTTCGGGAACTTTTCCGACTTCCGCCGCGAGCTGCAGGACAGCCTGATCGCCACCGTCGACCTGCGCGAGCGCATGAAGCTGCTGCGCGACGCCAGCGCGAACGACAGCGCCCTCTATGAGCAGCTCGTCCGCTCGACGCGCCAGCTCGTGGACGCCACCTACGCCAACAACGACGTCAGCGCCCTGGCCGCCTTCACCGGCAAGCTGCGCGCCGCCAAGCACGTCTTTCTCACCGCCCACAACATCACGGAGAAGCACGCCCGCTCCCTGTGCGGCACGCTGCTCTATCACGGCATCGACGCCCGCGTGCTCGACATCCAGGACCGCGAGGCCATCTTCAGCCTGCTGACGATGTGGCCGACGGAGGAATGTCTGCTGCTCGCCATCGGCATCTCCCCCATCGGCAAATCGACCCTCGCCATCACCGAGTTCGCCCGCAAGCTGGGCATGGAGATCGTGGCGATCACCGACAAGGCGACCTCGCCCCTGGCCCGCGCCGCCAGCGCCTCGCTGCTGTGCAGCGTGCGGATGCTCAACGTCTACAACTCGACCGCGACCATCTTCCTGATGCAGGACATGATCTCGGCCTTCCTCGCCGCGGGCGGCGAAAAGGGCCTGCCCTCCGGGCGGACGCCGCAGGAGCTGGCCGCCCTGCGCCGCAGCTTCCTCGATTACAGCACCCTGGCCTGAAAATTGACTTTTGAAGCGGTTGTACTATAATGTACCTGTGCGCCCGGGGCGCAACGCTTGAATGAGAGGTGTTCCCCATGAACCACTACTCCATGACGATCGCCGGCCTGCCCCGCAAGCTCCCCATCTGCCGGGTCTCCGACGATCTGTATATCGGCGCCTTCGTCATCTTCGGCGACGCGCCGCTGACCGTGGCCTGCGCCGCCGCCCTGCTCGACAAGGCGCCCGACTACGACTACCTCATCACCGCCGAAGCCAAGGGCATCCCGCTGGCGCACGAGATGGCGCAGCAGCACGGCGACGAGCACTATTTCATCGCCCGCAAGCACCCGAAGCTCTACATGACCGGCGTCTTTGAGGCCGACGTCCGCTCCATCACCACCGACGCGGATCAGAAGCTCTATCTCGACGTCAGCGACGCCGAGCTGATGCGCGGCAAGCGCATCCTGCTGGTGGACGACGTCATCTCCACCGGCGAATCGATCGCGGCGGTCGAGGCCCTCGTCAAAAAGGCGGGCGGCATCGTCTGCGGCAAGATGGCCATTCTCGCCGAGGGCGACGCCCAGGACCGCGGCGACATCATCTACCTCGAAAAGCTGCCGCTCTTCAACGCCGACGGCACCGTCAAGGCGTAAGGCGGCCGCTCCCCGCTGTTTCACGGGAAACGCGGGGGCGAACATAAAAATCTGCGGACCCGGTCCGGCGCGCCGGACCGGATCCGGACACCTGAAAGGGGCGGCGCGGAGCCGCCCCCTTTTGCTGCACCCGCACGGCGGCCCGCCCGCCGGAAATTTTTGCCGTTTTTACAGATTCGTCATTGATTTTCCCCTAAAATAGTATACAATAGAAGCGGCCCCATGCGGGGCGAGTTTTCCACAGGGAGGATCTGTATGACCGAAAAATTCCGCGTCACCGGCATGAGCTGCGCCGCCTGCAGCGCCCACGTCGAAAAGGCGGTGCGCCGGTTGCCCGGCGTCCAGAAGGTCGAAGTCAACCTGCTCTCCGGCGGGATGAACGTCGAATTCGATGACAAGCAGTTGACCGACAGCAAAATTATACAGGCAGTAAAGGATTCCGGCTACGGCGCGGCCCTCCAGAATCCGACGGCGGCCCCGGCGCGCGCCGCGGCGGAGACCAGGCGGAGCGGCGAGAGCGAGCTGCTGCAGATGAAGAAGCGGCTGTGGTGGTCGCTGGGCTTCCTGCTGCCGCTGATGTATTTTTCGATGAGGCACATGCTCCATGCGCCGATGCCGACCGACAACATGGCGGCGCTGGCCCTGACCCAGCTGCTGCTGGCCCTGCCGATCGCCTTTGTCAACCGCAGGTTTTACACCGGCGGGCTACGGGCCCTGTTCCGCCTCTCGCCGAACATGGACAGCCTGATCGCCGTCGGCAGCGGCGCGGCGCTGCTCTCCGGCGTCGTGTCGCTCTACCGGATGATCCTCGGCGCCGGGCACAGCGACCTCTACTTTGAATCGGCGGCGATGATCCTGACGCTGGTGACGCTCGGCAAGATGCTCGAGACCCGCTCGCGCGGGCGGACGGGCGACGCCATCGCCCGGCTGATGGAGCTGGCGCCCAAGACCGCGACCGTCGTGCGCGACGGCAAGGAGGCCGAGGTGCCGGTCGAGCAGATCATGCCCGGCGAGATCATGCTGCTGCGGCCCGGCCAGCGCGTCGCCGTGGACGGCGAGATCGTCGAGGGCGCCGCCGCCATGGACGAGAGCTCGCTCACCGGCGAGAGCCTGCCCGCCGAGCGCGGCCCGGGCGACCGCGTCACCTCCGGCACCTTCTGCCGCAGCGGCTTTGTCCGCGCCAGGGTGACCCGCGTCGGCGCGGACACCACCCTGTCCCAGATCATCGCCCTGGTCGAGGAGGCCTCGGCCGGCAAGGCGCCGATGGCGCGGCTGGCCGACCGCATCGCCGGCATCTTCGTGCCCGTGGTGATGGGGCTGGCGCTGCTGGCGATGGCCGTCTGGCTGATCGCGGGGCAGAGCTTCGCCTTCGCTCTCGACATCGCCATCTCGGTGCTGGTCATCTCCTGCCCCTGCGCCCTCGGCCTGGCGACCCCGGTCGCCATCATGGTCGGCACGGGCCGCGGCGCGGAGAGCGGCATCCTCTTCAAATCCGCCGCCGCGCTCGAGCGCGCCGCGGCGATCGACACCGTCGTGCTGGACAAGACCGGCACCCTGACGACCGGCGAGCTGCGCGTCACCGACGTACTGCCCGCGGGCGAGGGGGCCGAGGGCGACCTGCTGCGCCTGGCGGCCTCGCTCGAATATCCCTCCGAGCACCCGCTCGGCCAGGCCGTCTGCCGCGAGGCCAAGCGCCGCAACCTGTCCTTCGGCGCGGCGGAGGGCTTTGAGAACCTGCCCGGCCGCGGCGTGCGCGGCACGGTGGACGGCGCCGCCCTCGCGGGCGGCAACCCGGCCCTGATGGCCGACCTGGGCGTCGACCTGGCGCCGTGGCAGAAGCGGATCGACCGGCTGGCGGACGACGGCAAGACCGCGCTCTACTTCGCGCGCGGCGGCGAGCTGCTGGGCGTGATCGCCCTGTCCGACACCCTGCGCCCGACGGCGGCCGCCGCCGTCGACGAGCTGCGGCAGCTCAAATGCCGCACCGTCCTGCTCACCGGCGACCAGCAGCGCACCGCCGAGGCGGTGCGGGCCCGCCTCGGCATCGACACGGCGCTGGCGCAGGTGCTGCCGCAGGACAAGGAGGCCAACATCGCCCGCCTTCAGCAGGAAGGCCGCAAGGTGGCCATGGTGGGCGACGGCATCAACGACGCCCCGGCCCTGGCCCGCGCCGACGTCGGCCTGGCGATGATCTCCGGCACCGACGTCGCCGTCGAGGCGGCGGACGCCGCCCTGATGCGCTCCGACCCGATCAGCGCCCCGCAGGCCATCCGCCTGGCGCGCGCGGTCGTGCGCAACATCCGCGAGAACCTGTTCTGGGCCTTCTTCTACAACACCATCGGCATTCCCATCGCGGCCGGCGTTCTGTACCCGGCCTTCGGCATCAAGCTCAGCCCCATGCTTGGCGCCGCGGCCATGAGCCTGAGTTCGGTCTGCGTGGTGACCAACGCGCTGCGGCTGCGCAAAACGCGGCTCGATTTCACACAAAAGGAAAGAACGGAGGAAAAACAAATGACCAAACTGATCAAGATCTCCGGCATGACCTGCCCGATGTGCAAGAAGCACGTCGAGGAAGCTCTGACCGCCCTCGGCTGCGTCACGGAAGTCGATCTCGCCGCCGGCACCGCCCGCGTCACGATGGGCACCGCCATCGGCGACGACACCCTGACCACCGCGATCATGGAGGCGGGCTACACCGTCGTCGGCATCACGGAAATCGCAGACTGAGCCGCCGCCGGACGCGGCAATGGGGCGCCGCGGCCACAAAGCCGCCGGCCCGGACCAGACGGTCCGCGCCGGCGGCTTTGCTGTGTCTGCGCGCAGGGAGGCAGGGCGCATCCGCGCGATGGGACACCGAGAACACCGGACGGCAGCCCCCCTGCTGCAAGGGTTCAAACTCGTGCATCCCCCGTGGGGAACTTTCGGGAAAAATTTCATCTCTTGCCTCCCCCTTGGGGGGAGGCAGGACGAAAAATCTGCCGCGTTTTTCTTCCTCGAGGGGAGGCACCATCCGTAGTAGGCGATAAGGGAAGCTTCTGTCCCGTGTCCCGCGTACAGCCCGGAATTACAGATTTTTGGGGAGGAACGCCCCCGTCCCGTGCCTCCCCTCGGGGGGAGGTGCCGTCCGCAGACGGCGGTAGGGGGGCTTCCGGCTTGCGTTCTCTATTTAAAGTCAAGCGAGTGCCTCCGTTCAGCCTGCTTGCGGCCTACGCGGCCGCACGGCGCTTCCTTTTCAGCGTGAAAAGGAAGCGAAAAGCGCCGGGGACGTTGCGCATGCGTCC
>JGI20225J20221_1000799_pt2 | contig 13714 bp, 5 predicted proteins | sample BioMet4_FD_20221 | JGI IMG/M metagenome (IMG submission 20221) | reverse complement strand
GCAACCTTTGGGTGCTGAAGTTGGATATGCCTTTTTTCCTGAGTCGTACTGTTTAACTGTGGAAACCTGCGATTTATTATAACCCAGAGTCTGGACTGATCAGGGATTATTTAGTAAGTTTGGCGTGAAAATAGGGATTTTGGATTCTATTTTTAAGAAAAACTGGCTTAGAGAAATAGTAAAGACTAGGCAGAAACAGAATTTTAGAATTGAGAATCTTATAGACTGAAACTCAATTTTGAAAATTACCGTTATATTGGTTAATTAATAGTGAAGTGCACCCCAAAAGTTAGACTTAGACTTTTGCGGTGCACTTTATCGTTTATTAATAGTATAAGCCAATATAAAGAGGCTTTATATCATTTTACTTACGGATTGAAAATGTGACTGTTTTATTTTTTAAAGTCAATCTCTTTTCATTCTCGTCTTACTGAAGCTTCTCAGCAAGGAACTGACCGGTGTATGAAGCTGCACATTTAGCTACATCTTCTGGGGTTCCACAACAAACTAAGTTACCTCCCATATTTCCACCTTCAGGACCAAGATCGATAATATAGTCTGCGCATTTAATAACATCCATATTGTGCTCAATGATAACAACAGTATGTCCTCTTGCGATTAACGCATCAAAAGCTTCCAGTAGTTTCTTAATATCATGGAAGTGTAACCCTGTTGTTGGTTCGTCGAAGACAAAGATAGTAGGGTATGCTTTTTCCTGACTTAGGAAGTAAGCAAGCTTAACGCGCTGATTCTCTCCACCGGAGAGAGTAGATGAAGATTGACCGAGTTTAATGTATCCCAGTCCGACAGCCTGAAGAGAAGAAAGCTTCTTTACAATCTTTTTTTGTCCGTTTTCAGCAAAGAACTCAATTGCCTGATCGACTGTCATTTCAAGTACGTCGTAAATGTTTACGTCCTTGAACTTAACTTCCAGTGTCTCTGATTTAAATCGTTTTCCGTGGCAGCTTTCACATTCAAGCACTAAGTCGGCCATGAATTGCATCTCAACAGTAATGGTACCGTCTCCTTTACATTCTTCGCATCGACCACCTTCTGTGTTAAAAGAGAAATACGAAGCTGAATATCCCATAAGCTTGGCTAGGGGTTGTTCTGCCCATAATTTGCGGATTTCATCGTATGCTTTGATATAAGTAACAGGGTTAGAACGAGAAGACTTCCCTATAGGGTTTTGGTCTACGAATTCTATGTTCTTAACCATATTGATATCTCCGTCAAGAGAAATAAATTCTCCAGGGCGTTCGCTTATTTCACTGTATTCCCGTTTTAATGCCCGATAAAAGATGTCGCGAACCAGTGTAGATTTTCCAGAACCACTTATTCCGGTAACCACGGTCATTACGTTTAATGGGAAAATGACATTAATTCCTTTCAGGTTGTTTTCCCTGGCACCAATAACCTCTATGTAATTGTTCCATGGACGATGATAAGCTGGAACGCTTATTGTTTCTTCTCCAAGCAGATATTTTACGGTATAACTATTGCTCCCTTTTTTAAGGTTTTTCATATCTCCGTGGTAAACAATCTCTCCTCCCAGGCGACCGGCTTTTGGACCCACGTCGATTATATAATCGGCTGCACGGATAATTTCTTCGTCATGTTCCACTACTACAACAGTGTTACCTAATTGCTGCAGCTGACGAAGAACTTTAATAAGGCGATCGGTATCTCGTGAGTGAAGTCCGATACTTGGTTCGTCAAGAATATAAAGAGATCCGACTAAGCTACTACCTAAAGAAGTTGCCAAATTGATTCGTTGGCTTTCTCCTCCGGATAATGAATTACTTAAACGATTGAGTGTAAGATATCCTAAACCTACATCCATGAGGAATGTGATGCGATTGTTTATCTCTGTGAGGATTCGTTTGGCAATAGCAGCTTCGTGCTCATCGAGAGAAAGATTGTCGAAGAATCTTTTTAAATCGTGTATTGGAAGGTCTACTAATTCTGAAATGGAGCAATTGCCTATTTTTACATACCCCGCTTCTTTCTTTAATCTGGTTCCATGACAGTCGGGGCAATAAGTTTTTCCCCGATAGCGAGCCAGCATTACACGATATTGAATTTTATATTGATTCTTTTCGAGCATCTCAAAGAATTCGTCAATACCATGAACATCTTTACTTCCTTTCCATAATAAATCTTTTTGCTCTTGGGTTAGTTCATAGTATGGAGCAAAAATAGGGAAGTTATATTTAGCAACGGAACGTATAAATTCATCTTTCCATTCCCCCATTTTCTCACCTCGCCAGCAAATAACAGCACCATCATAAATGCTAAGTGAACGGTTAGGAACAACCAGACCTTCGTCTATACCTATTACTTTCCCAAAACCTTCGCACTTAGGACAGGCACCAATAGGAGAGTTAAAGCTAAACATGTGATCAGTGGGTTCTTCGAAAACAATGCCATCAGCCTCAAACTTTTTGCTGAAAGAATGTACAATCGGTCCTTCTTCCAGATAGAATCGTAGGATGCAGTTCTCGCTACCTTCGTAGAATGCAGTTTCAACAGAGTCGGTCAACCGGCTAATGCTGTCTTTAGATTTATCGCATACTAATCTATCTACAAGCAAATAAATTTCATTTTCAGTTTCAATGTCCTGCTTCTTTAGCAAGTCATCGATACGTACAGTCTCTCCATGTAATTCAACTCTGTTAAACCCTTGTTTCAGGTCCATTTCGAGTTGCTCTTTCATTGTTCTTCCTTTGCGTAAAAGGATAGGAGTGAGAATTACGTAACGAGTTCCTTCCGGATATGAAAGCATGCAGCTTATAATGTCTTCAACCTGATGCTTTTTTACAAGAGTACCGGATATCGGTGAATAAGTTTTTCCTATGCGAGCATAAAGCAAACGCAGATATTCATATATTTCTGTTGAAGTTCCCACTGTAGAGCGAGGATTCCGGCTATTTACTTTTTGTTCAATAGCGATGGCGGGAGGGATACCTTTAATAAAGTCGCATTCGGGCTTTGTCATTCTTCCCAAAAACTGACGTGCGTAGCTGTTGAGACTTTCCACATATCGTCTTTGCCCTTCAGCATAAAGCGTATCGAAAGCAAGTGAAGACTTTCCTGAACCGGACAATCCTGTTATTACAACTAATTTATTGCGAGGAATATCTACATCAATATTCTTTAGATTATTGACGCGTGCACCTTTTACAGATATATATTTTTCTTGAGACATAAGCTGTTTTGAAAGAATCTGCAAAAGTAAATAAAAAATGGCATAGTGCAAAGGAATGCTTATATGAATCATTAATTTATTAAGGTAGTTGTCAACTTGATAAATACAAAATATTACATATCTTTGTATATGTATAACATAACAAAACAGAAGAATGAAGATAAGGACTTTTTTGGCGACCTTCCTGATGGTTTGCTGTTCGCTCTACACTATTGCACATAATTTGCCGAAACGCGAATTTCGAGGAGTATGGTTACACACTATCAACGGAGATTATACCGGAAAATCAACAAACGAATTTAAAACCTACTTGATTAGTCAGCTCAATACTTTTCAAAAGGCAGGAATCAATGCTGTGTTGTTTCAGGTTCGTCCAGAAGCTGATGCGTTTTATCCTTCCAAATTAGAACCTTGGAGTCGCTTCCTTACAGGAACTCAAGGTGTAGCTCCATCCGATAATTTTGATCCAATGGCCTTTGTTATTGATGAATGTCATAAGAGAGGGATGGAGTTTCATGCATGGGTTAATCCTTACCGTGTGCAATTGAATATTAGTTCAAAGTTGGCCCCAACACATATTTACTATCAACATCCGGAATGGTTTGTTGTATATGGCAATCAACGTTTTTTTAACCCTGGATTACCTCAATGCCGTGAATTTATAAATAAAGTGATGAAAGATATTGTGTCTCGTTATGACGTAGACGCTATTCACATGGACGATTATTTCTATCCTTATCCTATTGCCGGAAAAGAATTCCCTGATGATGAGGCATTCCAGACTTATGGTGTTCCAGGAGGTTTTGAAGGTCAGAAAGACAACTGGCGCAGAAATAATGTTAGTTGCCTGATTAGAGAGTTACATGAAACTATACGTGAAACAAAGCCATGGGTGAAATTCGGTGTTTCTCCTTTTGGAATTTATCGTAATAAGAAGAATACTCTGGATGGTATAGGCAGTGAGACTAATGGTTTGCAGAACTATGATGAACTGTATGCAGATGTGCTTCTGTGGATTCGCAATGGTTGGGTAGACTATAATATTCCACAAATATATTGGGAAATAGGAAACAAAGCTGCAGATCATGAAACTTTGGTGAATTGGTGGGCTACTTATTCATACGATCGTCCTTTCTTTATTGGACAAGATATTGAACGAACTGCTAAATTTGCAGACCTTAATAAACCGGATATAAATCAGCTCCCAAGAAAAATGCAACTATCACGTACTACTCCTAATGTGATGGGAAATTGTTTCTGGAGCGGAAAAGCCTTACTTGCTAATCCTGGTAACTCGCTGACTGCTTTAGCTAATACTTATCAATGTTATCCGGCTATTCCTCCTGTATTTACCTTTATGGATGATAAGGCTCCCAAAAATGTAGGAGGATTGAAAGCAATCTGGACTGAGGATGGCTATATTTTGATGTGGAAAGAACCAAAAGCGAAAGATGAAATGGATAAAGCATTTAACTATTGTGTTTATCGTTTTGAAAATAAGGAAAAAGTGAATCTGAATGATCCTTCAAAGATTGTAGCTGTAACAAGAACTTGCTATTATAAACTGCCTTATGATACGGGTAAGGTGAAGTATCGTTACGTGGTAACAGCACTCGACAGGTTACATAATGAATCAAAAATGAAAAGCAAAAAGATAAAACTCTGAGAAGTCTTTAGGGTATACTATAAATGAAATATGCTAAAATGGGATTGTTCTGCATTTGAACAATCCCATTTTTTATGGTTTGTCTATACTTGATCTTCGTTCATGTATTTACTTGGGTTCATTTTATAATGCTTTTTAAAAACTTCCCTGAAATATTTGGCATCACTAAAACCTGTCATATCTGCAACTTCTGTGATGTTTAACCTTTTACTTCTAAGCAGTTTCGCTGCATGAGTAAGCCGTATTGATCTTATAAAGTCGGCCGGAGCCTGGTCTGTCAGAGCTTTGATTTTGCTATAAAAACTAGAGCGACTCATATTTAGCGCGCTGCATAATACATCTACATTAAAGTTTGAATCCGATAAATTCTTTTCTATAATATCTTTCACTTTGTCCATAAACTCGCGATCTAGTTCTGAAGCATAGTTGATTGATTCATCCGTATTTTTTAGTTCTAATTTAGAAAAACTATTTTTTAGCACTTCACGATTACTCAGAATGTTTATGATTGTAGCTTTTAGTATTGAAATGTCAAAAGGCTTAGTTATATATTCATCTGCACCATATTTTAATCCTCGGATAATATTGTTCTTGTCATTGAGTGCTGTTAGCAGAATTACCGGGATATGTGATGTGTTGATATCACTCTTTATTCTAGAACATAATTCGTCACCATTCATATTTGGCATCATAATGTCTGAAATAACTAGATCGGGTTTTATATTTTGTACAATATCCCATCCAATTTTTCCGTCACTTGCCACAAAAGTATAATATATGTCGGCAAGAGTATGCTGCAAATAATTTCTCATGTCGTCGTTATCTTCCACTATTAATATCCTTTGTGAAGGAGAATCCATGCTGTTAAGAGGAATCGATGGTGGTAAAACTTCTCCGGCCTTTGTTTTGAAACTTGTGAATAAAGTATCAGAATCGGATATTGATTCGTGATTCCATTCCAAATGGTGCTTTTTAAAGTGTTTATGCCCTTGTGGAAAAGATACTCTGAAAGAAGAACCGCTGTTTATTTTGCTTTTCAGACTGATGGTTCCTTTATGCAGCTGTACTAATTTTCTAACCATCAGTAATCCAATTCCGCTACCTGTAATCTTCGAATTTATAGCATTACTACCACGAACAAATAACTTAAACAGTTTCTTTTGTTCTTCTTCGGGTATGCCTATTCCGCTATCACTGATTTCAAATCCCCAGTAATCAGGATTGCTGAAAGCTATTACTTTTATTTTCCCGTTATTGGGCGTATATTTAATTGCATTTGAAAGTAGGTTTCTAACAATAGATTCCATTTTTTCTTTATCGAACCACACATTTAAGAAACGGAAATTACTTTCGTAAGTAAGCTCTATATGTTTTGAATCAACATATGGTTGGAAAGTTTTAATAATCTCATCCAAAAATGTGAATATCTCATATTCATTTACATGCATTCTTGACGAGTATATTTCTGCTTTTTCAAAATTAATCAGATTTGTTATTAGCTGATATAGAGAATTTGTATTCCTTACAGCAGTGTCTAATTTGGTTTTTCCTTCAAGTGACAGTTCTTCTTTTTCAGCCAAATCGTCCAGAGGAGCTTTTATTAAAGATAGCGGTGTCCGGATGTCATGTGCTGTGTTAATAAAGAAACGAATCTTGTCGGTAGATGCCTTTTGCTCTTTATACGTATTGTAATGTTGCATAAAGTCCCATACTATTAGGCCGAAAATGACGATATACAATAATTTAGCCCAGATAGTTCCCCAAAATGGAGGGTGGATTACTATCTCAATACTTTTTTCATCTATTATATGCAAGTTGTCTTCTGAGATAGAACGTACACGAAGGATGTAATTTCCCGGGCTAATATTTGTGTAGCGAATTACATTGTCATAAGTAGGTTTGCTCCATTTATCATAAAATCCTTCCAAATTCCATGAATATAGAATGTTAGAAGGGTAATCGTAATTAATCGAAGCTAAGAAGAATGAGAAAATGTTTTGGTCATAATTTAAATCTATTCTTTTTGCTTCATCAATGTTTTGTTTTAAAGGAGAATTAGAATCATCGACAGATACTGTTTTATAGAAAAGAGTAAAATTACTGAATACCAGCTTAGAAGAATAATTTTGAGGTAGTTTGGTTGTCTCATCAAATTCTATTGCTCCTTCTGAACTTCCAAAAACAANTTTCTGCTTTCTCAAAATTAATCAGACTTGTTATTAGCTGATATAGAGAATTTGTATTTCTTACAGCTGTGTCTAGTTTAATCTTTCCTTCTGATGATAGTTCTTCTTTTTCAGCCAGATCATCCAATGGGGCTTTTATTAAAGAAAGAGGTGTGCGGATGTCATGTGCGGTGTTAATAAAGAAACGAATCTTGTCAGTAGATGCCTTTTGTTCCTTATTCGTATTGTAATGTTGCATAAAATCCCATACTATCAGGCCCAGAATAATTATGTACAATAATATAGCCCATATTGTTCTCCAAAATGGAGGGTGAATTACTATCTCAATACTTTTTTCATCTATTACATGCAAATTATCTTCTGAAATAGACCGTACACGAAGTTTATATTTCCCAGAGCTAAGGTTCGTGTAACGAATTACATTGTCATAAGTAGGTTTACTCCATTTATCATAAAATCCTTCTAAATTCCATGAGTATAGAATATTAGAGGGGTAATCGTAATTAATTGAGGCTAAGAAAATTGAAAATATATTTTGGTCATATTTCAAATCTATTCTTTTTGCTTCATCAATATTTTGTTTTAAAGGAGAATTAGGGTCATTGACGGATACTGTTTTATAGAAAATAGTGAAGTTGCTGAATACTAGCCTTGAAGAATAATTTTGAGGTAGTTTGGTTGTTTCATCAAATTCTATTGCTCCTTCAGAACTTCCAAAAACAAAGGTTCCGTTTTGTCTATATGTACCCGATGTTGGATTAAAATGCTTTAAAACTAATCCTTGTCCTTTTGTCCAGTTCTTGAAGTTTCCTTTTGAAATATTAAACCGTACCAGGCTGTTTTCGGTACTTATAAATAAAGTGCCTTTTTGGTTGGATAATATTGTATAAACATTATCCGACATAAGTGTGTTGTTTTCTCTATTATAACTAATAAAAGAATTGGTCTTNCTNTTGTATACTANCATTCCGGAATCACANGTNCCAATATATANCAAGCCGTTTTTNTCTTGATGAAGAGTATATATNTANGCTTTNTTNGGTANCTCTATNCGTTTNANTTTACCATTTTTNTTGTTTAGNAGNATTAACCAGTTAGAACANCCTACCCANATATGATTAGNATCTTTTTCTAGAACTATATTTACTGAATTNATTGAGGGATATTTGCGAATCTTTTTATTCTTTAANTCAACNCATTTCAGACTNTAATNACCGCCTAACCAAATACATCCATTACTNTCTTTTATAATTGAATTAATNTGCTTATCTGGNTGAAAATCGTTTTCTCCATANTTTGAAGGAGANAATANNCTTNNNTTNANNNTANGNTTATTGATAATATAAATNTCTGAAGTATATCCTCCAGCCCATATAATNCCGGGAGATACTTCACAAAGAGTAGTATAAACATGATTTTTNTTAANCGATCNATTATCTGAATCNTTAAGTATATGAGCCCATTTACTTGTTTTGGAATAGTAAATACTAATCCCATTGTTGGTTGCAAACCATAAATCACCNTCTTTATCTTCAATGATAGAATTTACCTGGTCGTTTGCTAAAGAATTCTTATTTCCAATTGCATGTTTAAACCATTGATATTTNGGAAATCGNTTATATCTTACNGTTATTCCAATAGGGTAGTTTGCCAGCCAGATACGTTGTTCATTATCAACATATATATCATTTATAGTGTTACCGTTCATAGTATTGGGCTTACTATAATCTGCTACNATATAAGGAGATGAAAGATAATTATCNGTATTCATTTTATAAACACCAGCTCCATCTGTGGCAATAAGAATCTCGTTTTCATTTAGTTCCTTTATACAGTTAATACTGATATCATTAATATCGGTTGGAACTAATTGTAACGTTTGCTTGCTACTGTCGAATACGTATATTCCCTTTTTAAAACTTCCGATGAATAACTTCTTTTTATTCTTTTGATAATAAAGCTTATTAACCTGAACTGGTAAGCTTTCTAATTTCTTTTGATGGACTTTAAATAAAGTATTATTTATTAATTTAACTTTATATACTCCCTTATCAGTTCCAATATAATAAGTGCTCCCGTCTATTTGCACTATATCATTAATAGTGTATTTATTGGTATTAATAAGTGGGATTAATTTTTGAGTATCTATATTAAATAAGTATTGATTATGGTCGGTACATAACCAGATGTTATTGTTATCATCAATATATGTAAAACTTATCAAGTCTTTCTTTTTTAATTGTAAAACTAGCTGAAAATAGTCTTTATCAAAATTGTATTTAAAGATTAGTCCGTTTTTTGTTACTTCCCAAAGAACTCTTTCTCTGTCCATAGAAAGATTATTCATTTCAGTAAATGAGTTAATACTTTCGTTTCCAGCTATTAAATTGTAATGTTTGAAGAATGTTCCGTCATATCTATCTATACCTTCCTGAGTTACAAACCACATGTACCCTTTTTTATCTTTATTGATGCTGTATACACGCCTGTTACTCAACCCATCCTCCACACCGATATATTTATATGTCTGAGCTGAACATAAGGTACTAATGTAAAATAATAGTATAAATAGTGTGTTTTTCATTAGTGGGAAGTCTTTTGCTGCGTAGTATACAAAAATCGAAAAAATAGTTAATATTTCAAAGACTTATATATAATATTTGTAAAAATATTTAAGAAGTGAGAGGGTTGTTGATTTATAAATTGAGAAATAATAGTTATTATTTTGAAAATCAATAAGTTATATATTTGTCTTTTGTCGTATACTTTGATTTTAGTTGTATTGTTTGAATGTAAAAAAAGGGCGAAGATTTTAAATCTTCGCCCTTCTCTGAAAGTATATAGCTTTTATTTATGTTCTTCAACCCATTTACGCGCATTAACAAATGCTTCCATCCATGGAGTTATCTGATCGCTATTTATTCTGTCAGCCGGATAATATGCATTCTGCCAAGGGAAGATTGCACGTTCCAGGTGAGGCATCATAGCTAAGTGGCGTCCGTCTTCTGAAGCCAGAGCTGCTACGCTGTAGTCTGAACCATTTGGATTACCTGGATATTCGTCATAAGAGTATGTTGCTACTACATTGTACTTATCTTCTTCATAAGGTAATGAGAACTTACCTTCACCATGAGCTACCCAAATACCTAGTTTAGATCCGCTTAATGAACCAAACATTACGCTGCGGTTGGTTGGGATAGTAACTCCTACAAAGCATGACTCGAACTTATGAGAGTTATTATGCAGCATTTTTGCTTTTTTCTCATGTTCAGGATTGATTAAGCCAAGTTCAATCATTAACTGGCAACCGTTACAGATACCAAGACTTAATGTGTCTTTACGAGCGAAGAACTTATCAAGAGCAGCTTTTGCTTTTTCGTTGAACAAGAATCCTCCGGCCCATCCCTTCGCAGAACCAAGTACATCTGAGTTTGAGAAACCTCCGCAGAATACAATCAAATTGAGATCTTCCAATGTTTCGCGGCCACTGATAAGGTCGGTCATGGTAACGTCCTTCACATCAAATCCGGCAAGATATAATGAGTAAGCCATTTCACGCTCACCGTTGGTTCCTTTTTCACGAATGATAGCTGCCTTTATGCCGCTAGGAGTGCGACGATCAGGAGAGATACCATATTGAGAAAGTTTGCCTTTGAACTCTTTGTTGAATGCAAACTCAATTGGCTGCATCTTGTAGTTCTCGAAGCGAGCTTTAGCACAACCGTTCATAGATTGTTTTCTGTCGAGCAAGTATGATGAAGAGTACCATACATCACGCATATAATCAATGCCAAACTGGTAAGTAGCATCATCTTTTGAAACAAGAATATGACGTTCGTCGGTTGGTTTGGCAATCAGGATAAATCCTACACCTGCATCTTCAAGAATCTTTTCAACTTCAGCTTTGTGTTTAACCTGAATAACGATACCCGGATTTTCTGCAAACAAGATCTTAACCAGGTCTGTTTCCTTCATTTTATCCAGATTAACTTCAAGACCACCTTCCATATTTGCGAAGCACATTTCAAGTAAAGTAGTGATTAAACCACCGGCAGAGATATCGTGTCCGGCCATGATTAATCCTTTGTTTACTAATTCCTGAACTGCAAGGAATGCATCACGGAAATATTCTACATCTTGTACGCATGGCACATCATCGCCCACTTTATTAAGTGATTGAGCAAANGCNGAACCTCCAAGTTTCAAAGCATCGAAACTGAAGTCTATATGATATAAATAACTTTTTGGATCGTTAACCAATACTGGAGAAACCACTTTCTTGATGTCAGAAACNTCNGCTCCTGCAGANACGATAACTGTTCCAGGAGAAACAACTTTACTTCCATCAGGGTATTTCTGAGTCATTGACAAAGAGTCTTTACCAGTAGGAACGTTGATTTGCAAACCGCAGCAGAAATCAGACAATGCTTTCACTGCAGTGTAAAGACGTGCATCTTCCCCCTCCATTGAGCGGCAAGGCCACATCCAGTTGGCAGATAAAGAAATACTATCCATACCATCTACAAGAGGAGCCCACACAAGATTGGTAAGAGCTTCGGATACTGCAAGAACGGAACCGGCAGCAGGATCGGCTAAAGCAGCCTGAGGTGCATGACCAATTGAAGTTGCGATACCTTTTTCTCCTCTATAATCAAGAGCTACAACACCACAGTCGCTCAGTGGCAATTGAATTTCTCCCTGACATTGCTGACGAGCAACCTTACCAGTTACCGAACGGTCAACCTTGTTAGTCAACCAGTCCTTACATGCTACAGCTTCCAGCTGAAGAACGCGGGTAAGATATTCATCAAGATTGTCTACATTATAAGAAGCATTCTCGTAATGAGTCTCTACAGTCTTGTCTATCATGTAAGTCTTAGGAGAACTTCCGAACATTTGGTCAACTGATAAGTCGAATGGACGAACTCCGTCAGCCTGTTCAAATGCGAAGCGTCCGTCGCCAGTGGTTTCACCTACAACATACATTGGGGCACGTTCACGTTCGGCAATCTTGCGAACATGTTCGATAGCTTCTTCCTTTATTAATAATCCCATACGTTCTTGAGACTCATTTGCAATGATTTCTTTTGCAGATAAAGTCTTGTCACCGATAGGAAGTTTATCCATGTGAATTAATCCACCGTTTTCTTCAACTAATTCAGAAAGACAGTTTACGTGTCCGGCAGAACCGTGGTCGTGGATTGATACAATAGGGTTTTCATCTTCTTCGCAAAGTGCACGAACCACGTTGTTGGCACGTTTCTGCATTTCAGCATTTGCACGCTGAACGGCGTTAAGCTCGATACCGCTTGAGTAACGTCCTGTATCTACTGAAGAAACAGAACCACCACCTAAACCAATGCGGTAATTATCACCACCAAGAACAACCACTTTATTACCAGTTTCGGGTTTACCTTTCAGGCAATCGCGTTTTGTTCCATAGCCTACACCACCGGCAAGCATGATAACTTTGTCATATCCGTAACGAACATTGTTTTCTTCGTGTTCGAATGTAAGTACAGAACCACAGATAAGTGGTTGACCAAACTTGTTTCCAAAGTCGGATGCACCGTTCGAAGCTTTGATAAGAATCTGTTCCGGAGTTTGGTATAACCATTCGCGAACCGGAAGAAGTTCTTCCCATTCACGTCCTTCCTCGGTACGAGGATAAGAAGTCATATATACAGCAGTTCCTGCAATAGGTAAAGAACCTTTTCCTCCACCCATACGGTCGCGAATTTCACCACCAGTTCCGGTAGAAGCACCGTTGAAAGGTTCAACAGTAGTTGGGAAGTTATGAGTTTCAGCCTTTAGAGAAATGACTGTTTTAATATCTTTAATCTGGAAATAATCAGAAGTTGAATGATCGGCCGGAGCGAATTGTTCTACAACCGGTCCTTCAGCAAACGCTACATTATCTTTGTATGCCGAGATAATCTTATTAGGATTTTCAGCTGTAGTCTTTTTAATCATCTGGAAAAGTGACGATTCCATCTCTTTACCGTCGATAACAAAAGTTCCACCGAAGATTTTGTGGCGGCAGTGCTCTGAGTTAATCTGTGCAAAACCGAAAACTTCAGAATCCGTAAGCTTACGTCCCATGGATTTCTCCATGTTGATAAGATAATCCATTTCTTCCTGAGAAAGAGCCAGACCTTCTTTTTCATTGTAGGCTGCTAAGTCGTCAATGTAAATAATAGCTTCAGGCTCACGATTGGTTGTAAATACATTCTGATTCAAACCTTTGTACATGCGTTGCAGCATTGGATCCCGGTCTGCGTTTTCATCTTCTACAGGGAAGTATTCTTCAATCCGGGAGATTACCTTCATAATAACCTCATGTTCTGAGTAATTTTCTACGGCATTGTGCTCCAAGAGTAAGTCATTCCTTACGAGGGCCAACAAAATAACCTTGTACGCTGGGTCTTCGCTTTTCCACAATGTTTTTTTTTACTTCCACCTAAAGCCAAAACTGAGTTTTTTGTATCCTCAGAAGGAGAATGTCATGGTCGGGCTTACTACGGCCCACCACGCTTCTGAGAAGGGGTTCTTGAAAAAAAGTCAATTCCATATCACTTTAAGGGGGCGGTATTATGGGTTAGAAAATTACTCATTAGAACATGGGTATTGAAGGTTATTTCCTCCGGATTGTAA
>JGI20225J20221_1001495_pt1 | contig 13731 bp, 13 predicted proteins | sample BioMet4_FD_20221 | JGI IMG/M metagenome (IMG submission 20221) | reverse complement strand
CTGTTTCAGATAACTCAACGAATGCAAGTGTCGTAAACACATCCTCCGCGCTAATCAGCCCGCTGGTGTCTACGCCCCTTTCTTCAAGAACCCTGCGCAGATAATCTCCGTGCATATCCTTGCCCACCTTGCCGATAAACGAAGTGCTTAAGCCTAAGTTCGAGGCGACGCAGAGCACGTTTGCGGGCGCTCCGCCAGGGTTTTGCTCAAACAGGCGCATCCCGTTTTCACTTCTGCCGTGGTATGTAAAATCAATCAGTAGCTCACCCAACGCGACTAAATCGAACATTCAATCACTCCCGAAAAAAATTTATACATTTTGAAGTCTGCGGCGGTTTCGCGGCAGAAGCCCGCAAGCTGCGGCCATTGCTCCGACTGCACAGTCAAATGCACACTCTGCGTTTTATTTTAGCACAAACGAAGTGCCGATTTCAATTATGTTTCATATTGTGCGGAATTTTCTCAAGCGGGTTCATCCCTGCGCTCAAAGCAATATCATCTGACACCGGCTGCAATTTCATATGAATGCTCAATTCAGCAATAATTTTCGCACCTACAAATCAGACGGCAAAGGATAATCCTTTGCCGTCCTCTTCTAAGAGCTTAGAATCTGTATTCATAGCTTGAAATGACCATTTTGGCGGCATTTTCCACTTACGCATACAGCTTCTTAGGATTTCCTATTTTAAGAGCGCCAAACGGCCGGCGTCTTTTGCGAATACCTCTTTTGCATTTTCCTTTGTGACAACAAGCGGAGCGAGCTCATAGACACCGACGTCCGTCTTGCCATTGTTCACTTTTGTGGTGGGTTCGGGCATTCCTTTGCCTGCCTGCAGAGACTTGATGATCTCAATCGTTTTGCCTACCAGAAGGTCGGTCGGCTTGGCTACGGTAGAATACTGTCTGCCTGACCAAATCCACTCAACAGACTCGTTTTCAGCGTCAAGACCCGAAACAACGGGGATCTTCTGGCCAGCCTGCTCAGACGCGGTAATAATCGCGCGGGCGATACCGTCATTGGGAGAAAGAACACCGTCAATTTCCTTTTTCGAATAGAAACCGGAGAGGAGGGAGTCCATACGGGCCTGAGCTTTGGAGTTATCCCAGTCCAAAGTGGCACACTGGGTAAAATCTTTCTGACCGGATACGACAACCAGCGTACCGTCGTCAATCTTGGGCTGGAGCACTTTCATGGCGCCCTTAAAGAAGTTGGGAGCGTTGGGGTCGGCAGGTCCGCCGCCGAACAATTCGATATTATACGGGCCCTTTCCCTTCTTAGCTGCCAGTCCGTCGAGCAGAGCCTGACCCTGCAGTTCGCCGGTCTTAACGCTGCCAAACTGCACAACGCCGTCAATACCTGTGGTATTCTCAATGAGACGGTCATAGCCGATAACACTGATGTTGGCCGCCTTCGCCTCTTCCAGAACCGCACCAAGTTGTGAACCGTCTATTGGACCAACGACGATTACTTTGGCGCCGTTCTGAATCATAGACTCGATCTGCTGCTGCTGTTGAGGAACCTTGTTGTCCGCGTGCTGGACGATTGCCTTAAAACCAGCCGCCGCCAACTGGGTTCTGAACATTTCATCGGCTTCTTTCCAATTCTGGGTGCCAAGCCAGGGCAGCGCGACACCAATGGTTGAATCCGCGGCAAATCCGGCAGCGCCTGAAGCAGCGGGGGCTGAAGCAACCGATGCAGCCGATTCAGCCGCAGGGGCAGCAGAGCTTTCGCCTTGCCGTGCTCCGCCGCAGCCTGTCAGTGCCATTGACATGATGATTGATGCTACAAGAATCCGAGATAGACACTTCTTCTTTTTCATATTAACCTCCTGTTTTAAGTCCTTCGACTAATATGCAAGGCCCAGCCACCAGTTTTTCAAGAGCCGCTGCTGGCAGGGTTAGCTTCCTGAGGTTTGCCTTCCTTTGTGGGAAACAGTCTTCCTATGATGGATGATCGGCCTTGCTGCTTGTTGAAAACATCGAAAGCAACCGCAGCAAGCAGTACAAAGCCCTTAATAACCTGAGTACGGTCAGCGCCAACACCCATGAGCATCAACCCGGAGTTGAGAACAGCCATCACCAGTCCGCCGACCATTGTGGCAGTAATGGTTCCAATACCACCCGAAACAGCTGCTCCGCCAATAAAGACTGACGCAATGGCGTCCATTTCCCATCCGGTGCCGTCCGACGGACCGGCCGCGGTTGACCGGCCCACAAACATAATTCCAGCCAAAGCCGCAAGCAGGGACATGTTCAGCATAGTGAGGAAATAAGTTCTCTGAACATTTACACCGGACAGTGCAGCTGATGTTTTGTTGCCCCCAACAGCGTAGACATGGCGGCCAAATCTGGTGCGCTGGGTAATGATATTGTAAATAATGACCAAAGCCACAAGGATCAGACCCGGTATGGGGAACGATGTGCCGGTACGCCCGGTACCGAAAATCCATGTTATGTAACCAATGACAACAGCGACCAAAATAATCCGAACCACCACTGGCCAAAGCTCCTCTATTTTTCCGGTCAGAGCTGCCGAACGTTTACGCCGGCGTAATTGTGTAAAAGCGAAAGCGGCGATCGCAATAAGGCCCAGCAGCAACGTCGAGTTGTTCATTCCAGTAAAAGCAGGGCCCCATTCGGGTAAATACCCAGAGCCGAACACTTTGAGTTCCGTCGGTGCCGGCACCGAGATGGACTTGGAAATCCAGATAACGCCGCCGCGGAAAATCATCATGCCGCCCAAGGTTGTAATAAATCCGGGAATGCCGAATTTGGAGAGCCAGAGCCCTTGCCACGCTCCGGCAGCAGCGCCGATTGCAAGGCTGAGAAGCACCGCGAGCCACCATGGCCATCCAAGATCCCGCGCGGAAAGAGCCATCACCATTCCAGAAAATCCGGCCACCGAGCCGACGGACAGATCAATCTGTCCGATCACAATCACCATCAGCATTCCTATTGCCAGTACCAGCACATACGCATTACCGGATATCAGGTTCTGAAAGTTGGAGGAGGTAATCATCCTTCCTCCCGAAGTAATATTAAAGATCACGGTAAGTGCCACTAAGGCAATCACCATGCTGTACTGCCGCAGTCCGCCGCCAAGTACTTTCTTAAGATATCTCATAAAGCAATTTCCGTCCTTTCTGAGTTCGAATCCAATTTAGAAGTATTTGTCATCATTCTCATGAGTTTTTCCTGATCGGCCTCTTGGCGGTTTAACACACCGGTGATGCTTCCTTCAAAAACGGTGTAGATCCTATCCGATATACCAAGCAGCTCGGGCAGCTCGGAGGAAACGATGATAACTGCCTTCCCCTGATCCGCAAGCTTCTGAATCAAGCGATAGATTTCATATTTGGCGCCAACATCAATCCCGCGGGTGGGTTCGTCAAGAATCAGAACCTCCGGCTCAGTGAACATCCACTTGCCCAGAACAACCTTTTGCTGGTTCCCGCCGGACAAGGTGGACACACCGCTGTTAACGCTGTTCGTTTTGACGTTTAAGGAGGAGCGCTGCTGTTCGGCAACCTGAAATTCCTTATCCAAATCAAGGAGCCTGCCGCGCAGAATGGCTCTTAGGTTTGCCGAAACAGTAGTAATGCGGATCGTGTCCAACAAATTAAGTCCCAAGTTCTTGCGGTCCTCGGGTACATAGGCAATACCCTGACGGATTGCGGAGGAAACCGAGGTGATGTGAACCTCTTTGCCTTTTATTTTGATAGACCCTCCAAGGTAGACGCCGTAGTTTCGTCCAAAGATAGACCTCATCAGCTCTGTTCTTCCCGCGCCCATAAGTCCGGCAAATCCCACGATTTCTCCAGCTCTGACAAAAAAACTGGAGTCCTTGCAGATCAGCCGTCCCGGAATATCGGGGTCTTCCACGCGCCAGTCGGAAACTTCGAAGATCACCTCTCCGGGGTTGGATTGGTGGGAGGGGTAGCGGTTTTCGATGGAACGCCCCACCATAGCGCGGATAATACAATCCTCATCAATCTGTCCTTCTTGAACGTGGAAATCTTCCACAGTGCGTCCGTCGCGAATGACTGTGACGGCGTCGGCTATCTCCGCGATCTCATTGAGCTTGTGCGAAATCATGATGCAGGTGATGTCCCTGCTTTTTAAGCCCCGCATGAGCTCGAACAGGTTAGCGGAGTCGGTCTCGTTGAGCGCGGAGGTCGGCTCATCCAGAATCAACAGCCTGACGTTTTTGGAAAGCGCCTTTGCAATTTCCACCAATTGCTGCTGGCCAACGCCCAAATGCTTAATCAGGGTGCCGGGGTCGATTGTCAGCCCTACCCTCTCAAGCAGCTCGGCCGTTTTGCGCCGTTCGGTGTCCCAGTCAATCAGCCCGTGATTGACTATCTCGTTTCCCAAGAAAATGTTTTCGGTAATAGACAACTCCGGAATCATTGTCAGCTCCTGATGAATAATTGCGATTCCGGCTCTCTCCGATTCTTTAATGTCCCTGAATGCAATTTCTTTACCCATAAAGATAATCTTGCCTTCATAGGTACCGTAAGGATAAACACCGGAAAGAACATTCATTAAAGTTGATTTTCCCGCGCCATTCTCTCCGCAAATTGCGTGAATATCGCCTTGACGTACCTCCAGCGTCACATCGTCGAGTGCACGCACGCCCGGAAAAAGCTTAGTGATACTCTGCATTTGCAGAACAAAGGGACGTTCCATAACTTCACTCCCCATACGCTTGCATTTCTGCAAGCAAAATTAATAAATATTTTTTGCAAATATTAACTGTTCAAGTCCCGCGAGAACACCCTCGTGGTCGTTGTCCGCCGTCACATTTCGAACCTGCCTTTTTACCTCTTCCGGCGCGTTTCCCATTGCAAAGCAGGTACCGGTGGCAAGCAGCATATCCATATCATTAAAATTGTCGCCGAAGGATACGGTAGCCTCAATGGGAATATGATAGGCCTGGCAAAGATACTTGACCGCACCGGATTTTGAGACAGTTCCGTCCATAATTTCAAGATAGGTGTCTTTGGAGCGGTATACAGAAATATCTGAAAAATTTTCCTTCAGTGCATTGCTGAGGTCTGCTATTGCCTCGGCTTCTCCCATACACAAAAGCTTATGTATATGTTCTTTTGGCGGAACCAAATCGGAAATTTTGCCTTTCTTTGGTTCCGATGCCGTGATGCTTTGTTCCTGCACAATCCATTTGTCATAAATATTTTCTGAAATCCAGTCATTATAACAATAAGCGCTGCAACAAACGTGTTTCCATTTTCTTTTCACAAAGGTATCCATAAGGATCGCTTTTTCACGGCTGATACCAGCCGTTCTAACCGGATCCCCCCATTCGTTGAGAATCAGTGCGCCGCTGTAACAAACAATGGGTGCTTTTATTCCCAATTCGCGCTGCAGAGGAAAAATCCCCGAGGGCATACGCGCCGAAACAAGTATAAAAGGGATGCCGACACGATAGAGCTCCTGTATTTTTTGTCTGGTGCCCGAGGAAACACGGTTTTCTGAGTCTATGAGCGTCCCGTCAATATCGCAAAAGACCATTTTATATTGCCTTGTTTTGGGAACGATCATTGGTCTTACCCCCTTTTTCCGGCTGCCGAAAACTTACTGGGCAGTTGCAGCACCTTGTCCGTTGCTGTTGCGGCTGCACCATAAAGGGTGGGATCTACCTTGAGGTCGGATATTTTAATCCGCACCTTGGTGTACAACTCGGGAATAACCCGCTGCCTTACCACTTCCTGAATAATAGGCAGCAGCAAATCCCCTCCCTGAGATACGACGTCTCCAATGATAATAATGTCGGGGTTATAGGCGTTTATCAGAGTAACACAGCCGTAACCGATATACTCTGCTGTCTCTCGCACGATATCCAGCGCTTTTTGATTGNCAATACATCTCTAGGCAGCCATAGTTTCCGCATTCACAGCGCGGACCGTGAACGTCCACGCTAATGTGCCCGGTTTCACACGCAGTGCCCTGCACACCCAGAAAAAGGCGTCCGCGCTCAATAATACCGGCACCCACGCCGTCGCCTACCAGAAAATACGCCAGTGTGTGCAGCGGCTGAGTATGTCCCCCAAACAGCCATTCAGCCAACGCGCCCGCGTTTGCGTCATGCTCTATAAAAACAGGCTTATTGAACTCTTCCTTGAATTCCTCAATAAAATTGACCGTGTGCCAAGCAGACATTTGGGTTACTACCGCAATACGACCTTCATCCCTCAAGTAAGGTCCCGGAACAGCAAGGCCAATGGAAACTACATTTTCATATTTGTTCAGCATTTCGTGGATCTGCTTTTTCATAGCAGAAAGCACCCTTTTGGGATCTTCTTCAAACGGATACTTTGTTTCGGTTTGGAAGTATATTTTACCCGAAATATCGAACACGCCTACTGCAAACATTTGTCTTGCAAACTTCACCCCAATGATTTGATGCTTGTCAGCGTTCAGCCTAAGCCCTATTGAGCGGCGGTTGTCGCTGCCCAGGTTATAATTCCAGCCTCGGATACAATGCCCATTTCCATCATTGACGCTACTATTTTTGTAATAGCCGCCTGGGTAAGACCTGTTTGCCTAGCAATATCTGCTCGGGAACACACCTCTTGCTGCTGCAAAATTCTTACAACAGCAGAACGGTTCATTTCAGTTAAATCACTATTATTTTTGCCTATAGCACCTGTCATTTTCGTTTGCCATCCTTTACTCGCTTTAGACTGTATACACTACGTTAATTCATTCACTCTGTTAATATATTAATTCATGAACATCAATATGTCAAGTATTTTTTATAAATGTTAATTATTTTTGTATTTATTTATTTCCGTTCTAAGCTTTTTTCTTTATAAGTATGTCGCACACCATCGATAATGGATGTAAGTGAATAAAAACAGAAAATAAACAAGGCAACAGCCGCTGTTTTGGTTACAGCAGCTGTTGCCTTGTTTTGTCGCTAAATATTCTCATCAAAGCTTTGGGTTTCTGCACGGTTACTTTTTCTTAACAGGAATCCAAATCTCACTGTAATAATTTTCGTCCTGATTTCCCTTTGGATAATCATTGATATTTGTATACATCTCAATATTATATCCTGCCGCAATTTCATAATCCTTGCAGTTAGGCAGCCATTCTGAAAATATCTTTTGGTTCACATCCTGCAGAGCGATTGGCATTGCGCCTTTGCAGGCAAAAACAGCCCATGTGTGTTTCGGAATGATCTTCGTAACAAATCCGTCCGGTACCTCTGCAGACGGGTCATAATTGTCCGCAATCAAATACTCGAATTCATCCGAACCTGCGCTCTCATCGAGGCACACTCCGTACATTCCGCAAACAATGCTCCCTTTTCCTGTTTGGAAATGCTCCGTCCAAAATTGAGGGATCTCCGATTTCGCCGTATCATACTTGAACATCCTTGAAGCACCAATGATTGTAAACGAATCCTTTTCAACAATTTTGTAATCCATAAGATAGCCGCCTTTCAATGTAAAGGTAATTTTTAGCGGAGCAAACGATTTTATCATCGCTCCGTCCTTGCGTACAGCGGTAGGCGTGACACCGTGAAACCGGGTGAAGGCTTTCGTAAAGCTGTCCGGTGAATCGTAACCGTACTTCAAAGCTATATCAATAATTTTTTCTTCCGTTGAAACGAGCTCACTGCCAGCAAGTGTGAGCCTGCGCTGTCTGATATACTCACCAATCGTAAAACCGCATAGCATAGCAAAACCTTTTTGAAAATAAAAGGAAGAAACAAATGCTCGTTGTGCAATGTTTTCTATTTCTAATTCTTCAGCTATATTTTCTTCAATATAGCTGATCGCTTCGCCAATTCCTTCAATCCATCCCACAATCACTACCTCCTCTCTACTTTTACATCTTATCAAATTACATACGGACACACCCGATTTTAAATGTCGTGTTTTGTCCGGTCTATCGCATTCATCTCACGATACCCCTTCCTTTTGTGCCTTTGCTGATTCAGATCCAGTCAGTCAATTGATAATCCCATGCTGACGGAATCGTAAAATATTCCATTAATACACAGATCTCTCGTAAGGAGACCTTCTTTTTTAAAACCATATTTTTCATACAATCTTATTGCTGTTACATTATCTGCACGTGTTAATAAATCAATTTTCCTGATAATCTGCGTTCCTTTAGCCCATTCTATCAGGACTTCTAAAAGAAAACTTCCAATTCCCAATCCCCAATACTTCTCTCTGACGGATATCCCCATTTCCCCCGCGTGCCTTTTTCTCATTTTGACCCCGCCTTTAAAAGTAATAAAGCCTGCAATTTCTCCATCAATTAATGCTATTATCACGACAGAGTTATCTGTTGAGTTCTCGGACTGAATGATTCTCCGCTCCGTTTCAGCGGTTATTTCTATCTCATTTCTTCCGAATGATAGAAAATCCGACTCGCCGCTTATTTGCATTTTAAACTGCGCCATTTGTTCAGCGTCTTCTTCTGTCGCTTTTCTGATCAGAAGTTCCGTATTATTTTTTAATATTGTTTTTTTCATGGGGTGCTCACACTCATTTCAGTTTTATATCCGCTTTTCGCTCTAAAAGCGCGACCGATTCGCAATGCCTTGAGTGGGTAAAAATGATGCCGTATGAATCTGGCGGTCCCTTGGAGGCAGATTTCGGAATATTTTTTATAATCAAATCTATTTTCCAAGTCGTCTTTTGTATTCTAAGGTTCAATGAGTTCATCCGACAGATTTGATAATTTCATTATTAGCTTTCTTCAATTTGATGTCTGGGTCCATTAAACACCTTTAATCTTTATTTTCTAAGTTTACCATGTATACAAACAAGTTATTCAGCGACAATATCTCTCCTCGAAAAACTTACTAATATCAAGAAAAAAGTGAGCCACCTCTCTGGGAAAATATTGAGCAGCTGTTGCCAAAAAGGACACCAACGCCACTATACAGAGTTCCCGCTTCAATTCTCAAAATCTTTTTGTTGAATTTGGGTCAGGAGCAGGCTGCCGGGGCCTCAGTTCACAGATGTGATGAAGCCTGCAGTAATATCCGGATTCGCTGATTTTGAGCACATGTCACATTGTGCAGATGCTATATTTCTATTTGTGCAGCGTTATGTACTCGTACAGCTGCTCCGCTTTTACCAACGGTTCGCCAACATCATATATCCAGGGATCCAGCACGTAGCGATGCCCACAAACAGCGTTGCATAAGGAACCAATTTGCTTCCAAGTTTCACTTTTGGAAGTGCTCCGGCAATCCAGTAAATCAGCCAGAGGGCACCCCACAGGAGCCAAATAATACCAAATCTAAAATCTCCGCTCATGAAGCTAATCAACGAGCATGGTACTGTATTCACAGCGACAAAGAAGCAATACCAAGCTTGTGGCCTGCCATCCAGCTCAAACAAATCGGTGAATCCTACAAACAAATAGGTAAAACCAAACAGCATGTTGGTTCCGACCCCATAGAATGCACTAATATTAGATTTATTGAATGTTGCAAAAGTAAAATTTATAATGTTGATTACAACATAAAGACCGCCTGTGAAAAAGTTCATCACAGCCAATGCTTTACCGTCAAACTTTTGAAGCATTCCAATTCCGTTAATCAGTAATACACACCCCACATACATCAAACCAATTCCTGTTGCCATAATAATCTCTCCTCTCTAAAACATATCAATTATTCTGAAATTACCAACAAACAATTACACGTTATTTTTAGTGCCAATACCATGCGGGATCAATGGCGAATTCTAAAATTCGACCTTGAAAGCTAAGGGAAGCACATCCCCATATTTTTGGTAACATAATTGTTTAATTAGTTAGATATACATAATAAAAATGTCTTTCGTTACCATTGGTTCATTAAGCTGGCAGTTCAATGGTTGTGGCTGCCTCCTACCGCCTGTTTGAGTGCTAACCCGAAAACAATTCCGATATCTTCAATCATATGGTGATTGTCGATATTCAGATTTCCGACGACTTTGACCATAAGATCAAAAAGGCTGTTTTCTGACAATAAAGTGAGCATATTATTAAAAAAGATTATACCGGTTTGAATCTGATTTTTACCAGTACCATCAAGATTGATGCTGAGTTTAATATTTGTCTTATAAGTTTATCGGCTAATTTCTCTTAAACGTGACATGTAAATACCACCTAACCAATTGAAATTTAAAGAGAAACGTAATACTTTAGCAATTATTTAGAGTTTGTTTGCAAAACTGGAAAGGCTGTGCTATTTAAACAAAATAGTAATAGAAACCAAATAAACAAACGTCAAAAACGTAGCATGTTCCCTGTAATCCAGTTTCTCAAGCTGGGCCGCTTAGAAGCCGTACAAATTATTCTCTGGTATTTTAATTTTCAAGCACATCGGAAGCGCTAACCGTTGAAATCTTCTCAAATTTGTTATGCTCTAAGAAATTTATATTGCTGTTTATAATTCAATTTTAAGCAAAAGGCCAGGGCAGCCAGTACCTTTTTGGTGTGACTGCCCCGACTTTTTATTGTGCTGTTTTGCAACAGCCCTTGAATTTTTCTGAGAAAACATATTCCTTTACGTTGATATTATCAATTCTTATGCAAAAAAGTACCTACCGCTTTTTTCACGGCATCTTCGGCCATGTCGTCCATTGCTGTTCCTACTACCAAAATATTGACACCGGTGTTCCGGAATGCTTTTTGGTTTATAGAATTGATGCCGCCTTCAGCAAGAGTCGGTACATGTACCGATTCGACCAGAGCTTTGAGGCGTACTTTAATCAGGTCTGGGATTTCGCCGGCAGCTACGCCCTCATAGCTCATGCCGGTCATAAGACCGATGAGATCGGCGCCGATTTTCTCCATTTCGACTGCCGTTTTCGCCACTTCTTCGGGGGTTTCGGCAGGAATTCCAAACGGATGCAGGTCGGACTTGCGTCCTATGTATGCGTCGACAAGCAGCCCATAGAAATGCGCCTTTTCAACGACGTCTCCCAAATCCTCAAGGCTGGTTTTGTGTATATGCAGACCGTCGGCACCAGAATCAGACATCAGTTTGAAATCCTCATCTTTAAGGATTGTTGGAACGACTTCCGTAAATCCGCCCGGAACACCCACGGTAATATAGATGTCAGGGCCGACAACCTGACGGACGCCGTGCGTTACCTTGGCCATCTCCGAAATGGGAATTTCATGCCTAATCTGTTCTGCGTCATTCATTTTGGTAACGCCTTTATGCCCTCTGGCCAGAGCAACTGCCGGATGATTAGGCTCCAGCATCCTTGCTCCTGCGTCGACGGCCGCTTTTGCAAAACGGGCATCGTCGCCGGTTATACCGGTTGAAAGCAGTGTGCAACCATTGTGAAGCTTAATCGCGTCCTGAACTTTTTTCCTCGCAAATTCCATTTTTCTTGTCATGTCTGCATGGATCATAAAAAATACTTCCTTTCTAATTCTCACTTATTTGTTTTTCTTTGAATTTTTTTGCTCTATAGATTTTATTGGCAATGAATGTAAAAAGAAATGCAAATCCTGCTGCCGTAAGCATGCTGATCAGGAAACCTATTGGATTATTTGAAAGCGAAGGCGCAAATATGGCAGGTACATAGGCAGTCCCTCTGACGTTGAACATTCCCACAACTGCGCCTGAAATGCATGCGGAAGCCAAAGCTCCGACAAATGTAATTTTATCTGAGAACATAAACGGATACGACGCTTCAACAAAGGTACCGAAGCACACGTTGATGATGAACCCTGGAGTTGCCAGAGACGCTTCGTCTTTGGTTTTCGGGCAAATAATATTTGCAAGAGTAATTCCTGCGGAAACCATAACCAGGCCGCACATGTCGATGGAACCAAGAAAACTGTTACCGTATTTTGACATTTCAAGCATAATGATCGGCAGTATCGCCGCATGGTATACACCGCCCATGATTGCGGGCCAGATCAAAAGCCCTGCGACCGCGCCGCAAAGGATCGGGCTGAATTTGATTGCCAAGTTAATCAGATCACGGATCCCATTGCCTAGCATATTTGCTAAAGGTCCCAAGAAGAAATAAACAATCATGCCGCCGATCAATCCCGCAAATGCCCCTGCAAAAAGGTTGGCTGTGGTGGCGGGAAAATGCCACTTCAGACATTTCATCAGGAATATGTTTACAAGGATACCTGCTATAATACCGGCGATGATACCACCAATTAAACCGCCAGATGTTGAGAGCGTGCCAGCCACCACGCCTGCGCACACGGCCACCTCGTTAAGGCCTGAAATCTGTTTGGCAGCGACCGCAGCAACAATCACAGGAAGCGCGTCGATCATAATATCGAACAGTTTTGTGCCTTCTGACGGCATTCCGGGAATTTTGGTAATTAACAGGGTGATTGCCATCGCGATAAAGCCCGGCAACGAAGCCATTAGGATGCCCCGAAGGCTGATCCTTGAGAAGACGCTCCCCGATTGGGCGGATTCATCGGCATTGCCGATCACGGGGTGATATTTGATTTCCCAGTGCTTTGAGAGAGCATACATCGCAGCAACCGCCCTTGTCCGGTTTGTTGTTCCTGTTGTGCCTGAAACCGCGATGACCTTAAGTCCTTTCGATTGGACATCCGCCATTGATGTTCCGCCCGTTCCGGTTGCAACTATTTTAGCTTTCACCGCAGCTTCAATCGCCTCATGGTTTGTTTTTTTAGGGTCGGCGCTCGCAAGAATGAGGCCGTCAATTTGCCCGTCTTCAATCAGTTTAGCGACTTTTTTGTCTTCAACAATTGCCAGTTCGTTGATTTCCTGGAGCGTGCCGTCTGCAACTGCCTCAGGCTCATTGCCGTTCCAGGTCCATAAATGCGCTTTGGTTGTAGGTTTGGCAAAATCCATGGAAGCTTCAGCTGCGACAAACTGTATTGCGCCTACTTCCATTCCAGCAGCTTTGATTTGCTTCACCATCTCTCCCAAAAGGCCTTTTGGGTCTTTGCCGCCTAAAGTATAGAGATTACCGCCGCTGCTTCCTAAAATACAAATTTTTTTGCTCACTGAACTTCTCCCCTTCCTTCTTGTAGCAATTTACTAAACAAACGGTACTCTTTTCTCTTTATCGACCCGCAGTAGTCAGGGCGATAGATCATAAGTTTTCATTTGTCAAATCGCTATAGATTTATATAAAATTGAACCCCACAAAAACTTGGCTGAACGTAAATTTCCTCCTTTAATATTTATTTTACTTTTGGGGATTCATAGGTCGCGAAATTTGAATTGATGTCTGTTCAAGCTGATAGCACAAGTTAGCCATACTGGCACTGTAATAGTAAATTTGTCCTACTGCGCCGCCGTCCGATAAATAAATACAGACTTCGATCAAGATATAGTCTTTATAAATGATTTTAAATGACATTAAACTAAGTTAATTAACAATAACGCTCATCTTCAATCATCGTTTTAAAGTATATATCAATTTTCACCTAAATGCAACTGTTTTTTTAAAAATTTATATTTATTATTATATTCTGAGATTGCTGCTGGCTTTATATCAATTATTCTGTTTGAATTTATTTATTGTAAAAACTAAAAGCCTTTTCGCGCGTGCGAAAAGGCTTTTAGTAATTTTGATAATTTATTGTTCTTTCAATTGAATTATTCTTAAAAAAGCATAGCGCTCTGCCGTATAACTATGCTATAATAAATTACATTAATCGGGTATGATATACATCTTCCTGTATTAACAAGTATTACGTAAGGATTGATGATCAGATATGAACGAAAACGAGCGG
>JGI20225J20221_1003566_pt2 | contig 13739 bp, 14 predicted proteins | sample BioMet4_FD_20221 | JGI IMG/M metagenome (IMG submission 20221) | reverse complement strand
GGTCGCCACGAACTTGAAATGACCGTCCGAAAGGGCAGCATAGGCGGCCTTGACGTCGAGGTCGGTGAGCTGCTCGGGGCCCAGACCGGCCGTCTCGACATGAAACATCGCGGGTACGACCCCAAGTCGCTCGAGAGCCCCGAGCGATAGGTCGCATCCGCTGTCACAGACGATTGCGTAGGCCTTCTCGGCCGTTGACCCCTGAGCCACGGACCCTACTTCCAGAACCTGTCGATGGTCTGCTCACGATCTGGGCCGACCGTGATGATCGAGGCACGCACGCCGGCGAGCTGCTCGAGGAAGTCGATGTAGTCCTTGGCCTCGCGCGGCAGCTTATAGAAGTTGCGGACGTCGGAGATGTCGCACTTCCAGCCAGGAAGCGTTTCGTAGACGGGCTTGGCGTGGTAGAAGACGCTCTGGTGCTCCGGAACGGTCTTGTAGGTCACGCCATCGCACTCATAGGCGACGCAGACCTTGATCTCGTCGAGGCAGCCGAGAACGTCCAGCTTGGTGATGGCCAGATCGGTGAGGCCGTTCACGCGCGCCGCATAGTTGACGACGACCGAGTCGTACCAGCCACAACGACGCTTGCGGCCCGTGGTCACGCCGTACTCGTGACCGACCTCACCCAGGAGGGCGCCGGTCTCGTCGAAGAGCTCCGTGGGGAACGGGCCTGAGCCGACGCGGGTGAGATAGGCCTTGGCGACACCGAGAACGCGCTTTATCTGCGTGGGACCCACACCCGAGCCAGTGACCGCACCTCCCGCGGTGCAGCTGGAGGAGGTCACGAACGGATAGGTGCCGTGGTCGATGTCGAGCATCGTGGCCTGCGCACCCTCGAAGAGGATGTTCTTGCCAGCCTCGAGCTGCTCGTTGAGGAAGAGCGAGCTCTCCACGATGTACGGGCGGATGCGCTCTGCCATGGGAAGGTAGGTCTCGCAGATCTGGTCCACCGTGTAGGTGGGCATCTCGTAGACCTTCTCGAGGATCGGGTTGGTGTAGGCGAGGGCGGCATCGAGCTTCTCGCGNAATATCTTCTCGTCGAGCATGTCCTGGATGCGCAGNCCGGTGCGATTCATCTTGTCCATGTAGGTGGGACCCACACCGCGCTTGGTGGTGCCGATGAGGTTCTTGCCGAGCTTCTTCTCGTGGGCACCGTCAAGGTCCTTGTGGTAGGGCATGACGATGTGCGCGTTTCCGGAGATCTTGAGCTCGGCGCAGGAGATGCCCTGCTGTTCGAGGATGTCAATCTCGGAGAGAAGGACCTCGGGGTCGACGATGCAGCCGTTACCGATCACGGGATAGGTGCCCTTGTACATGACGCCGGACGGAACCTGATGGAGCGCCAGCTTATGGCCGTTGGCGATGACGGTGTGACCTGCGTTGGCACCACCGGCATAGCGACAGACAACGTCGAAGTCACCCGAGATGAGGTCGGTGACCTTGCCCTTGCCCTCGTCGCCCCACTGAGTTCCCACAAGCACTGTTGCCGACATAGACATCCCTCTCGAAATGTGTGAGCAGATATGTGCACTTCGGCCAACGGCCGAACAACCAAAGTATACGGCACGAGCCGTATGGCGTCGGCGGCTTACGAGACCCCCACATGGGATACGTCTCCCCAGCGCACGGTCACGCACCTAGTCATCATAGCGACTGTCGACCTCGACGAACTTCGTAGAACCCGCGAGGAAGGTGAGGGGTACCTCGCCAAGTGCGCCGGAGCGGTTCTTGGCGATGATGAAGTTGGTCACGTTGGGATCGGGTCGATCATCACGAGCGGCTTCGTCCTCGGTCATCGAGCGGTCGAGGAGGATGACGATGTCGGCGTCCTGCTCGATGGAGCCCGACTCGCGCAGGTCCGAGAGCTGGGGCTTCTGGCCCTTCCTGTCGGCGACCTGGCGGTTGAGCTGCGACAAGGCGATGACGGGCACGCCGAGGTCCTTGGACATGATCTTGATGCCTCGTGACATCTCGGAGACCTCCGTTGCGCGGCTGTCGGAGCGACGCTGTCCCTCGGGCGGCGAGAGGAGCTGGAGGTAGTCCACGATGACGCAGCCCATGCCCTTGTCATGGAGCATGCGGCGGGCCTTTGCCCTGATCTCGGTCACCGTGGTACCGGGGGTGTCATCGATCATGATGTCAAGACTCGAGAGTTGGTTTGTTGCCTCGAGGATGTCCCCCCACTGGTCCTTGCGTATGCGCGCGGAGCGAATCTCCTTCAGTCCGATGTGCGCCTGGGCGGCGAGCAGCCTCTGCGCGATTTCGACNTTGCTCATCTCGAGCGAGAAGAACGCGACCGANGCGCCTGCAGCTGCGGCGTTGACGGCAAGGTTGAGNGCGAACGACGTCTTGCCGACNCCGGGGCGGGCGCCGATGACNACCATCTGACCGGGGCGCAGGCCGAGAAGGTGCTCGTCGATTCTGGGGAAGCCCGTGCTCACGCCGAGCGTCACGTCTCCGCGNGCNCTCATCTCCCCCAGTTCGAGGTAGAGCTGGCCCATGATCTCCTCGATGGACTGCTCGGACTTCTGCACGTCTCGATTGGTCACATCGAGAAGGAGCTTCTCGGCCTTGTCGACGACCTCTTTGGTGTCCTCGGGGGCATCGTAGGCAAGGGCGGTGATCTGCGCGGAGGCCTGGATCATCTTNCGCAGCGTGGTGTCGCGGTGGAGCATCTCCACATGCCGGCGCCAGCCAGCNAGNGCGAGCGAGTTGTTNCCAAGGTCAAGAAGGTACGTCCGNCCGCCCACGCGGTCAAGCTCACCGGCGCTCTTGAGATAATCGGCAAGCGATATCGTGTCGATGGGAAGGTTCTTGTCGAACATCTCGCGCATNGCNACGTAGATCTTGGCGTTGCTCGGCAGATAGAAATCCTGGGAACCGAGGTCGATGAGGCATTCCTGNAGGGCCTCCTGCGAGATCATCATCGCGGAGAGGACGGAGGACTCCGCCTCTGGATCCTGCGGCATCGCCTTGCTGACCGTTTCGGTCATCCGCGTTGGATTGATGTCATAGGCATCCTCGGACATTATCCCTCCCGGCTCTCTCGTCAGTGATTTGTGGGGGCATACTACCTCAATCAGAGGCTNCCGCGCAGGTCTTTTTTTGGCCGAAAAGTCCCTTCGACACCGATTGTTGATAGGTATTTCGCCTGAGCAGGGGCAAATGCAAGTTTTCAACGTTTTCGACAAAATTCCGAGTGGTATGTCCTTGTTGAGAAGCNCGGCGATTTATCGTAATGGCGCTTTATTCATTACCACTCGCNCNCTCGATGNGAGTATTCAAATCACCATCCGTTGTGATTATTATATTAGCTGGTNAGAGAGTTGTTTTGATGCAATATAACCAAAAACCCCGCGGGCTGTTGCACCCGCAGGGTTTTGTTCACATAGGAACCGACGGTTCTTTTGGCTCTCTGGCCTTCGGGCCGCTGACCTGCGGGAGTTGTTGAAATCCCCAGCTCAGCAGACCCGCTGGTTGAAAAGTCCAGAAAACTACTCGGTTGCCTCGGCCGTCTCGACGGCTGCGACAGGCTCGGGCTCTGCGGTAACGCCGACAAGGACGTTGACCGTGGCGACGATGTCGCGATAGAGCTCGATGGGCACGCGATGGGAACCAGTGGTCTTGATGGTCGCCCCGCGGCCGATGCGCTTCTTGTCGATGTCGACGCCAAGCTCAGACTTGATGGCATCGACAATCTGGGTGGAGGTGACGGAACCAAAGAGCTGGCCCTCGTCGCCAATCTTGGCGTCGACGGTCACGTTCTTGCCGTCAAGCGCCGCCTTGGTGGCCTCGGCATCGGCGATGCGCTGTGCCTCGCGCTTCTCGATGCTGTGGCGACGCTCCTCGAGCTGCTTGATGTTGCTTGGGGTGGCGGGAGTGGCAACCTTGTTGGGGAACAGGAAGTTCTCCGCGAAGCCCTGGGCGACATCTACGATATCGCCCTCTCCGCCCTTGCCCCGAAGCTCACCCAAGAGGATGACTTTCATGGGAAACTCCTTCGGTCAGTCGGCCTNGGCCGACTATTACTTACTTCTGATTCGATGCGTCTTGGACGGTGACCTTCTTGCCCCTCGGAAGGTGCCTGAAGTTGCGCCACACGTCCACGAGTCCGACGATGGTCATAACGTAGAACTGCAATTCGAGATAGACCGCAAGCAGCGTGAGAAAGACCATCGCAAAGGGGCCGATCTTCTTCTGGCGAAAGAGCCATGAGAGCACTGCCAGACCCTGAACGACAAAGATGATCCTTGAGATCATCACGGCGTTCAGTGACACCTGCGATACGAGCCCTGTGGAAGACGAGACCACGCTACCCAGCGAAAGTCCCAGAAGGCTCGCGACGAACAGGGCGACGGTCCAGAGCGGGGCGTCGAAGCCGGCAAGGTGTGGCAGGAAGTCATGAGGCAGACGAAGTCCTCTCACGGCCGTCTGGACACCGATCCATGCGACGCAGAATTCCCCAAGGCCCATGACCACGTAGCTTATGGGCCAGAGGTTCTTGAACGCCAGAAGGACGGTGTTCACCTGAACCATGGTATCGACGGGAAGGTCCCCGAGCGACGCCTGGTAGCTCGCCACGATTGCCTCGGCAATCTCGGGAATGGTCGTGTTGCTCATCCAGGCCACGACTGCGTCGCTGCCTATGAGGGCAAGCGACAGAACCGCGACCATAATGATGCCGACGCTCGTGCTCATTGAACGCTTGATAACGAACCCTGCCACCGCGACACTCGCCACGCAGGCCACGATAGCCTCGAGCGGCGAGGCATACCCGAAGACGAGCGAGACGACCAGTGCCGGCACGATCGAGAAGACCGCGCTGAGCACAAGCTCCTTGGCTCCCCTGCCGCGCACGGCGAGGAAGGTTCCATAGGAGATCGCAGCACATGCGACGATGGGGAGCAGTCCCGCCGCAGCGCCGCCAAGGGCGCAGCTCAGATACCCCTTCCATGCCGCAACGTCATTTCCGCTCGACATGTCGGGACCCACGGGGACGATTCCGCCACCCGCATCTCTCGCATCATCGCGCGAAGCCGTGCCGCCCATGCCTCTTGGACTGGGCGGGGTGCCGTTGTCGCTGTGTCCGTTACCTAGCATCGCGAACTCTCTCGTTACTGCAGCTCTTACCCACGACTACGGCCACCGCGGCTGGAGACCACGGGGACGGTGTAGGGTACGAGGGCCATCTCGCGGGCGCGCTTGATTGCGTTCGCTATGTCGTGCTGATGCTGCGTGCAAGCGCCAGTGACGCGGCGCGGCTTGATCTTGCCGCGATCGGTCATATACTTGCGAAGAAGCTGGACATCCTTGTAGTCGATGTACTCAGTGTTCTCCTTGCAGAACTGGCAGTACTTGCGACGCGGCTGGCGCTGAAAATCTTGCTTTTGCTGAGCCATGTCATGTTGCCTTTCTATTGGTGGCACGCATGCCACCTCTTACGATTCCTAGAACGGAATGTCCTCGTCGTAGACATCGGCCGACGGCGGGTTCTGAACGGGGCCCGGGGAGTACTGTGGGGCTGGCGCTGGGGCAGAGTACGACGGAGCGGACTGGCCGCCCGCCTGGGGCTGGCCGTACTGCTGGCCGCCCTGCTGCCCCCTCGAAGAGAGGAACTCGACCTCGTCGACGACGACCTCGAGCTTGGAGCGCTTGCCCCCGTCCTTCGACTCCCAGGTGCTGTAGCGAAGCTTGCCCTCGATGGCGACCTTCGCCCCCTTGGAGAGGAAGCGGCTGAGCGGTTCCGCACGCGCGCCGAAGACGACGCAATCGACGAAGTTGGGAACGTCCTCCCACTCGCCCGACTGCTGGTTGCGACGGCGGTCGTTGACGGCAACCCCGAAGCTGAGGATCTGGGTGCCACTGGCGGTGGAGCGGAGCTCGGGGTCCCTCGTGAGGTTGCCCGAGATGTTCACTCTGTTGATGCTCATCTGACTCACTACCTCTCATTGGCAGGCAATGTACCTGCCCTTCCATGTCTAATCCTTGACCTCGCGGCACACGACCATGTGACGCTTGACAGCATCATTGATGCGTAGGACTCGATCGAGCTCCGCGATCTGCGTGGGATCTGCATGGAAGTTGATAAGGGTGTAATCGCCCTCGTTGATCTTGTCGATATCGTAGGCCAGCTTGCGCCTGCCCCAATCCTCGACGTTGTCGACCGTGCCGCCCTCGATAGCGACCTCGATGCGCTTCATGACGGCGGCTCGGGTGGCCTCGTCAGAGGCGGGATCGACAAAATACAGCAATTCATAAGCCTTCATGTGGTTCACCTCCTTTGGGCTAGTGGCTCCGGGACGTGAAGGGTGCACCCGGAGCAGGAAAGGTTCGGTCGAGTATCATAGCATACGAAGCCATGAGCCAGAAACGGCAACAGCGCCTACATCCTTCCCCCATGCAGTTCTGGGAGGGAGCGTAGACTATGCAACTGACATCAAGCTGACCAGTAGCTCTTGGTTATCTGACAAGAGTTGGCATACGCACCAGTACGGCGCGGCTTTCCGCTCTCGACGGCAACCGAGGAGACGTCGTGGGCATCACACAATCCACATTGCACCCACTTTTGGATATGTCGCTATGCGCCGCCTCCACCCTGATAGGGTCCGGACTGCTGCGAGTACTGGGGCTGGGGTGCTACAGGCCGATCGCGAGGGTCCATGACGAACGGAGGCAGCGGATCCTTCTCATCCCTCCAAGAAGGTATGTCAAACTGGCGAATCCACAAGGCATACGCAGTCTGTCCCAAGAGAGACATCACGACAGCGCCAATGCTGTCGATGACAATCGCGACCACGAGGGCGGGACCCAGCGCGTAGAGGAACTGCATGACGATCTGGGCGATTTGTGCATAGTACAGCTGCGTGGACATGAGTGACGCATTGGCCTCGAGCGCCTGCACCGAGTATACGAGCGAACCGAGCGAGGTCGCGAACCCCGCGATCGCGACGAGAAATGTCGCAATGCCGAAAATGAGGCACATGACCACGTTCATGCCGAGGATCCTAAACAGCCCGGCGACGTCGTGGGTTGCCATCTGCCAAACGAGACGGACGTTGAGACCAGCGACGATCTTCTGGTAGATGGTTGCCCTCAGCATGGCAACGGGCACCATCATGCCAAGAAATATCGAGAAGATGCGCCACGCAAAGTACAGCGTCCCCCCTGCCAGCGGAATCATGAGGAGAAGTCGTGCGACGAGCGACATGGCAAGCACCCATACGAACGCCACCACGAAACCTCGCCAGCCACTGCCGATGCACTCGCCCACGCGTACACCGTGCTGCTTGGGAGCCGAGCTCACACCCCACGCGGTCAGACGGGCCCACTCAAGCGCGTAGCCGAGCAGGGCGAGTGGGCCGACGATGGGAACAAGGGTGGCCACCGCGAGCACGAGGACCGGCTTGATCCAACCCCTGTCCCTCGTAAGCAATGCCCATGACCTCGAGAAGTACCTATCCCTCTGAAAACCCTCGACGTTGACGCCGTCTGTCATGTTCGACTCCTCCCCGAGCGAAATCCTAAACACAGAGCATGCCGCGTCATCTCTCGGTCACGCGCTAAGAAGCGCTTGGCGAATCCCCTCGACCTGACGGGTCGCACGCCTGACCTGGTCGCGCGCCTCTCCAATCTTTGACTGCACCAGCCAGTCGGCAACGAGCCCATCAAAGAAATAATCTGCGAAATGGAGAAAGTCATCCACCTCCACGCGTGCGTCGACAAACCCCTCGACGTCACCGAGCTCCTGCGCAAACACCCGAAGTGCACGACGGGCCTGCTCCAGGTCATCGTTCGCATCATTGATCTTGCCGTGCTTGACCGCGGTGGCTATGAGCCCTCCACCAAAGATGTCAAACAGCCCCCAGTTGTTGGCACTCCCAAGATCGCTGTCGGCACGGCGCAGGCAGGCAAGCGCCTCGTCAGCTGCGGCGACGGCTTCGCTCATCTCTTTCTTCCTGCAAAGATCGCCCATCCCGCATCCTCTCTGTGATGGGAGGCGTGTTACTCGTCTCATGATACCCATAGTGCACACCGTTCACGCACGCCGCCGTACCCACCGTCGCAGATGGCTGGCACACGTCGGAAGGGCATCCTCTCGGGACCGTACCGCCCCTGACGACACACATGCGTCCTGACTGCGGGGCAACCTGCAGAGAAACGGGCCGGATGGTCGAGCGCTCCACCAAACATGGGCCGATGCTGCCCTTTCGGCGTTATAGAACCGCAGGAAGGACCATGCTTCGGAAGCGAAACGAAAACACGCTCGACCATCCGGCCCGTTTCTCTGCAGGTTGCTCCGCTNCGACGGGCCTGTTCCAGGTCATCGTTCGCATCATTGATCTTGCCGTGCTTGACCGCGGTGGCTATGAGCCCTCCACCAAAGATGTCAAACAGCCCCCAGTTGTTGGCACTCCCAAGATCGCTGTCAGCACGGCGCAGGCAGGAAAGCGCCTCGTCGGCTGCGACGACGGCTTCGCTCATCTCTTTCTTCCTCCTGCAAAGATCGCCCATCCCGCATCCTCTCTATGGTGGGAGGCGTGTTACTCGTCTCATGATACCCATAGTGCACACCATTCACGCACGCCACCGTACCCACCGCCGCAGATGACTGGCGACACGTCGGAAGGGCATCCTCTCGGGACCGTACCGCCCCTGACGACACACATGCACCCCGACTGCGGAGCAACCTGCAGAGAAACGGGCCGGATGGTCGAGCGCTCCACCGAGCATGGCCGATGGTGCCCGTTACGGTGTTATAGAACCGCAGGAAGGACCATGCTTCGGAAGCGAAACGAAAACACGCTCGACCATCCGGCCCGTTTCTCTGCAGGTTGCTCCGCTTTCGTGGGCGTACGGACAAAAAAAGACCAACTCGCTACCGCGGGCTGGTCTGAAGTCTCAAATGGCGGAGGAGGAGGGATTCGAACCCTCGTAGCCCCGAAGGGCTAAACGGTTTTCGAGACCGCCGCATTCAACCACTCTGCCACCCCTCCGTGGGGCGTGAAAGCGGCGCCCTGGCGGGCGCCGCTGAATCTACTGGCGGAGAGTCTGGGATTTGAACCCAGGATACGCTTTAGACGTATACACGATTTCCAATCGTGCTCCTTCGGCCTCTCGGACAACTCTCCCTGCAAATGCGAGAGAAAGTATACATGAGTTCGAACGCCTCCGCATGGAGACAGAAAAATTGCACGCGACCATAAGACGGCAGTGGCAAACGCATCACGGGCCCGTGCTACGATTGGCCGGTNGCCATGNACGTCCAGCACGATTTCATCGCCACCATACCAAGGAAGCCACATGGACATTTTNTTCACCGCCGCNGGCCCCGAGGCCACCGCCGTTTCGCTGCCCGTGTGGATCGAGCTGGCTACGGTGGTCATCGGCTCGATTGCAGGGGTTCTCGTCAGCTATTGGCGCAAGCTCGACCTCGTGGGCTTCGTGGGACTCGCGCTCATCTGCGGTCTCGGCGGTGGACTCATCCGCGACGTCATCATGCAGCAGGGAGGGGTCTACATGCTGCAGTCCCCCTACGCCATCCCCGCAAGCGTTGCCACTGGCATCGTGGGCTTTCTCTTCCCAATGCCGTTCGANCGGTGGCAGCGCGTCATCGAGTGGTTTGACATTCTNGGTGTCGGCCTCTTCTCCGTGCTAGGGACGGACAAGGCCATAATCTTTGACCTCACTCCCATGGCCGCGATTCTCATGGGCACCATCACCGGCATCGGCGGCGGCATGCTGCGAGATGTTTTCTTGGGCGAGGTTCCCCATATCTTTCGGAGGGACAACCTATACGCCATCTGCGCCGTCGCTGGCGCGGCCGCATACTACGCCCTCGTGGTCTATGCACACCTCGGCAAACCCTGGGCCGCTGCCGTCTGCGTTGCGCTCACGGTCTGGATGCGGCGCATGTCCCTCAAGCACAACATCCTCTCGCCTGCCGACGTAGACCTCACTCCCTCCGTCATAGGTTCGGTCAGAAAAGCGGCACAACGGGCAAAGAAAGTCCGGCGCTCCCCCGAGGGGANCGCCGGAGCAGGGAACCAACGCTAGGGCCGCGCNTTGCTTGGGTACCAACCCTACTTGTTGACCATGCCGTTGCGGACGGCCCACTTGCGGCGTTCGGTCTCGGACAGGATGCGCTTGCGCATGCGGATGCTCTTGGGTGTGATCTCCACGTACTCGTCATCCATGATGTACTCGAGGGCCTCTTCGAGCGTGAAGGTGCGGGGGGGCGTAAGCTGCACGGAAATATCGGCGGTAGAGGAACGCTGGTTGCCAAGGCTCTTCGTGCGCGCGATGTTAACGACCATGTCACCTGGCTTTGACCGCTCGCCCACGAGCATGCCCTCATAGCACTTGGTGCCGGGCCCCACGAAGAGCGCACCACGGTCCTGAAGCGCGCCAAGGGCATAGGCCACGGCCTTCTCGGTGCTCATCGAGATCATCGCACCGTTCTGGCGGTTGCCGATATCGCCTGCAAACGGACCATACTCGAGGAAGGTGTGGTAGAAGACGGCGTCGCCATGGGTGACGTTGAGGATTCGGTTCTTGAGGCCCATTATGCCGCGCGTTGGAATCCTGAACTCGAGATGGGTCTGGGTGGTGCCCGTATCCATGCTGCTCATGGTGCCGCCGGCGTTGCCGAAGACCTCGATGACCTTGCCGGAATACTCGCTCGAACACTCTACCACGGCCTGCTCGATCGGCTCGAGGCGGTGACCGTCGGGGCCCTTCTTGAAGAGAACCCTGGGGCGGCCCACCTGAAACTCGAAGCCCTCGCGGCGCATGTCCTCCATGAGGACCGACAGGTGAAGGATGCCACGACCGGCGACCTCGATCCCGGTCTTGTCGGGAAGCTCCTCGATGCGCATGGTCACGTTGTTCTCGCGCTCCTGCATCAGGCGCTCCTTGAGCTGCCTGCCGCCCACGATGTCACCATCCTGTCCAACGAGCGGCGAGGTTGATGCCTCGAAGACGACGGAAAGCGTAGGGGGGTCGATTTCGATGGGCTCGAGCTCGACGGGGTTCTCGGGATCGGTGTAGACGTCGCCGATGTCGGTCGAGTCCACGCCCACCAAGGCACCGATGTCTCCGGATTCGACCTCCGCGCACTCCTTGCGGCCGAGGTAGTCAAACGTGAAGAGCTGTTTGACCTGGCCCATGGCGCGGGAGCCGTCATTCTTGACCACAAGGATCTTGTCGCCTTGGTGGATGGTGCCCGAATACACGCGGCCGATGCCGATGCGGCCCACGTAGCTGGAGTGGTCCACGGTCACGCACTGCATGGCAAGCGGACCCGACGGATCGACCTCGGGCGCGGGCAGCCCGTCGACGATCATGTCAAGCAGCGGGAACATGTCATTGTTGCCATCATCGGGCGAGAGACGCGAGAAGCCGTTGACCGCCGAGGCAAACACCACGTGCTCCATGGCGAACTCGAGCTGGTCGTCGGAGGCGCCGAGATCCATCATCAGGTCGAGCGACTCGTTGACCACCTCCTCGGGACGAGCGCCATCGCGATCGATCTTGTTCACGCAGATCATGATCTGNAGGCCGCCATCGATGGCGTGGTGCAGGACGAAGCGCGTCTGGGGCATGGGACCCTCGGCGGCATCGACGAGAAGAACCGCGCCATCAGCCATTCTGAGCACGCGCTCGACCTCGCCGCCGAAGTCAGCGTGGCCAGGGGTGTCGATGACGTTGATCTTGATGCCCCGATACTCGATCGAGATGTTCTTGGCCAGAATCGTGATACCACGCTCTCGCTCCTGGTCGTTGGAGTCAAGTACGCACTCTTGGACCTGCTGGTTCTCGCGGAAGGCGTTCGTGGCCTTGAGCATCTGGTCCACAAGGGTGGTCTTGCCGTGGTCGACATGGGCGATGATGGCAATGTTTCGTATGTTCTCCTGACGCATGTGTCCCTCTCGTTCGAATTGCACGTGTCGGACGCACGTCGCGTCCGCTTGTTTGTCCCCTGGTTTTTCCTTCGGTACTTTACTGCACGTTCGGCCTGCGCAAACGTGCGCTCGCCCGTCATCGCAGCTTCTACAGCAGCGACTTCATCTCGCCAGCCGGCGCGGGGTCACTCCATCGGAACTTGTCGCGACGGCCCTTGCCCTCTACAAACGAGTAGGCGGAGTAGCTTGTGTAGTTGNGCTCGCCAAACTCGAGGATGAGCGCATCACGATAGGCGCCCCCCTCACCCTCGACAGCNCCCTCATATGTGAGCGCATAGCGCACGGGNACGCCAAGCTGGGCCTCNGGGTCACCACCGTCGTGGTCAAGCGAGCATACCTTCGCGCGGGCTCCCTCAAGGCACTCCTCCGGGACCGTCGTCAGAGAACGCATACGAAGCGACGGCACCGGCAGCATCCTCCACGACGAGCAAGACGTTGATGTCCTTGCCCTCCGCAAGCATGTCAAAGGCATCACCCATGAGCGCGGAGGAGAGCTCGTCGAGCTTGGGGGACACTCCCTGCCTCAGCTGATCATCGTCATGTGCCATGAGCGTACCCCCCTCCTCGCCACCGTATCTAGACGATGGTACACCGTCCGCGACCATCACGATGACGCCACGGTAGCATGCGGCCGCACTTCTCGCGGAATCTGCGTGCAAATCTGTTTTTGGCCGAGAGTCGGGGAATTTCTGCAATCATGGTCTGGTCGCCATGCAGCGGCATCTAGGATACGGAGCCTGTCTTGAGCCTGCTTCTCCCTGTCATATATATAACCTTCGTGAGCCTGGGTCTGCCCGACTCCGCTGTCGGCGCTGCATGGCCGTCAATGTACGCTGGGCTCGGCGCCGGCGTATCCTGGCAGGGAATCGTCACCATCGTCATCGGTACGGGAACCATCCTATCGAGCCTCCTTGTGGTGCATCTGGTAAGGCGCCTCGGCGTCTTTCGCACGATCGTCGGTAGCGTGGCGCTCACTGCGCTTGCGCTTGTGGGCTTCTCCACCGTCAGCTCGTTCTGGCAACTATGCCTCTGGGCGATTCCATATGGACTCGGCGCGGGCGCCATCGATGCCGCGCTCAACACGTACGTCTCCATCAACTATGCCGCACGCCACATGAGCTGGCTCCACTGCATGTGGGGAATAGGAGCCAGTACGGGGCCGGCCGTCATGGCCGCCTGTCTTATGCGAGGTACATGGCACCTGGGATTTCTTGTCATCGGTCTCATGCAGTTTGTCATCGTCGGGCTTATCGTGCCAAGCCGGAGGCTCTGGGCAAGGGCCGAGAAATCCTCGCAGGGGACCGAGCGGCAACCGGCGACGATCTCACGGCGTGAGCTTCTGACCATCCCCGGCGTGCGAGAGGTGTTCGTCTGCTTCTTCTGCTATTGTGCGCTCGAGTCCAGCTGTGGCATGTGGGCCGCAAGCTACTGCTCGCTTGGACGCGGAATTCCGGCTGACGAGGCCGCAGGCTGGGCCTCCCTCTTCTATCTGGGCATCACCGCAGGTCGAGCCGCAAGCGGCTTTCTCACGCTGCGTCTTGATGACAAGTCCATGATTCGGCTCGGCCAGGCGCTCGTGGGCGTGGGCATCGCACTCGTTCTTCTCCCCGCAGGCAACGCCACCCTGCTCGTAGGCCTAGTAATGACCGGCTGCGGCTGCGCGCCCATCTACCCCTCGATCATCCATGCCACGCCAGCACGCTTTGGCGAGCAGAACGCACTCTCGCTCACGGGCATGCAGATGGCCTTCGCGTATGTGGGATCGGTCATGGCACC
>JGI20225J20221_1002456_pt1 | contig 13766 bp, 14 predicted proteins | sample BioMet4_FD_20221 | JGI IMG/M metagenome (IMG submission 20221) | reverse complement strand
TCCCGCCAGTGGACGCGGCTTTTTTTATTCCCCAGGCAAAAGAGCCCGGGCGCGGTCCTGGACCTGCTCGCCCCCTGAAAGGGGGCATTGCAGCCGCATGCCCCCGGTCCCTGGTGCGGGAACCTTTATCCTAAAGCTTCGGTGCCAGGGCGCCGGGGGGCGTATCCCCCCGGTCGGAGGCACCTTGGGCGGCCGACGGGCTCGCGTCCTGTGGCATCCCGGAAGGATTTGAGGCGGGCACCCTTTCAGGCGTGAGGCAAAGCAAGGCCTCCAGGGCATCGGGCANCGGGCTCCATGCTGCACAATACCCCGCCCTCCCGGCATCGGGAATGTCCCGCCGCCCACGAACGGACGGGGATCGGTCAGGNAAAAAAGAAAGCCGGGGCGTCTGCACGCACCCCGGCTTTACACACTCACCCTGCTGGCAAGCGTTTGTGATCACTGGCGTCCCCAGCCGGGTTTGAACCGGCGTTATCGGCGTGAGAGAGGCATAGCCTCCCCCGGCCACCATTATATTTCAGGGGCTTGGCCTTGCGTCAGAGGGCATGAAAAGCATCTGGGAGCATCGCAGAGTACACACGCGGAGGTACACAAAAAAGAAATGGCCCCGCTGGTGACGGGGCCAAATCATGCCAGGTTAGCCTTTCGGCCATTGTTTACGCGGGCGTTACCCCATTCCCGAACCCTTGTCAAGGGGGGCGGGCAATGACCTCCCAACCCAAGACAACTCCCTTCCGTCTGGCCCCCCTCTTTGACAACATCCCCGAGGAATTACGTGCTTTGTCTCAGTGGGTTTGCTGGAAGTTCCAGCCCGATCCCAAGGGCGGAAAGCCCCGCAAGGTTCCCGTCGATCCCAAGGATTGCGGTAACGCTTCTTCGACGGCCCCGGCGACATGGGACACCTTCGAGAAGGCCCGGCAGACTTTCAAGGCCGATGACGGGCTTGCCGGCATCGGGTTCGTCTTCACCAAGGATGACCCCTATGCCGGCATCGACATCGACCATTGCCTGGACAGGGATGGTGTCCCAAACGAGACAGCGAACCGCCTGCTTTCCCTGTTCGATAGCTATTCTGAAAAGAGTCCGAGTCAGACCGGCCTTCATATCATCGTCAAGTGTGGCAAGGAACTTCCGGGCAAAAAGAAGGATGAGATCGAGGTCTATACTCATAGCCGGTACTTCACGTTTACTGGCAGGACGAGTGCCAAGCGGACCAAGATCATCAATGACCATGAGCAGACCCTAGTTGATTTCTATGACGAGTTCTTCCTGGGACGTGGAACACGATCCAAGGAAGTGACGGCGGCCTACGAATGGGTCAGCGGTAAGAAGTATGGACTGGCCGCCTTGCGCGGCGAACTGGACAAGCTCAGGCGGGCCAATGAGGGCGAACGCAACGCGACCTTAAACGAGGTGGCCTTCTCCCTTGGCCAGCTTGTGGCTGGTGGAGAACTGGCGAACCAGGGTGACGTCGAGGACGCTATCAAGGAAGTGGCTGCCGAGATCGGCCTGGGAGAGGCCGAGACAATCGCAACAATGCGTAGCGGCATATCCGCCGGCCTACTGAAACCCAGAAAAGCTCCGGACAGGAAGAAAGAAGAGGATGAGGGCGAATCCGTTGACCCCCTCGATGGCATCGACTTTATGGACTTCCGCATTAGCCGATACCTGGACGCGCCACCACCTCCCATCGATTATGTGATTACTGGCCTGCCGGTAGGATGCGTGGGCGGTATCATCGCACCCCCTGGTGCCGGCAAGACTCACTTTGCCCAAGCGATAGCCGGGGCCGTGGCCACGGGGCAGGCGTCCATAGCCGATAACATCTTCGACGTTCCCAAACAGGGGCGCGTCCTGGTCATATCCGCTGAAGATAGGGAATGGGCCGTCCATGACCGCATCTGGCGGGGCTTCGGCAGTGTGTTCGATCCCTTCGACGCTGAAGAAGCGGAACATGCGGCCCACCTCAAGGACGTTCTCCGGGAAAACATGATCGTGTTCCCTGCCAAGGGACGTGACCTGTCCCTCATCGCCCAAGGGCCATCCGGTTGGACGAGCACGAAAGGCTACGACTCTCTACTGGCCAAGGTCCAGAAGGTGCCTGACCTGCGCTTGATCGTCCTGGACCCGTTGGCCAGGTTCTTCACCGCAAACGAAAATGACAACCCTGCCGGCACGTACTTCTGTGTCCTACTGGAACGCATTGCCAAGGCCACGGGTTCGGCCATCATCATCAACCACCACACAAACAAGGGCTCAAGCCGACCTGGGAAGGACTTCATCCTAGAAGCCGCCCTTCACCAGGACGCGGCCCGTGGTGCTTCTGCCCTGACTGGCGCGTGGGACTGGCAGTACAACCTTTGTCCTTTACCAGGGAAGTTCGCGTCCAGCCGGCTAGGCGTACAGGCGAGGGATGAAGAATACCTCGCCGGTAGGGCGAGCAAGGTCAGGTTTGGTCGGAAGAGTGACGTCACCTTCTTTCGTGCCGGGGAAGAAGGGATGCTGGTCCACCTCGAAGATCAATTCGTCAAAGAAAAGATGTCCACGAACGCGGTACTGCGGAAGCGGATCATCGAAGAGGTCAGGCGCAAAGAGGAAGCCGGTGAGAAGCGAATCAGCATCACGACGTTGGCCAGGACTTTTGCTTCTGAGTGGAAGGAAGACGGTGCGACCAGGGACAAGCTGGAGGGTCTGGCCAAGCTCATGGTCAGTGAAGGCGTGCTCAAGCTGGTGACTGAAAAGCAGGGTCACAAGGCTTCCGATTATCTGGCCTTGGGAGTGGTCCCGGCCAAGGATGAAGAATCCGGTGAAGAATCCGAAGGATGAATCCCGAAGAAACCGAAAACGGACGGGATTCTTCGATCCTATTGAAATGTTTATGGATCGAAGAACCCCGAGGCATGAAGAATCCGAAGCGTTACGGGATTCTTCGATAGTCAACAAATTTAGCATATTGGATGAAGAATCCTGAATCCGAAAACTACCCCCTAAAGGGGGGAAGAATCCTCGGATTCTTCCCCCAACGGGGTTTAGGGACGCGCCGATGGATGACCCAAGATACAAAACTGGCAGGTGGCAACGCTTACGTGTGGCCGTCCTTCGCCGTGATCCCCTGTGCGCCTACTGCCGGGCCAGGGGCAGGGCCGAGGCGGCCACGACCGTTGACCACATCATTCCCGTGGCCCGTGGTGGCGCGTTTTGGTCCATGGACAACCTCGCGCCCGCCTGCGCCAATTGCAACTACAGCAAGCGGGACATGACGGCCGCCGAATTTATGGCTCAAGGTTGTGGCGTGGACGGCTACGGCGGCTTCCACGACGAGCGTAAAAATCAAACCAGCCTGCGCCCATCAGACCGTGTGCGCCGTAGGCTATGCACGAAACTTGAATCCTAAGGAGGGTGACATGTCAAAAGTCATCAACGTACCACGAGAAAAAGCGTCCTGTGCGCCGCTTAAACGTAATCCGCGTCATTTGAATGGAGTGGCGAAGCAAAAGTGGAAATCTGTTCTTTCAGTTCTTGCGCCCGAGGTGGCTACTGAAAGGCAATTCGATGTCGTGACCCGTTACTGCATTGCTTGGGCGGCCTATATGGAGGCAGTGACGGCCCTTGAGTCCGAACCTGCGGTTATTCTTAATACCAAAACCGGGGCAATGCAACCATCCCCGTGGACGAAAATTCGTATCGAGTGTGATAAAACACTTTTTTCCCTGGGGCTCAAGCTGGGATTGATACCGAACGGAAAGGATATTCCTGCCACGGACAAGACCCCGCCTGTCTCAAAGTTCGGGGGATTGACGCGATGATTGCCGACGACGTGCTTGAATTCGCCAGCCGCTTGACCGTCACGTCTGGCCGGAAGGCGGGCTCCCCTATGGTGGTCCTGCCTCACATAGAGCAGGCCATTCGTGGAACCCTGGCCCAGGGCAAACGAACCGCGTGCATAAGCTGGCCGCGCAAGCAGTCGAAGTCCACGGGCTATGCCGCCGTCTTGATCCTGGCCGGTCTGGTCGGTCCCTTGGCCGTCCCCCGTGGCCAACTTGCCACGGCGTCGGCGTCACGCGAACAGGCTTCGCTTATATATGACGAAGTGGCTGCATTCATCCTAGCTGAACCTGAGCTTTACGGACTTGTCAATCTTTCGTCCAGTAGAAAAACCATAACCAGCCTGACCAACGGAAGCACGTTCAAGGCCCTGTCCGCCGATGCGACCACGGCCCACGGCCTGGGGCTCGACCTCTTCATAATGGATGAGGCCGCGCAACAGCGGAATAGCGAGCTTTGGGACGTCCTCTTCACCTCGCAGTCTGCCAGGGCGAACCCCCGCGCCATCGCCATTGGTACGAGATCACAGGACCCCAAGCACTTTTTTTCAGAGATGATCGACTACGGCCAGCGGGTCAACGCTGGCGAGATCGAAGACCCCTCTTTCTTCTGTCATGTGCTGGCCGCGCCAGATGATGCGGATTGGCAAGATGAATCCGTTTGGCGGTCGGTCAACCCGTGCCTTGATGCCGGGGTCCAGGACATTGAATCCCTGCGCGAACTGGCGACTCAGGCCAAGCGCATACCCTCGAAGGAAAATGTCTTTAGGGCCTTGCATTTGAACCAAGCGGTTGATGCAGACGGCCGTTTCATATCCTCCGAAGACTGGAAGGCTTGCTCTGGTCCGGTAGACATCCGCGACGGCGAAACATGCTATGGCGGATTAGACCTTGGCAGCACTCAAGACCTGACCTCGCTTGCACTCTACTTCCCACGCACTGGATCAGTATTGTCTTATTGTTGGTTGCCTGCCGAACCGTCCTTATTCGAGCGCGAGAAGACCGACAAGGCCCCCTATCCCGTCTGGAGACAGCAGGGCCACATTGAGACGTTCCCAGGCCGCTCTACTGACCGCCTCGCCGTTGCTTATAAACTTGCAGAACTGTGCAACCGCTACGACGTGCAAGGCGTTGCATACGATAGATGGGGCATATCTGTACTGGAAAAGCTCATGCAGGACAACGGCATAAAAGCGCCGTTGGTTCCACACGGCCAGGGCTTCCGTGATTTTTCCCCGGCTGTAGATGCCTTTGAGATTGAAGTCATAGAGCACAGACTGCGCCACGGTGGAAGTCCGGTTCTTACGTGGGCCGTTGGCAACGTAAAACTCTCCACCGATCCAGCGGGCAACCGCAAATTCGACAAGGCCAAGGCGTCACAGCGCATTGACCCGGCCGTTGCTTTGGCAATGGCCATAGGTTTGGCAGCAAGACAGCCCATACAAGGGCCGTCTAAATATAACGCAAGCGGATTCTTTGAATTGTAAAGGAGAGAAGATGGAAAAGGAAACACGTTCATTTCAGATCGGAGAAGTTCAAGAGACAGGCGAGCGCACCATTGCCGCCTCCCTGTCCAGCGAGTTCCCGGTTCAACGTGCCAGAGGCAAAGAAGTGCTTGTGCATGATCCCGGTGCCGTGGACCTGTCCAGGGCTCCCCTGCCGCTCATCACGGGCCACGATCCGGCAGAACTGCCGGTCGGCATCGTCGAAGGTCTCCGCGTCGAAGGTGGCCGGCTCCGAGGTTCCCTAAGGTTTTCTGAGGGAACCCGAGGGCAAGAAATCCTCGCGGACGTGAAGGCCGGCATCCTCCGCAACCTGTCCGTTGGCTATCTGGTCCAGGCGACCGAGCGCGGCCAGGGCGACAGCTACCGCGTGACCAAGTGGCAACCGTACGAGTGCTCCCTGGTCGCCTGTCCCGCCGATCCCTCCGTGGGCATTGGCCGTTCCATGAACCTCAACCCCCAGAAGGAAACCAAGATGGATAAGAACGACATTCTCAAGGCTCAGAAGCGCACCATGGAAGAACTGGAAACCCTTGCCACCAGCGGCAGCGATGCCGAAGCCATGACCGCCAAGCGCACCGAACTGGAAGACCTGGACACGCGGCTGGCCGTGTTGACCGACCTGGAGAAGCGCCGCGCCCCGGCCGACAAGGTTCCGGGGATTGCTGGCCCCACCGTTCAGGAAAATTTTCCTGAACGGGGCATCCGCATCCTGGCCCCGTCCGAAAAGCTGGCCGACACCTGCCGCCGCGACATTATCGACGGTATCAAGCCCGAGGAACTGAGCTTGGGCCGTCTCCTGCGCGGGATGGTCACTGGTGAATGGAATGGCGCCGAAGCGGAAAAGCGGTCGGTCATGGCCGAAGGAACCTCTTCCCTGGGTGGCGTGCTCATTCCCACGCCTATGGCCGCCCAGGTCATCGACTTGGCCAGGAATCAGGCCATCGTCTTCCGGGCCGGTGCCAGCACCGTGCCGATGTCGGCCAACACCTTGAAGATGTGCAAAGTGACCGGCGACATGTCCGCTTCCTGGCGTGCCGAGAACGCGGCCATCATGTCTTCTGAGATGAGCTTCGACAGCCTGAGCTTCGAGGCGAAGGCGCTGGCGGCCATCTGCACGATCAGCATCGAGCTTTTGGAGGATGCCGGGAACGTCAACGGCCTCATCGAAAACAGTATTGCCCAGGCCCTGGCCCTGGAACTGGACCGCGCCGCCCTCTTCGGTAGCGGTATCGCTCCCGAACCCTTGGGCTTGAACGGCGTCGTCGGTGTCCAGCCGATCAGCATGGGCACCAACGGCGCGGCCCTGACCGGGTACGGCCCGTTCACCCTGGCCGCACAAAAGCTCTATGAAAAGAACGCGACTCCGGGCTCTTTCGTGTTCTCGCCTCGCACCTGGGCCGCTCTGGAAGGTCTGGTGGACACTACCGGCCAGCCCCTTGCCGCCCCGGCTTTCTTCGCTGGCGCTTCCAAGTTGGTGAGCAATCAGATTCCCAACACGCTGACCCAGGGAACCGCCACAACCGCTTCGAGCATCTTCACTGGCGAGTGGTCCAATCTGATGATTGGCATGAGGACCAGCTTGACCCTTGAGGCGTCCCGGGTGGCTGGTGCGGACGCTTTCAGCAAGATGCAGGTGATGATTCGCGCCTACCTGCGCGCCGACGTCCAGGTGGCCCGGCCGGATCATTTCGTGAAGATCGTCGGCGTCATCCCGGCCTAAACTGAAACAAGCTGTTCCACTCTCCCGTTCGGGAAAATTTTCCCGAACGGGGTCAAAATTACCCCGTGTGTGCAAATTTGCACACACGGGAGGCCAGGAGAGAATTATGGGATTTTTCGATATATTCCGCCCTAAAAAGCGATCCTTCGACCAGCTTTCCGAGTTCGGACTCGGCTTGCCCACGGCAACCGGCCAAACGGTGACTGTGGATGGCAGCTTGGCCCTGCCCGCCGTTTTCGTCTGTGTTCGCGTCCTGGCCGAAAGCATTGGCTCCATGCCCTTGCACCTCTACCGCCGGGCCAGCAACGGCGACCGCGAGCAAGCCACGGACCATCCTCTTTATCGCCTCTTCAAGTTCTCGCCCAACACGTACCAGACAAGCCTGGAGGCCCGCGAGTTCTTGACTGCCTGTGTGGCCATGAGGGGCAACGCATTTGCCTTCGTCGAACGGCACGACGGCGTTGTGGCCGGGGTCTGGCCGCTCCATCCTGCCCGCGTTCAGGTGATCGTGGACGGGACGGTGATCCAGTACCGCTATTCCGACGAAAAGGGCCGGACGTTCTTGTACGATCAAGATGAAGTCTTGCATCTTAAAGGCTTGAGCACAGATGGAATCATGGGCCTTTCTCCAATCTCTACGCTTCGGGAAACCATTGGTGCATCACAGGCGCTTGAGCAGTATTCTAACAAGTTCTTCGCCAATGCAGCGCGGCCTTCTGGCGTCTTGACGCATCCCGAACGCCTTACCCCAGACGCTGGGCAACGACTTCGGGAACAATGGGACGGACTTTATAGCGGCTCTGCGAATCGGGGCAAGACTATTGTTTTGGAAGAAGGCATGACATGGCAGGCTATTGGCCTTACCAACGAAGACGCGCAAATGTTGGAGTCTCGCAAGTTCAACCTGGAAGACATTTTAAGAGCGTACAGGATTCCGCCCCATATCGCTGGCCACCTGGACAAAATGAGTTATAACAACATTGCCGAACTTGGCAGCGAGTTCTTGAATCTCACTTTGTCGCCGTGGCTTAAACGCATTGAAGAGCGCATGAATTTGCAGCTTCTCACAGAAGGTGAACGGGAAACCGGCTACTATTTTGAGCATGACGCGTCGGGATTGCTCAAGGGCGGGGTCAAGGAACGGTATGAGAGCTATCAAGTGGGTCTGCAAGCCGGGTTTCTGTCAGTGGATGAGGTGCGTCAGTGGGAAAATCTCCCTGCAATGCCTTCCCAAGCTCCCGAGGTGAATCATGTCGGAACCGATTAGCCTTGCCGATGCCAAACTATTTTGCAGGGTGGACAACACTGTCGAGGATTCCTTGATCCAGGCGCTAATCGTCGCCGCCAGGGAGGCGGCCGAATCGAAATGCAACCGGGGCATGACCGTCGAGGACTGGCCAGACGGGTATCCTCAGCAGGCCCGGATTTGGCAGCTTGTCCAGGTGTCCACCATGTACGAAAACAGGGAAGCATACACAGATGGCAAGGTTTTTCGGCTGGATCATGTGGATCGGCTACTCGACGCCTACGTGCTCCCCGGGCTGGTCTAAAACTTTTTTTCGCGGGCCGGGCCAAAGTCCTTGACAGGATATGGGTAACCGTGTTACCCATTAAATCACGCCCGACGAGGTCGGGCATTTTTCTGGCCCGGGGTGGGCTACCATGTTACCCCAGGAGGTTCTAAAGTGAAATTCAAAGAAAAAAGGTATGCCCTCTCCGACATGGAGAATGCAATAACGAACTTGCGCCCCGGTGTCCTTCGTGTGTGGATAGCAAGGGGCGTCGTAGAAGTCGGTGATAAAGCGCCTGGAAGAGGAGCGAAGCGGTTCTTCACATTCAGAGAAGCACTTATAATCGACATCATGGCTTTTTTGACTCTGCAAGAGATTAGCTCAGCGCAAGCTGCCGCCGTTGGCAATATTGTAGCCGATGCAGTGGAGGAGTTTATTTCCGAAGGTGGCGTTCTGGACTATGCCGAAATAGACCTGGACGAATGGCCGGTCCTTGTATGGACGTACAGCAGCACCAATAGGTTGGGCCATAAGCTAATCAAGAAGAAAGAGCTTTCAAGCTACCCAAGCGATTACTTCCAAGTGATTGATTACCTTGACTTCGCAATTCACCTTAAAGAGTCCTTAGAATCGGTGCGCGAAAGCCGCGTCCGGTCTGGGAAATAAAGCGGCCCGCAACAGTGTGCAACCACTGTTGCGGGCCTAACCACAACATCCTAGCATGGAGGACATCATGGCTCAGGAAATTCTACGCGAAGTGGCGACCAGCATCAAGAGTGAACAAGAGCAGGCACTTTTTGACAACGAACCTATTGCTTCCTTTCTTGAGCAGACGTTTAACTTCTTTGCTGAGGAAGATTTTAGGGGTCATTCAATCCAGTTGACTGCACCTTCATGGTGGGGCTTGTCTCGCCTCATGAAGATTTTGAACAATGCTATGTGCGAGACATCGACGGAACGGAAGTAGCAGCAGGTCAGGCAAGGGTGTCACTATTAACGACACCCTTGCCAATCAATAACAGCCGTCGCGGACCTCGCGTCCCTGGCTATAAAATGGATGCGAGGTTTACTATGAAACTTAAATGCAAAGACTGTGAAGCGTTCCACAAAGACAAGACAAGTGAACATAGCGGTTTTTGTTGCCGCCGTCCTCCCATGGCTGATATTGATTGTCACGATAGAGCAGCATTTCCACGAGTTAATATTTATACTTGGTGCATGGAAGGCATCAAGAAACAACCGCCTGTACCAGTCGCTTTCAAGTTTGTTGACGCGCCTAATGGCGACGTTTTGTGCATCGACAGATACGAATAGCAAAGGGGCTTAGATATGATTACAGCCTGCCGAGACTGCGCCGCATGGGGCCCTCTTATAGGGAATGATGACTTGGGCATTTGTCGCTGCATGCACTTATAGTTGACCAAAACCGCGCAAAAGGAAAGTCAGACAGGTTCCCCTTTAGCCGTTCGTGGGACTACTGCTTTGATGCTTTATCGGTCAAGGACCACGTTGGGGCTGCTCGCGCATAAAAAATAAATATCCGTGCGAATAAAGGCAAAAATGAGCAAATCGCCCTCATTATCCAGGCATCCTAGCGAATTTCGAGAACCCCGGGGTCAACTGCGGGGTTGTGTTAGGTTCCCGTCGAAACTTGAACAGGAGGAACCCACATGGCCAGTTCTGTCATCAACCCCGCCCCGTTTCGCCGTTACCTGTCCCCGGTCGAAGTAGAAGCGGTTTTCGGAATCCGCCCCCGGACCCTTGAGTTCTGGCGACGCGAAGGACGCGGCCCAGCTTTCATTCGCGCCGGCAAGGTCGTCAAATACCACATTGACACCTTTGATCAGTGGATGCTGCAACACGAAGTCTCCAAAGCGAGTTAGGCCCATTTTCTTTAACCTCAGCATGGAGGACACCGCGATGTCAGAGACAGATGTTGTTTTATGTGAAGATTGTAAATGTTGGCACTTCGTGGATCGGCATAGGGTTTTCTTGGACACCAACTTGGGCGACTATGGAGGTCGTCGAGGAGGTGTCCGATGGGTATCGATGGAGGTACGCCCAAACGTTTTTGGGCGAAGCACAAGGTCCAAGCGGTTCTGAGGCTTCTTCGCGGAGAGGACATTGACCTGGTGAGCCGGGAACTGGGCGTGACGGCAGCCACGCTCTCGCAGTGGCGTGATGCCTTCCTGGAAGCTGGGGAGTCAGGCCTCAAGCCGCATCCGGTCAAGGAATCCATCGAAGTCGGCCGTCTGCGGGAAAAGATCGGCGAACAGGCCATGGAAAACGAACTGCTTCGGGAGAAGATCGCCCGTATGGAGCAGAATCNCCCTTTGGCACTCCGGAGGTCGAGGAAGTGAGCCGGGTCACCTCGATCTCCACCGGAAAANCCTACGGCCTAGCCCGTGTCTGCCATGTCTGGGGACTGCCGCGCTCCACCGTGTATTGGCAACGGCAGCAGCCGAAGGGGGCAGGCCGGCGTCGTGGNCCTCAAGGATTTCACAGTGATGCCGCACTGGCCGGACAGATCAAGGCCGAGATAGCGTCCCGTCCGTTTCCCGGCGAAGGCTACCGGAAGATCTGGGCCGGCCTGCGGGGCAAGGGCATCCGGACGTCCCCGACCCGGACGTTGCGCCTGATGCGCGAAAACAACTGGCTCGCCCCCACACGCATCGGCCATCCGCACGGTCCAAAGGCCCATGACGGGACGATCAAGACCTCCCGAGTGGACGANATGTGGGGCACGGACATGACCNCGACGNTGACGACCANGGAAGGCAATGCAGCGATATTTTTCGCTATCGATCACTGCTCCCTGGAGGTGGTCGGCATCCACGCCGCCAAGCGGGGCACGCGTTTCGAGGCATTGGAACCGATCCGCCAGGGCGTCCGCCACAGTTTCGGAGCGTTCGGCAAGGATGTCGCCAAGGGACTGACCTTGCGGCATGATCACGGTAGCCAGTTCATCGCGGACGATTTTCAGAATGAAATCAAGTTTCTGGGGATAAAGGATTCGGCGTCGTACGTGAGGGAGCCGCAAGGCAACGGCATCGCCGAGCGCTTTGTCCGCATCCTCAAGGAAAATCTTCTCTGGGTTCGCAGCTTCGATACAGTCGAGGAGCTTCGGTTAGCGCTCCTGACATTTAAGGAAATCTACAACCGCCAGTGGCGCATCGGCCGGCATGGCTATCGCTCACCGGCGCAGGTCAGGGAAAGGCAGAAGCTGGAGGTCGCCAACGCGGCCTAACTTTGGTCGCGAAACTGTCCAAGAAACCCTAGACCGCTACATTCGTTGTTGATTCAACCGGGGAATGTCGGAAAAAATCCCCTAGTGTTCCTAATGGGAATCTTCGACCTTTTCCTACCACACAAGCCCAAGACTGGTGCTTAGAGGCAGTTCGTAAACCAGAACCAATAGAAGATAACGAATGGAATGATTTTGACAAGATCTAAAACAAGCGAGACCCATTCAGGCTTCTAGAAAAAGTGCGTGGCCTCGGCTATCAAGGTCACGCACTTTTGAAAATACATGAATTTTAAAGAACTACAATATGAGCTTGGAGAGCCCCTTACCGCCCAACAAGTAGGTTGTCTGTTGGGATTGGACGTCAGGACGGTTCGCAAGTATTGGAAGGAACTTGGTGGCCGGCAGGTTGCGCCGGGGACGCTAAGGTTCTTTGCCAATCGCATAAAGGGGTTTGTTTATGCCGACACTGACGAAGGACCGTGGCAACCGTTGGCGTGCCGTAGTCAAGATAAGCGGCCGGGTGGTGGACACACACCTGTTCGGTCAGGGCAGAAAGCACGGGGCCGAGTGGCTGAAAGCCAAGCAATGGGAGCAAAAACGCAAGGAAGAGATTCTGGCCGATGCGCTGAATCCCTCCGCGCCCGCGCCGAAGCTCTTGGAATTGGCAGTGGGTTTTTTGGAACACGAGAAGCGGCGGCTAGCCGGCAAGACCTACGTGGAAAAGAAGGCAGCCGTGGATAAGTTACTCACTGCCGCCGGAGACATGCTTCTGACCGACATGATGCCTTCGTGGGCCTTGACCTATCTGCAAGGCCAATTCGACGCCAGGAGCGGCTACGGGGCCAACAAGGATCGCAAGAACTTGTCCACCATGTGGGACTGGGGCCGGAAGTTCATCACGGGCTTTCCGCTGGACCTTCCGAATCCGTTCCATGCCGTCGAGCGATTCCGGGAGGAGCGCAAGCCGCGCTATGTCCCGACCGAGGATGACTTCTGGTCTGTCTACGACCAAGCCGAGGGCCAGGACAAGGTGATGCTGGCGGCCCTGTACTGGCTGGCCGCAAGGAAGGATGAAATCTTCCGGCTGAAATGGGCGGACGTAGACTTCGAGGCTCAGACGCCACGGGTCCGGCTCTGGACCCAGAAGACCGGCGGCCGGGGATGGGCCTCTCACTGGCTCCCCATGCTGCCCGAGCTACAGGCGGCCTTGTCCTGGTGGTACTCGAATCGTCCCGATCCAGAAGCCGAGAACGTCTTTATCTGCCTGGACGTGGGCGATGCCAAGTCCGTTCACCCGTGGGAAGGCAAGCCGTTTGTCTCGCGCCAGAAGCTCCTACGTCGCCTTTGCCGCAAAGCAGGGGTCCAGGCGTTTGACTTCCACGCGATCCGGCACCTTCGGGCCGTGGTGCTCTATCAGGCCGGCACGAAGCTGGCCGCGATCCAGAAGTGGCTTCGCCACGACAGCGCGGCCACGACCGAGCGGTATCTGAAGCGGAGAGGCTTGGACGTTGACGGACTGCGGGAAGCCGTGGAATTGACCGGAAGAGGCCCGGCAGGAGACTTCGATCCCGCCGCAAAAGCAAAGGCCAGGGTTGCAGCCCTGGCCTTTGAAGAACCGCCCCGGACACACACCGGGATACACTTAACATAGCTAGGAGTGCTACCTATGTGGAATCCTTGGCGTCCCCAACCGGATTTGAACCGGTGTTATCGGCGTGAGAGGCCGACGTCCTAGGCCACTAGACGATGGGGACGGGCACTCTGGTGGGCCGTGCTGGGCTCGAACCAGCGACTCTCTGCTTAAAAGGCAGATACTCTACCGCCTGAGTTAACGGCCCACACGGGAAAGAAGTTTCTATGCCCAATCATGCCGGGTGTCAAGAGGATTATGGCCCACATCCCGTGGATCATCCCGCCCCCGTCCGGCCACTTGCCGCCCCCCCGCAGCGGGCGCCGCCT
>JGI20225J20221_1001410_pt1 | contig 13776 bp, 5 predicted proteins | sample BioMet4_FD_20221 | JGI IMG/M metagenome (IMG submission 20221) | reverse complement strand
CTGCAGCGGAGGCTGCCTGTGCTTCGGACTCTGCCGGAGATGCCGGCTCCTCTGCGGAACTGGTTCCGGAAAGAATCGTATCCGCCGCCGCCCTGGCTTCTTCCTGTGCGGCACTGCGTGCCGCATCTGCTGCCGCGGCTGCCTTCTCATCCATCAGCGTATCGGTTTTTTCAAAGTTGCCGGAGGCAACGGCACTGGCAAGCTGATTCTTCGTCTCAGCGAAAAGGGCATCAAGATCTGCTTCCTTTTCTTTCTGAGGCTTCATGTATTCGTCGAGCGTAAGCTGCTCGCTCTCATTTTCACCGGCTGTCCTGGCCGCTTTCACGGCACCGGTATTGATGGATTCCGGTTCCAGCTTCTTGATTTTATACTGGGAAAGATCCTCGGTATGGCTCGGATTGTACTCCTTGATGTCTTCATCGGAAAAATCTTCTTCCGGCATCTCAGGAGCTTCCGCTGCCGGAGCCTCTTCCATTCCCGGCTTCTGGATTCCGGCAAAGACCGCACGGATGCTGTCAGCCAGCTTGTTCTGTACATCCTCTTTATTTGTCTCGGAAAATGTCCTGCGGGCATCGACCTTGACATTCGGCGTATTGATCCTGTTGGCTGCCTGTGCCGCCACATCCGGAACCGTCCGGCTGGCTGCCGCAGACATTTTGCTGATGGCCTCCGCAGAATCGATGCTCTGTGCCGGCTCTTCATCTTCATCCGTTTTGGAAAGGACTTTTTCAATTTCATCGATTCCGGATTTCGCGGGAACCGGTCTCGGAACCGACTTTGCCACGACAGACGACGGACGGACATAGCGGCTGTCGTATCTCTTCTGCTGATCCGGCGTAAGAGAGGTCAGTCCCATTTTCAGCTCCATGGCCTTCATGACGAACTTGCCTTCGGAGAACCACAGAATCATGTCATCGCATTCGGTGACGCATTTATCGTTCTGGCCGTTCTTTTTATAAAGCTTGGCCAGTTCATAAGCCCAGCGCTCCGTATATTCGTGATCCTTGTATTCCTTCAGCACCTTGATCTGCTCATCGAGGGGCGCGCCTTCCCGGCGCATGATCTTGTACTGCAGGATGTATTTCGAGGAATCATTCGGAGAGCTTTCTTCAAATTCTTCCTCATACTGTCTGGCCCCGTCAAGATCCCCGACCTTGACGGAAAGTTCTGTCAGGCGGTAAAGAATGGTCTTGCCGCCGCCGGAACGTTTATATGCATATTTCAGGACCCGGATCGAATCATCATATCGTTTGTTGGCCTCATAAATCTCCCCGACCATGCACAGCGTGCGGATATTCTTGACATGTCTCCAGTCAATCGTGTCCGTAATGGCGGCTGCACCCGAAAAATCCCCATTTTCCGCCAAATTATTGATTTGATCCAGCTTGATTTTATACTCCGCCTTGTCCAATTTTTTCTCCTCAAAGGCAGCTGTCTGCCAAAAAAAGACAAAAACCCATATTTAATAGAATTGTAACATGTCACACCGCCCGTGTAAAGCCGTCGAAGCCTGTAAAATAAAGATTTTTCAGAAAAATAAATAAAAAGAAACGCCTGTCCCGTCTGTCTGGAACGGAATGGGCGTTTCATGGATTCCGGGCATTTATTTCACGGTAACTTTGTCCAGATGCCAGATGTTATCGACGTACTCCTGAATCGTACGGTCGGAGCTGAATTTTCCGGAGCATGCCGTATTCATCATGGCCTTCTTTGCCCAGCCGTTCTGGTCGCGGTAAGCCTGTTCCACCTTGTTCTGCGCATCGGCGTAGGACCAGAAATCCGCCAGGATGAAATAGCGGTCTGCATTTCCGTATTTGTTCGAAAGCAGCGAATCGTAAATCGGACGGAACAGATCCGAATCCTGCGAATAGGTCCCGTTGATCAGCTGCATCAGGACGCGGCGGATAGCCCCGTCGTTGTTGAAGATCCTGTTCGGATCGTAGCCGCCGTTGTGTTCATAGCCGATGACTTCATCCGAGCTCAGTCCGAAAATGAAGGCATTTTCTTCGCCCACTTCTTTGACGATCTCGACGTTCGCGCCATCCATCGTGCCCAGGGTCGGTGCACCGTTCAGCATGAATTTCATATTGCCGGTACCGGAAGCTTCCTTGCTGGCCGTGGAAATCTGCTCGGATACATCGGCCGCCGCAAAAATGATTTCGCCGTTGCTGACGCGGTAGTCTTCAATAAAGACCACCTTGATCTTTCCCTTGATGCTCTCATCATGATTGATGACATCGGCAACGCTGTTGATCAGCTTGATGATCAGCTTTGCGATCTGATAGCCGGCTGAAGCCTTGGCTCCGAAAATAAAGGTGCGCGGATAGAATTCCATATCCGGATGATCCTTCAGTTCGTTGTACAGGTACATCACGTGCAGGATATTGAGAAGCTGGCGCTTGTATTCATGAAGCCTCTTGACCTGTACGTCAAAAATGGAGTGCGGATCGATTTCGATGCCGTTATGCTCCAGAATGTATTTCGCCAGTCTCTGCTTATTCTTGAATTTGATGGTCATGAATTCCTGCTGGGATTTCGGATCATCGACATAGAGCTTCAGATTGCCGATCTTTGAAAGATCCGTAATCCAGTCGTCGCCGATCTTATCCGTGATCCAGTCTGCCAGCAGCGGGTTCCCGTGCAGGAGGAATCTTCTCTGCGTAATGCCGTTCGTCTTGTTGCTGAATTTCTCCGGCATCATTTCGTAGAAGTCCTTCAGGACATCCTTCTTCAGGATTTCCGTATGCAGCGCCGCGACGCCGTTGACCGAATGTCCGCCGACGATGGCCAGATACGCCATCCTGACCTGGCCGTCATAGATAATGGCCATACTGCGGATCTTATCTTCATTTCCGGGATACTGAGCCTTGATCTTTTCGCAGAAGCGGCGGTTGATCTCCTCAACGATCTGGTAGATACGCGGCAGCAGTCTCGAGAACAGCTCGATCGGCCATTTCTCCAGCGCTTCCTGCATGATCGTATGGTTCGTATAGGCACAGGTGCGGGTCGTGATGTCCCACGCCTCATCCCATTCCATTCCGTTCTCGTCCATGAGCAGTCTCATCAGCTCCGGAATGGCAACCGTCGGATGCGTATCGTTCAGCTGGAAAGCCACCTTGTCCGGAAGCTTGTGAAGGTCGCCGTACATTCCCTTGTACTTTTCCAGCGCCTCCTGGATCGAGGCGGAAATGAAGAAGTACTGCTGCTTCAGACGCAGTTCCTTGCCTGCTTCATGATTGTCGTTCGGGTACAGGACTTCCGTAATCGTGCGCGCCAGATTCTCCTGCTCGACGGCTTTGTCGTATTCGCCCTTGTCGAAGCTGGAAAGCTCGAAGTCATTGATGGCTTCCGCATCCCAGATGCGGAGCGTATCGACGATGCCGTTCTTGTATCCGAGCACCGGAATATCATACGGCACGGCGCGGACGGAAGAATAATTTTCGTAAATGTATTTGTTCTTTCCCGTCTTCGAATCGAATTCAATCCTTGTGTTCCCGCCGAAGCGGATTTCCTTGGCATGCTCCGGACGCTTCAGTTCAAACGGATAGACATTCTTCAGCCAGTTGTCCGGCACTTCGATCTGATAGCCGTCCCGGATCTGCTGCTTGAACATTCCGTAATGATAGCGGATGCCGCAGCCGTAGGCTTCGTATCCGAGAGTCGCCAGAGAATCCAGGAAGCAGGCAGCCAGTCTTCCGAGGCCGCCGTTGCCCAGTGCCGGATCCGGCTCCTGATCTTCCAGCGCATTGATATTGCAGTGCAGGTCTTCCAGTGCTTCCCTGACGCCGTCATACTCGCCCAGGTTGAGCAGGTTGTTTCCCAGAAGGCGTCCGATCAGGAATTCCATTGAAAGATAATAGACGATCTTCGGTTTCTGTTCTTTAAAGGCGCGGCAGGAATCCAGCCATTTGTCAATGATCTGATCCTCAACGACGCTGCCGACAGCCTGAAAAAGCTGCGTCTCGGTCACTTCGCTGATATCCTGGCGGTAAAGCTTCTTGACCTGGTCTTTGACTTCCTCTTCAAAAGCTTCCTTGTCGAATTCATGTCTGTCGTTTCCGTGTCTGCCCTGTTTCCAAATCGATTTTGCCATATTTTCCCCTTTGCTGTTTAACATCGGCATTCTCACCTCTTGAAAGAAACCGTCCGCGTTTCCGTCAGACGGTTTCCTTTCTCAGTTCTTCTTTACACCCAGTGTTACGGTTTCCCCGTTGATTTTCCATTCCTTGACGTATCCGTCTGCCGCATCAAAGCTCAGACTGTCCGCAAGGACATCGTGCCGGATTTCTTCTGCATTGTCTTCCATGATCTTCTGAATCTTCTCATTGCCCTGCGCATAGACGCTGATGCGGTCCATGACTTCGAACCCGGCTTCCTTGCGCATCGTCTGGATCTTGGAAATCAGTTCGCGGACGAAGCCTTCTTCGATCAGCTCCGGCGTAAGCGTCTTGTCCAGGACGACCGTCAGGTCGGAATCGGACTGCGTCTCGAAGCCTTCCGTCTGCGCGGTGTCGATCAGAAGATCCTCTTCCGCAAGATCGATTTCATTTCCGTTGATATCCAGCTTCAGAAGTCCGGTATCCTTAAGCTCCTTCATGGCTGCATTTCCGTCAATGGAAGAAAGCGCCTTCTGGATGCCTCCGAGGAATTTTCCGTACTTCGGTCCGACTGTCTTGAGCTGCGGCTTGAAGGTGTAGGAAATGAAGCTTTCCGCGGAATCAACCTTCTCCATCTTCTTTACATTCAGCTCATCCAGGATGATGTCTTCGTAATACTCCGGAATCTCAAACTCCGATTTCACAAGCATGCGGGAAATCGGCTGGCGGTTCTTGATGTTGGCTTCATTTCTGGCGGCACGCCCGAGGATGACGATCTCCAGGACATGCTCCATGTTGGCTTCCAGATCTGCATCGATCCGCTTCTCATCGCAGACCGGGTAATCGCACAGATGGATGCTTTCCGGTGCATTGGCATCGATGCCGCGCACCAGGTTCTGATAGATTTCCTCCGTCATGAACGGAATCATCGGAGCGGCCAGCTTTGCAGTCGTGACCAGGACCGTATAGAGCGTCATGTAGGCATTGATCTTGTCCTGCTCCATGCCCTTGGCCCAGAAGCGTTCACGGCAGCGGCGGACGTACCAGTTGCTCATCTCATCGACGAAATCGCCGAGAGCCTTGCCGGCCTCTGTAACCTTATAGGAGCCCATGTCCGTATCGACTTCCTTAATCGTCGTATTGAGGCGGGAAAGGATCCATTTGTCCATGACCGGCAGTTTGTCGTATTCCAGCTGATATTTCGTGGCATCGAAGCTATCGATATCCGCATAAAGCACGTAGAAGGCATACGTATTCCACAGTGTCCCCAGGAATTTCCTCTGTCCTTCCTGGACCGCCTTGCCGTAGAACCGGCTGGGCAGCCACGGAGCGGAATTGACGATGAAATACCAGCGGATCGCGTCGGCGCCGTACTTTTCAAGCGCTTCCATCGGGTCGACCGCATTTCCCTTGGACTTGCTCATCTTCTGGCCGTTCTCATCCTGGACAAGGCCCAGGACCATGACGTTCTTGTAGCACGGCTTGTTGAAGATCAGCGTCGAAATGGCATGCAGGGAATAGAACCATCCTCTTGTCTGGTCGACGGCTTCGGAAATGAAATTCGCCGGGAACTGTTTCTCGAACAGTTCTTTGTTTTCAAACGGATAGTGATGCTGCGCAAACGGCATCGAGCCGGAATCGAACCAGCAGTCGATGACTTCCGGAACACGGTGCATCGGCTTCCCGCATTTCGGGCAGCGGATCGTGACCGCGTCAATGTACGGCTTATGCAGCTCGATATCGTCCGGGCAGTTGTCCGATCTTTCCTTCAGCTCCGCAATGGAACCGATGGCGGTCTGTTCGCCGCATTCGTCGCAGACCCAGATCGGCAGCGGCGTGCCCCAGTAGCGATTGCGCGAAAGCGCCCAGTCCTGGATATTTTCCAGCCAGTCGCCGAAACGGCCCTGGCCGATGCTCTTCGGGATCCAGTTGATTTCATTGTTGTTGCGGATCAGATCTTCCTTGACATCCGTCATGCGGATGAACCAGGACTCGCGCGCATAGTAAAGCAGCGGCGTTCCGCATCTCCAGCAGTGAGGATAGTCATGCGTAAATTCCGGTGCCGAGAACAGCAGGTTCATTTCCTTCAGCTTGTCCAGGACGAGCGGGTCTGCCTTCTTGACAAATGTACCGTCCCACAGCGTGCCTCCGCATAAGTCGCCCTTGTCGTCGACCAGCTGAACCAGCGGCAGATCGTATTTGCGTCCGACGTTGGCATCGTCTTCGCCGAATGCCGGAGCGATATGGACGATTCCGGTACCGTCTGTCAGCGTGACGTANGTGTCGCAGACCACATAATGCGCTTTTTTCTTCTTTGCCGCAGCTGCTGCCGCCGTGAAATCAAAGAGCGGTTCGTACTCGCGGTATTCCAGATCTTTTCCTTTATAATGCTCAAGGATTTCCGCCCCGTCGCCGAGGATGGCCGGAACCAGTGCTTCCGCCATATAATAGGTGAATTCACCGGACTTCACTTTGACGTAATCCGCTTCCGGATTCACGCAGAGCGCAACGTTGGAAGGAAGCGTCCAGGGAGTCGTTGTCCATGCCAGGAAATAGGCATCTTCGCCTTTGGCCTTGAATCTGACGATTGCGGACCTTTCCTTGACTTCCTTGTATCCCTGCGCGACTTCGTGAGAAGAAAGCGGGGTTCCGCAGCGCGGGCAGTAAGGCACGACTTTATAGCCCTGATACAGAAGTCCTCTGTCGAAGATCTGTTTCAGAGCCCACCATTCGGATTCGATGAAGTCGTTATGATAGGTGACATAAGGATTGTCCATGTCCGCCCAGAATCCGACCTGATCGGAGAAGGTGCGCCACATTCCTTCATACTTCCACACGGAGTCCTTGCACTTGCGGATAAATGGATCGATTCCGTACTGTTCGATCTGATCTTTGCCGTCAAGGCCGAGCATTTTCTCAACTTCGATTTCCACGGGCAGTCCGTGGGTATCCCATCCGGCTTTTCTCGGAACGAGTTCCCCTTTCATTGCATGGTAGCGGGGAATCATATCCTTTATGACACGGGTCAGGACGTGGCCGATATGCGGCTTGCCGTTGGCTGTCGGCGGGCCGTCGTAAAACATGTAGGTCGGGCATCCTTCCCTTTGGTCTATGCTCTTCTGAAAAATATTGTTTTCTTTCCAGAATTTTGCCGTCTCTTTTTCGCGGTCGACAAAATCGAGGTTTGTATCTACTTTTTTATACATATAGTTACACCTCTCCAGAATATTAGAAACTATATTATAAGGTTGAACAGGCGGGATTGTCAAGAAAACCGGCCGCAGCCGTACTGCTTCGTGCCCCCGGAGCTCCCTTCCCATCTGTCATCCGCTGCCTGGGCAGGACAGAGCACACGCAGACACGCTTGCTTCGGTTCTTTCCGCGCTCGCCGATGGATGGGCTGCTCCGAAAACTCAGCGGGCTCTCCTGATCTTTTGTCAGGCAGCGTCAGGAGGCAGGGCCGCTATGACGATAGCGTCAGCTTCGTCGCCGTTTCTGCACGATGCGATGGGCTGCGCAGAATTGTCCGAAGCGGGCTCCTTCCCATGCATGTAACGGTCCTCCGTGAGAGGCAGTGCCTCTCACGGAGGATTGTTATCAATGAAGGGAGCCCGCAAGTTTTCGGAGCAGCCCATCCATCGGCGAGTGCAGAAACGGCAGAAGCAAGCGTGTCAGAGCGGCCCTGTCTCCTGAGGATGCCTGCTGACAGTCAAGGAAAGAGCCCGCTTCAGACAGTTCTGCGCAGCCCATCGCATCGCGCGGAAAGAACTGCGAAGCTGGCGCTATCGTCCGCGTGCGCTCTGCCCTGTCCGGGCAGCGGGCGAAAGGGGAGGGGTTCTCCGGGGGCGCAAAGCGGCACGGAGGGCGGCAGCAAAAAACCTTCCCGGCGGATGCCTGGGAAGGTTTTAAGTTGAAGTTTTATGTTTCAGCCGCGGGCGTTTCCGGAAACCCGGATGCCTGCCGGCTGCAGCTTGATCCGATATTCAGTTAAAAGTACCAGTTCGATCCTACCTGGATATAATTGCCCGTCCGGTTAGTACTGCGGAAATTCAAATAACCGTGATTTCTGATGCCCTGCGTCAAGCAATCGGAAACGGCCTGTTTTACAAAATCCGCCACATTTCCGTCAAGACGGCTCTTCCAGTAAGATGGATCGGAAATACTCGGTGAATAACAGAACTGTCCGGAAGCCGTAAGCTGTGCAAGTGCTGTCGTTCCATAGCCTCCGTAATTTAAATCCGCACGATTCATTACGCATGAAATCACGGCGAGAGCGCCTTCGTAGGAAGTATCATCTTCCTGCGCCACGATGGCATAAATCTCATTCATCTCATCTGCCGTGTAGCCTGTCGTGTCCGTAGCATACGAAGTATAGAATCCCTGCGTGTCAAATCTAGTCAGGTTATACTTCTTGATGATCTCTTTAATCGAGTCATTGTATGTCGGATCCGATGCATAGCCCTTCAGCGCTGTCTGAATGACTTTGTCCGTATCCGTCACGCCCTTCATATCCGGGTGGACGCCTGTCTTATAGGCTGCATAGTCTTCCATGCAGGATTCAATATCGGAATAAGTCCTCATCTGCTCATACCCGTAAACATCGACTCCGTTTACGGACTGCGGCACGTTGCGGCTCACTGCCGTCCCGTTCCAATTGCTGACCCAGGTATCATTCAGAAGATCTGCGTTCATGCCGAGGATGTTGTTGTCCGCCGGCTGAATTCCGCCAATGGAAGCTCCCGAGAAAGAAAGCCATCCTGACTCCTGTATCGCCTGTGCAATCAGAACCGATCTGCAGAATCCGTATTCATACCACTCTTTGTTCGCTGCCTGCGCCAGGACATTGATGATCTGCGTCTGCGCGGAGGTGTCGCCCGCCGTCGCCTGCTTGCCGATCTCTGCCCAGTTGGACGCCTGTGTTGAACTGCAGACTATGTCGCTCAGGAAATTGCATGCCCAGCATGCTTTTGAATAATTGACATTGGAAATGATGATTCCTGTTGAGGAACTTGCGGCATTCACTGCCTTGCCATCCCCGATGTACATCAGAACGTGATAGACAACTCCATTCTGCGCATAGAAGATCAGGTCGCCCGGAACCGCATCCTTGACAGCAATCTTCGTTCCTGCTTCCGCCTGTTCGTAAGAACATCTTGGAAGGGTGATTCCGAATGCCGCATAGATCTGCTGTACGTAGCCGGAACAGTCACAGCCATTGGTAAGACTTGTGCCGCCCCATACGTAGGGATTTCCGAGGAACTGTTCCGCATACGAGATGATCAGCTGCCGCAGTGCCGTCGACATTGAAGAAGGATCCTTCGTCGTCGTCAGCGTGTATCTGTAAGCCGCGTTCTGCGAACCTGCTATCAGTTCCTGAGCTGTTTTCAGATTGCTCTCACCGTTCTTTTCAACGAAAGCCGCCGCTTCATTTCCCATTAAAAGACATTTCCGGGAAATAAATCCTCTGACATCTCCGGATTCAATGTAGACCCAATCCGAATCGGAGTCAGCCAGAACACAGCATAAGCCGTTTGTCTCCAAGGTACCGATGATTCTGCTTGTCGTGCTCTTGCCTTCACGGACATTGACGTAGACATTGCCCTGTGCTACCGCATAAACTTTGTCCACTCTTGTGAAGGTCGGTATTCTGTAATTCGAGTAGTTCGTCTGGTTTTTGTTTGAATCAGTAGAATTTGTGCTGGACTGTGCAGCCGTCTTATTGGAATAGTAAAGTACGGTGCGCGTTGTCTCTCCTGTTATGAAGCCCGAAACTTCAGATTCATCCGCGTCATATCCGCTGATATCCGGCGATGAAACAGAATATTCTTCGCCGTACGAATAAGTGCCGTCATAGGAATCCAGGACGTTTCCGTCTTCGTCTTCATATAGAATGGTCAGAGAATACTGATTGACAGAATATGTAACATTGAATGAGGTATCCTGCGCTCCCATGATGCCGGAGACAGCGGTCTGATCCGCCGTCATTCCTTCGAGTGCGGGTGAGGGGATGCTGTAGGCGTCGCCCTGTCTGACAATTTGGGTTGCCGGTGCGGAAACAGCTGCTCCGTCCGTCCCGATATAATTGACCGTCAGCAGATAACTGTTCAGCCTGTAAGTGACGTCTGCGGAAATATCCTCCGCATCCATGGTTCCGCTTACATTTGCCGTATCAGGGGTGTAACCCGCAATTGCCGGGCTTGCTTCCTGATAGCTCTCACCTTTGCGCAGCTGCGCCGTGTAAGATTCCGCTGCCTGGGTTCCGTCTTCATAGAGATACCGGATCGTAAGCGTATGCTGCTCATTTTCCGTATAGACGAATGTGACAGTTGTATCGGAACTTATCGTGCCGAAGATTACCGAATCCTGCGGTTCATATCCCGGAATATAAGCCGGAAGCACTTCGTAATCGGAGCCTTCCTGATATTCCTCCGCTGTCGGATCCAGCAATGCAGCGCCCTGTTCGTTTACATATTCGATCTTCAGTGTGCAGGTATTGGCTGCGGACGCATCATCTTTTGAATCAGAATCTGCCGATGAACCGGAATCTGCCGGTACAGAATCTGTCAGTACAGAGTCTGTCGCAACTGGTGCTGCCGTCTCTGTCTGCAGATCAGAAGAATTGCCTGATGAATCCGACGCTTCCCCATCGGATGGTGACGATGTGCCAACCTGTATTGCCGCACTTGATGCGGCGTTCCCTGCCACTGCTTCTTCAGCCCAGATACTGCACGGGCTCAGGAGAGCGAAAGTCAAACCGGCTGCGAAAATCATTCCCGCCAGCTCCTTCCGCCTGATCATGGCATCACTCCCTTCTTTAATTATGTAAAGCAGTATAGCATAAACATATGAAAAAGTCATTAAAACGGCTGTTATTTTTTTCTCTTCTTTTGTCTCTTAAGCCGCAGAAATGACTGTTTTTTGCTGATTTCCTCCACTTCTTCCTCACTGATCATCTTCGTCGTCTTCACGGCAAAAATCTTTCCGTCCTCCGCTGTTTTCAGCCGGATTTTCCCTTTGACATAGCCGTGTTCCGGACAGAAAGCGACGGCGTACTGGTTCTTGCTGTTGTTCGAAAACCATTTTATTTTCCGTTTGACGTTCTGATGGCAGACGAAGCAGCGCATCGAAGTCAGTTCCCGGTCCTCCATCGCATCTTCCTTCGTGTCGAATTCGCGGGTCACGTATTTCTCGTAGCTGTCATAGCGGATGCGGATCTCTTCGTCCCTGCTCTTCGGATTCTGGTAATAATCGATCGAGTAATTTCCGAGAATGACGTCATCGCTGAGCGTCTGGAAAATGCGGGCCGTGTACATGGCGTCGTCAAGGGCGTGATGGAAGTCGCCCTCGCTGGAAATTTTCAGGAAATCGGCGGCATAGGAAAGGGACCTGCGCTCCTTCGGGTTTTCATAGGAGAGCGCGAAAAGTTTCTGGACATCCTCATAGAAGACAGGAGCCGTCAGAAGCTCGGACAGATAATAGTACTTCAGGTTCCGCTGCAGCTCAAACAGATCCAGGGTTCCCCAGGTGCAGAAACGGAATCCGGTGCCGCACCATTTGAAAAAATCGGAAGCCGCGTCATGAAACAGCATTCCTTCCTTGAGGTCGTCCATCGTGATTCCGATGACTTCTTTTGTACGGAAATGAATCTGCCGGTAGATGACCGGACGGATATACTGGTGATAGGAAGAAAGGATTTCCTTTTTCTCATTCAGTTTGACCGCCCCTATTTCGATGATCTCAAAAGGAAGCTGTGCATTTTCCATAGCTTTCCCATAAGGGCACTGATTCCATTCCAGGTCGAAGACAATATAGTTCATGTCCCTTTTGTACCATAAAACAGCACTCAATTCAAGAAATCTGCACATATGGCAGTAAAAGCGGCGAAATTTTTTCTTTTTTTACTTGCTGATTGTATCGCTGTCCAAATTTTGATACAATTATCGCGAATAGAGAAGGGCTTCATTTTAGTTGTACAAAAAAGACTCCTGCATCCGAAAGGGCCGCGATGTCCGGTATCGAGAAGACAAGTATTCTGATTATTGATGATCAAAAAATCAACCGGATGATCCTCAGGAACATCCTCAGTTCAGAGTACTCCATATTCGAAGCAGAAAACGGTAAAGAAGGCTTCGACGTTCTGGAAAAGAATATCAATGAGATCGGTGCGGTCCTGCTCGATCTTATTATGCCTGTCATGGACGGCTTCCAGTTCCTTGCGGAAATCAGCAGGCCGCAGTTTGCTTCCATCCCCATCATCGTCCTCACCGGAGAAGCAAATGACGAGACAGAGAAAAAAGTCCTCGACCAGGGTGCCTGGGATTTCATTACCAAGCCCTATCAGCCCGTCATTCTGAAGACCCGTCTGAAGAATGCCATTGCACGGAGCCGGATGGGCATGTACGAAAAAATGAAAGCCCTTGCAGAGCATGATGCCCTGACCGGTCTGTATAACCGTTCAAATTTTTTCGAAAAAACNAGAAAAATGATCGACGCAAATCCGGAGACGACCTTTGTCTTTATCCGGATCGACATCGACCGCTTCAGCCTGATTAATTCTTTCTGGGGAGAAGAAGAAGGCGACCGTCTGCTGAAATATGTCGCCGACTGCCTCCGCAGCGAAAGTACGGCTTTTGAAATCTGCACCTACAGCCATGTCAATTCGGACATCTTCTGCTTCAGCGCTCCGTACGATGAAGAGAAGCTGCTGACCATGACGGACAACATCCGCAAGTCGCTGCTTCATTTCAAGAACGACTATTTCATCAAGCCCACCTTCGGCATCTACATCATCCGGGATTCCGGGCAGCCGGTCGAGACGATGTATGAGAAGGCAGCCATTGCCTCCAAGACCTGCAAGGGCACCTACAATCAGTTCATCAGCTACTATGACCGCCATGCCCATGAAGAACTGAAATGGGAGCAGGAAGTTACCAGCCGGATGCAGCAGGCGCTGGACAGCGGGGAATTCATTCCGTGGATGCAGCCGAAATACAGTCTGAAATCCGAACTGCCCTGCGGCTCCGAAGCACTGGTCCGCTGGAATCATCCGACGCTGGGGATTCTCTCTCCCGCAAAGTTCATTCCGATTTTTGAGCGCAACGGCTTTGTCAGCAAACTGGACTACTGCATCTGGGAAAGCGTATGCCGGATCATCCGCCATTGGATGGATGAGGGAAATAAACCCATTCCCGTTTCCGTGAACGTCTCCCTGGTCGATCTCTATAATCCGAATATCGTCCAGATCCTCTGCGAGCTGATCCGGAAGTACCGCATCCCGGCAAGTTCCCTGAATCTGGAACTGACGGAAAGCGCCTATATGGATAACCCGAACATGATGAAGAAAGTCATGAGCGAACTCCACGAAAAAGGATTCGTCATCATGATGGATGATTTCGGGTCGGGCTATTCTTCCCTGAATACGCTGAAGGAAATCCCGGTCGACATCCTGAAGATCGACATGGGCTTTCTCCGCGATGCGGACAAGAGTCCGCGCAGCCGCAAGATTCTGGCTTCGATGATCCTGATGGCCGGATGGCTGGACATTCCTGTCATTGTCGAAGGCGTCGAGACGCGCGAACAGGTCGAATTCCTGAAGAGCGTCGGATGCAATTTTGTCCAGGGCTACTATTACGGGAAGCCGATGCCCCCGGAAGAATATGAACGCCTGATCCGGGAAAAA
>JGI20225J20221_1004228_pt1 | contig 13798 bp, 17 predicted proteins | sample BioMet4_FD_20221 | JGI IMG/M metagenome (IMG submission 20221) | reverse complement strand
TTCGCTAACGGTGTTTGCGGGAAGCGAAGTTCGTTATACGACAAGTCCAAATGCAAGCAGCTTAAAAGAGCTTAGGGACGAGCTCATTGAACAGGAGATTATCGAGTATAACGGAGGACGCTATGTATTTGCACAAGATTACACATTTAGTTCACCCAGTTCCGCGACAGATTTCCTGCTTGGGGGTTCTAACAATGGCTGGAACTACTGGAAAGTTGAAACCGGTCAAACAATAAACGAGACTTTACGAAAGTAACGGGTGGGCTTAATGCAATTCTACGAAGGGTGTTCCGATGGCACATTTGAAATGGCGCAGGACTGGTTGGTTGAATGCATTATATGTGGGCAACAATATCGAATTGATCGGTATTCGCTTAATATAACTGTCATGGAACAAGGTGGCATTTTTGAACATTATTTCTGGGCAGAACGAACCTGTAGAGACTGCGGCGAAAAGCTATTCATTCGCGCAAAGGTTTATGGAACCGGGACTGGAGAATTTATTTATGAAGATCATGAATGCGATGTAGTTGATTATATACAGCCTCCAGTAATCCACGAGGTTAGACGACGGGGCTCTCCACTTGTAAATGATAATAGGCGCTCAATCAAGGTAAAAGTTAGAGACAAATACACAGGAGGAAGAAAAATGGATAATTTATGGATTCTCACGGAGGAAAGACCTAAACCATCTGTAATAAATCAGATTATAGAAATGTACTGCAAAGATTTTAGTGACAAGATCGCCGTGCGTGAAGAGATTAAAGTCAAACCTATAATTATTGAAGGTGTTTTCAAGTTTGTTTACAAAGTTGAGGGGCTTGCTGTAGCCGGAGCTGCTGATATTTATATTAAAACTGTTAGTGGTAGTTCCAGCTTCCTTGATTTCCTGCTTTTCAAACAAGAAAATGCTCCAACCGAGGGAAGCACTCAAGACAACTTGATAATGGCAATCGAAGAGACAAAAACAAGTGATGATGAGTCAAGAAATACAGGTGTATATCAAAGAGGCTCTAAGTTTGTGTATATCACCCCATATTATCGGAATGTAAAGCGGTACATGCTTTACAACGAAGAGTTAGAGGCCCGAGAAGAAAAGAAACCGTCTGATACAAGCGTATTTGGTACTAACATTTTGCTCACCCTTGGCGTGACGATCGTCGGGAAGGATATTTCTCGATGGTTTAAACCATTTAGCAGCCTTGACGATTTAATCCGTTTTAAGGCGGGAATGAGAAAACCTCCTGCTGGAAATGTGCCGATCACTATAACGAAATATCCCGACCGAATTGAAGTATCTGGTCGTTTAACAAAGCCTGCAGACGCAGGTAATATTGGGCATGATCCGAATATAGGTGCATTGTCTATGATTTCAGCATGCATTCGTAAATTGGGCTGGGATAAGGATATTGTTGTGACTCTTCATGGCGTTACACAAACTTATGTTGATCAAACAAAAGGAAAGAACAAGTTCTTGTACATATGCAGTATCCTTGGCATGCGGCTTGACGGAATTAGAATGCCCAGCCGTGTTGCTTTGCCAGAATTGTATTGGCATTACGAAAAGAAGTCGGAAAAAATGGCAGATATTCTTCTTCATGTTCAAACAATGTATCATGGAATGTATTGTGTTTATGAAAACCATGCTGGTTGTGAAAGAGGATATTTTAGAACTAAGGCCGGCCGTCTTGTGACTTTGCCCAAGAAAGATCGCAAGGGGATTAATTTATATTTGCCTGATGTTGTTTTATACGATGAGGATACAAACTTCATTCTCCTTGTTGAAGGTAAAATGCTCTCGACGCTTCAACAAGGACTTGAAGAAATAAAAAACTATGATAGCATCGAACAAGAGTATATTTACCCCGAATATGGGAATGTGACAATTATGCGCTGTGTAAGCATATTCGGCGGGAATTGCAGATCTATTCCTCACGAAAAGGTCCTCTTTTATCTGGCGGATGACGGCCGCATCATTATAAACAATAATGCTCCGCAGTGCATCAAAAGGTACTTTGCAGAAACGGGTGTGACGATTTGATAATTAGGGAAAAGTATGTAATCGAAGGAGATCTATACGCTGAAGCAGTGGCTTACGCTAAACAATCAAGAGCTTTCACTTCAAATAGACATGATTTTCACCCTGGAGGACTTGCTAATAAAGAAAGGAAAATGTTTGAGGGAAAACTCGGAGAAAAAGCTATAAAGCTCCTTTTTAATGATAACCACATGAATTACATTGAGGATATGTCGTCGTTTGATGAGAGAGACGAGTTCGATTTTTTGCTTGTAAATGGAGAAGAGCGGCTTAAGGTTGACGTGAAGACTCGCACTGAGGATTTTCATATACGGACCTTAGAGATCGTTGAACAGGCAGCAACTCACCCAAAGGACATCTATATCTCTGTCAGATTATATCGTGATAGCAACACTGTTTTAATCCTCGGTTGGTTTTCATACAACGATATGATCAGAAAAGGGAGAATTGAAAACCAAGGATATCTTGATAATTATGTCATGTATGACAGTGAGCTTCGACCAATAGCTGATTTAGAAAAATATGTATTGAATTGCTTCAAAAAGGAGAAGTGAGCTTTCACTTCTCCTTTCTAAACACCAAAATGTATTGATGTATTTGATTTGCCACAAAGCTAAACGGATATCCATATGGGTACAGCTTGGTAGACTCATCTGCCCAAATCTTCATTCCTTTATAGTTGAGATTTGGAATCTTATTCAGTTCATTTACTACATCTGCATGTAATAAGTTTGGTTCTTTTTTGCTGGGTTGCAGATCTTTTATAAAGAGTACAACATAGCCACGAAATTTTATGTATGGAAGGGTTAATTCTACGGACTCTCTGAGCTTATCTAAAAACAAGGGACGATCCATGTTGCCAAGATCGTGTTCGGAATTAGAAAACGGAGTTGCCGTCTTTCCGTAGACAATGATATCTGCTCCGGTTTTTTCTTTGCTCATCATGTTTGAATAAGGAGGATCAAACAATAGAAGGCTGATAGATTTGCCCGATGTCAAAGAATTCATCTTCGACTTATCTTTCAGGACCGATATGCAATCTCCGCACTCTGTGGTGAAGTCTTTCAGCGAGAGTTCCAATGCTGCAGCATGATATGCTTCTATATATTCTTGATTCAGATCGATTCCAGCGGCTGTTCTGTTGCATAATGCGGCACCAAGAAGAGTACCTCCAACACCCATGAAAGTATCAAAAACAATCTCGCCTTCTTTTGTGAAAAACTGTATTAAATCACGCATAAGTTGAGGTGGTTTTGGCGTGGGGTGAATTTTCCTTATGTGGTGAGCATACGCCTCTTTACCGCTTGTCGGATAGTGTGTGGAAAAAACGGAGTTTATAAAGAATGTCCACTCTCTGCCGGTCAAATCATTAAGATGATTATCAAGATGATATTTTCGACCGTCCGGTAATATGACGCCTTTTTTACTATTCCCGTACACACGAGCGACTTCTATATTTTCTATTACCCATGACGGAAGAGTGCTTAGATCATAGTCTGGGTGCACCGAAAGAAACGGTTCAGACTCTGAATAAAGCTTGCTCTTTATAGCATCAAGGTCATCTGCTCGCATTTGGGTTCCTCCCAATCATAATTTGTTATTAAGACTTCTACTGTTTTTGCACCGCGATCTTTAAAATGATAGCTGCAATTAGAATAGATTTTATCAATGTACAAGACATTGTATTTCTTGCTCCATTCAATTAAGGCATCGTTTGTTTGGCTTTTATGTGCGAAAACATTGGAGAGCGCAAATAGAACACCTTGATCATTAAGTCTGTCTAAAAGTGACAGGAGATCTGAATCTTCGGTTTCTGTCCAATCCTTAAATCCACGCTTGCCATCATTATATGACCCCGTTGTGATTAAATATGGAGGATCACAATAAACCAGATCTCCTTTAGACAAGCGAGAAAAGTCAAATTCTCTAAAATCACCGGTTGAAAGGATAATGTTCTTTTCGTGTAGTGCGTTACAGAACATTATAAGATTTTTCTCTATAGAGTCATTAAAAGAACTCCGATCTTTACCAAAGGGAGTGTTAAATTCATGCTTGCTATTAAATCGAATCTGGTGATTAAACGAATAGCAGGTTAGCACAAACAGGTCAAGTAAAGACTTTGACTTGTTATATTCAGATCTTAAAGCGTTGTAACCTTCTGCATTCGTTNGTGAAGTGAAAGGTCAAAAGTTGCAATGCGGTCTTTTATTTTCTTTAATAAGGTCTCGGTCGGAGTGTTCTGAAATAACTTATATAGCTCAATCAAGTAAGTGATTTGATCGTTTGCATAGATAATATTTGCCTTCACGTTTACTCCAACATTTAATCCGCCTGCAAAAAGATCGACAAAATTGCCTACCTTATTTGGGAAGCTCGGAATGATGTGTTCAAGTATCTTGAATTTCCCACCGGTATAATTCATTGGGCTTTTAATATATCCAGCCATAATTATACATCCTTCTGAATGTAAATCAGCATTTCTTTTAGATCTTCTGTTCTCGTTGCAATGCTCCGGCTTTTAAATCTGCGATATGGAATGAAGTTTACTTCATATGTTGCAGGAATTCCGTGCTTTTTCATTGTTGCTTCGATTTCTTCCAATGCCATAATTCCGTCGGTATTATAACTAAGGATTATATGTTTGAATTTTGCATTAGCCAGTAACACATCAAAAGCTGGTACAACTGTTTTTTTAGAGCAAAAGTCAGACCGTTGCATCTCGTAAGGCCTTTGTCCGGTTACGCCTCGCAAAATGGGAAAATCATATTTTGCGGCAGTTTCCAACACATGATAATTCGGCAAATACTGTCTTTCGTTATATGGAGGGTCAATATACAGAATATCGCCACAGATTTCCTGCAAAAGTAATGCTCCGTCTTTGTTATAAGAGCGGTTGCTTTTCCCATTGTTGATGACCGGCAAGTCAATTAATACAAAGAGCTTGTGTGAGCGGATATCCCAAGCCTTATTAAAAGCGCCGTATGTACCCGCGATATTTGAAACAAAAGGAATTCCTTCAACAACACAAGCAACAAGATAGAAGTATTCATCATCAGTCAGAAGACTAAGGTTATGCCAATCATCGATAGTATTCCGTGAAAAATCAATTCTTAAAGCATTAGAGTCTGTTATGTACATTCTTCCGCCAAGAGGAGAATAGTTGTTTTGAAAAAATCTCTTTTCTTTCGGCAAGGTTTCCATGCTTTCAGTTGGCATGTCGTTGAAGTACTTGATCGGATCACTTATCCCGGTTTCCTGAAATAACTTTTTAAAGCAAGGTTTACTGGGGTTTTCAATGGTCCCTCGTTGTAGACAATAGGAAAAGTATAGCAAGTCATTTGAGTAGATTTCATACCACTGCTTAAAGAATCTTGATACTGAGGCAGTGCCTGAAAAAATATCGCAAAATGAATTGGCGTCTGGTGCATGCCTATCTACAACTTCTTTGATGTTTTCCAAAAGCTGAGTCTTGTTCCCTATAAAGCGCATTTATTTGCCCTCCGAGTCTTTGCATAGTTTGAGAATGAGCTCCTTGCTCTGGGTGTCAAAGTATATATCAAACTTTGTAACACCTTTTTTTACATTCATATTTGTTAGAATTGATTTGGGAAGCCTAATTCTCATGTCCTGCTGGAGAACATAAGTATCTAAGTAAATAACGGTTGATTCCATAATTAGCGTCCTCCTTTTAGTCTATGCGTAGACTAATTATAGCACAATTACAGTCTATATTCAAGTCGTTTCTGCAAACTTTTTATGTAAAAGGAATTACTAAGGAAAAAGACTTTTTAATTATTTCTCACTTTTTAATTATTCCTCTGACAGCNANNNTTGANNNNACAAAAAAGAGCTTTCGAAGCTCTGCTATAAAAAACAGCGGAACCTCGAAAGCCCTTTATTTCAAGCCTTTTTCAGCCTTTTCCGGCTGGAGAGGGCTTTTTCTATTGTATCAAAATCTGCATCTACATAGAACCGTGCTGCGACATAGGGAAGTCACTGCTCGAAATCTCAATATTCCCGTTTGCTGGGTGCACACCCTATGCACACCCCTGAGTTCCCGTTTGCCGAGTGCAAGATGTAATACACTTGTATACTCCTTGGACGGGGCTTTTTCTTTGCACTCTACAAACGGCAGAAAACAAAAAAGCCGCCAGAAAGCCTTGCTACCAAGACCTTCTGACAGCTACCGTGTGCAAAATAAAAACGCCAGCATTGTATCAATACTGACGTTCTTATATGGTGGAGGTGAGGGGAGTTGAACCCCTGTCCGAAAGCACTTCCTCAGAAACTTCTCCGGGCGCAGACGATTCTTAAAATTTCCCGCCGCCAAGCGCAAGTCGTCATGCTCAAGGCTTAGGTAGCTTCATTATGCGTGGTGCGTTCAAAGCTTTGCGCACGCACGGATGCCGCTAATCGACGCCGCACACCCGGGCCGCGGCGCTCCCGGGGGCGACGCTCACTGCTTAAGCAGCGAGGAGNCATCCGCCCGCTATTTCTGCCTCTATGCCCCCGTCGAAACCGGTACACCCCCGTGTCGCTTTGCGGTCTCCTGTCTCCGGGGCTCCCTGTTCGGTCGCCCTTTACGATATTCGCCCGCAAGCTCCTTAAACGCATATGACCCGCTTGCGCTGGGCTCGTATGCGTGAAAGACGAAAGAAATACTTATGATGGGTAACGAGAGATTTGGCTGACTTCAGATTTTGNTCGGCTCGGAATATTCCACGCCGAAGGTCTCCACCGTGACGGACTTCATGACNTGGGCCGTCTTGGGCTTGTCGTTGTAGTCGGCGTCGGTATTGGCGATGCCGTCCACCACATCCATGCCTTCCAGCACCTTACCGAAGGAAGCATACTGTCCGTCCAGATGGGGCGCGTTGTCGTGCATGATAAAGAACTGGCTGCCGGCGGAGTTGGGGGCCATGGTGCGGGCCATGGACAGCACGCCGCGGCTGTGCTTGAGGTCGTTTTTGAAGCCGTTGCCGGTGAACTCGCCCTTGATGCTGTAGCCGGGGCCGCCTACGCCGGTGCCCTTGGGGTCGCCGCCCTGGATCATGAATCCGGGGATGACGCGGTGGAAGATCACGCCGTCGTAGAAACCCTTCTTAATGAGAGAAATGAAATTGTTCACGGTGTTGGGCGCGATTTCGGGATAGAGTTCGGCCTTGATAACACCGCCGTTTTCCATCTCGATGGTGACAATTGGATTCTGAGCCATAATAGTGATTTCCTTTCAATCAGCCTCTCAGATCGGCGTTCCGCTCGGACAGGAACTGAACGGAGAGAGGGTAGTTTCCGTGGGGACGGTGCGCCCCGGCGGCCGTACCGCCCGGCAAAGCAGAGAAGGCGATTATCTTCGCTCTTTCAGCACCCGGTCCATATCGCGCTGCGCATCCCGCTTCATATCGGACTCCCGCTTATCATAGAGCTTTTTGCCCTTGCACACGCCCACTTCCAGCTTGACCAGGGAGTCCTTGAAATACAGCGACAGTGGAACAAGAGCGATGCCCTGCTGCATTACGGCGGCATTGAGCTTGTCGATTTCGCGTTTGTGCATCAGCAGCCTGCGGGGTCTGACGGGATCGCGGTTAAAAATGTTCCCTTTTTCGTAGGGGCTGATGTGCATACCCCGCACATGGATTTCGCCGTTTTTAATCGTGCAGTACGAATCCTTCAGATTCGCGCCGCCCGCCCGGACGGATTTGACCTCGGTTCCGGCCAGTTCGATGCCGGCTTCGTAACGCTCCAGCACGAAAAATTCGTGAAAAGCCTTCCGGTTGGACGTGATCTCCTTCACGCCCTGCTGCTTCGGCATCGATTTCACCCCTCTTCAAAGAAACAAAACTAGTTTACCACATCGGAAGGAAAAAGAAAAGCCCTATTTCTCACCGCCGCGGCGCAGCCGGGGGATGGGGGAGACCAGCCGGCGGCGCCGGGGAGGCGCTGGCCGGGCGATGAGCAGGCGCTGCGCGCCGCGGCCGTAAAGCTCGGCCTCCATGGCCCGCCAGGGGACGCAGCCCGCGGCGGTCAGCGCCTCTGCCACCACGCGGTCGATCTCCTGAACACTGGGTTCATCCATCCCCAGCAGCAGCGCCACCACATCGGGGGAAACGGCGGAAGGGGTCATAAGCATCACCTCACCCGTCGATGATACCGAAAAATGCGCCGCCGCGCCATACAAAAAATATGGTAATCCAATAACACGTATGCTATAATAACAAAATATAACTATATGTTGTGATTGCGGAGCGGAAGATATGGACTATACTGAAAAGACCGTGTCCTCGGAGGAGAAATACCGGGGCATTATCGTCAATGTGCGGATGGACCGCGCACAGCTGTGCGACGGCAGCGTCGTACGGCGCGAGGTCGTGGAGCACCCCGGCGGAGTGGCCATTCTGCCCGTGGACGACCGGGGCGTCTGCTATCTGGTGCGGCAGTTCCGCTATCCCATGGGCCGCATGATGCTGGAAGCTCCGGCGGGTAAGCTGGAAAAGGACGAGGATCCCGCGGCCTGCGCCGTGCGGGAGCTGTCGGAGGAAACGGGCTTCACGGCGGAGACCTGGGTGGATCTGGGCAAACACTGTACCTCTCCCGGCTTTTCCACCGAGGTGCTGCAGCTCTATCTGGCGCTGGGGCTGCACCCCGGCGAAAGCCACCCGGACGAAGGCGAGTTTCTCAACGTGGAGAAGCACACGCTGGATGAACTGACCGAGCGGATCATGAAAAACGAGATTGACGACGGCAAGACCGTCATCGCCGTGCTGAAGGCCAAAAAATATCTGGAGGACAGGGCATGCCCACAAAAATTCTGATCGTGGACGATGAGCACGCCATCGTCGATATTCTCAAGTACAACCTCGAAAAGGACGGATTCGAAACGGTCTGCGCCTATGACGGAAACGAGGGCCTCCGCCTTGCCGGGGATGCGGACCCCGACCTGATCCTGCTGGACGTGATGCTGCCCGGCATGGACGGCTTCGAGGTCTGCCGGACTTTGCGGGGTGAGGGCAACAACGTGCCCATCATCATGATCACCGCCCGCGAGGAGGAGACCGACAAGGTGTTCGGCCTGGAGCTGGGAGCGGACGATTATATCACCAAGCCCTTTTCCATGCGGGAGGTGGTGGCCCGGGTGCGCACCAATATGCGCCGGGCGGCGGCGCTGTCCGCCGCGCCGGAGGAGCCCGGTTCCGCCGCGCTGAAGGTAGGCGGGCTGACGCTGGACGAGGGCAGACACGCGCTGTACAAAGACGGGAAGGAACTGGAACTGACCCAGCGGGAATATGAGCTTATCCGTTTCCTTATCCGCAATCCCGGCAAGGTCATTTCCCGGGAGGAGCTGATGACTCAGGTGTGGCAGTACGACTATTACGGCGACCTGCGGGCCGTGGACGTGGCCGTGCGGCGGCTGCGCGAAAAGCTGGAGGATAACCCGGCGGAGCCCATGTATGTGATTACCAAGCGGGGCGCGGGGTACTATTTTGCCGGCTGAGCCGGAACGGGACGCCGGAGGGCATCATGAAAAAAAGCCTGTATTCAAAATTGATGCTTATCATGCTGGTGGTCATCATCTCCCTGATGGCCGTAGTGGGCGCGTTCCTTATGCGGGGCGTCAGGAATTTTTATCTCACCAGCTTTTATAAGCAGATGCAGTCGGTGTTTTCCTCCACGGGGATTGCGGCCGACCTGCGGGACGCCGCCGAGGGGGACGAGCCCGCCGCTCGCATGGCGGTGATTGTGAGAGCCTACTCCGGCCCGCTGGGCATCGACACCGGCAACCGCAATTTCTATATTCTCACCGGCGACACCGGCGCTTTCATCACCGGCAGCGACACACCGGAAAACGGCATCGCCGTGACGCCCAACATCACAACCGCCATTTCCGGCGGGGAAGGGTATCAGAGCGACGGCGGCGCCGACTATATGGACGTGGCTCTGCCCATCAGCGGCGCGGGCGGCAGCTATATCGTCTATATCATCGACAATAAAAATACGGCGCAGGAGCTGGGCAGCGATCTGTTTGGCATTATTCTGGAGGCACTGGCCGTTGGCCTTGTCATCTCGGTGGGGCTCAGTCTGCTGCTGTCCAAAACGCTGGTCACCCCCATCCAGGAGTTGACCCGGGCCGCCGAGGCCGTGGCCGGAGGCGATTTCAACCACAAGGTATCCAACACCTCGCAGGACGAGATCGGCGTACTGACCCGAACCTTCAACAACATGGCCGGCCAGCTGGAGGACACGCTGGACGATCTGAAAAAATCCGAGCAGACCCGGCGCGAATTCGTGGCCAACGTTTCCCACGAGCTGCGCACGCCCATCACCAGTATCCGCAGCTACGCCGAGACGCTGGACGAGGACCCCTCGATGGACGCGGATACCCGCCACCGTTTTCTGGACGTGATCGTCAACGAATCCGACCGGATGACCAAGATCGTGCAGGATCTGCTGACGCTGTCCCGGTTCGACGCGGGCCGCATCGGCTTTGCCTTCGAGCAGTTCAGTTTTGAGAAGTCCGTGCGGGACGTATACGCCGCCATCCGCATTGAAGCCCAGAACCACAGCCACGAATTCACGCTGGAATTTCTTTCGCCCGTGCCGGAGATCCGGGGCGACCGGGCCCGCATCGAGCAGGTCATCATCAACATGGTCTCCAACGCCATCAAGTACACAAAAGACGGCGGCCGCATCCGCATGACCGCCGGACAGAAGGGCGACACCGTGTGGTGCACCGTGAAGGACAACGGCATCGGCATCCCCAGGGAGGATGTCGGCAAGGTCTTCGACCGGTTTTACCGCGTGGACAAGGCCCGTTCCCGGGAATCCGGCGGCACCGGCCTTGGCCTTTCCATCGCCCAGGAGATCGTGATACGCCACGGCGGCACCATGGCGGTACAGAGCGCGCCGGGCCGGGGCACGGCCATCACGATGACACTGCCCGTGGGAGGCCCGAAAAATGCGTAAACCCAACCGCCGCCGCAGCCCGTGGGAAGAACTCTCCCATCTGGCGCACAGTGAAAAATTCATCGACCGGGCCAAGACCGTGCTCATCGCGGCACTGGTGGTCAGCGCCGCGGTGCTACTGGCGCGCTTGGGGATGTTCGAGCTGGGCGGTCCGAAGCAGAGCGGCACCGACGCCGCGGCGGGGCAGGACACCCAGCAGCACGGCGGCAACGCCGACATTGCCGTGGCCGGGCCCTATGTCATCGTCGTCACCGACGCCGCGGGTTCCCATTGCGGCCTGATGTATGACGGCACGGAGCTCAAGCAGGCCTACGACAGGCTCTCCGCCTATCTGGGCGAGGCTTTCGGCTCCGCCGGCGAGCCCAAGAGCGTCAGCGAGGAGGACTTTCACGCCGCGCTGAAGGAGCAGGGGGTCTATTTTGATTTTGCCTACGCCCAGCCGCTGACGGTGCTGGCCTCCGCCATCGGCACCACCATGACCAGCACCGCGCTGAACCATTCGGCCGCGGGCTTTTGCCTGGCGGTGGAGGGGGATACGGTGGCGCTGTACTATCTGCGGGACAAAGACCGCGGCTACTACCGCTGCGATACGGCCATCAGCGGCGCCGCGCTGGAATCCAAGCTGGCGGACTGGCCCTCCAACGGCGCCAGCTACCTTTTCGAGACCGACTACGGTTACAATCTGGTGGACAGCTGCTTCGTGGTGCTTCAGGGTCAGGCCCAGCTGCACTCGGTCACCGCGCAGAACCCCGTGGGCGGCAGCTATGATCCCTCGGGACTGGCGGCGCTGTTCGGCATCAACAGCTACATGGCCTCCCACTATACGGAGGCCGACGGCACCGACGTCTATGTGGACGGCGACAGTATCCTGCGCATTTATACCGACGGCAGCGTGTCCTTCAAGGATCCCGACGCCGCCGGTACCGCCGCCGGCGACAGCGGCCTTGCCGGCGCGCTCGCCGTCTCCGCCTCCGCCGCGGCCTCCACCGTCGGCTCCGCGGGCGGCGTCGCCTCCGTCAGGCTCAGTTATGTGAGCTATGACACCGATGCCGGGGCCTACACCGTGCGCTACAGCTACGAGATCGGCGGCTGCCCCGTGACGCTGGGCGGCCGCTCCGCCGCATCCTTTACCGTGGTGGACGGCGTGATCACCGCGGCGGAGCTGAATTTCCGGNCNTATTCNTATTCCGGCGCGGGTGACGCGCCGCTGCCGGCCGTGCAGGCTATGGCGGTGGTGCAGGCCAAGGGCGGNGGCATGCCGCTGTTGTGTTATGTGGACGACGGCGCCTCCGTCGCCGCGGGCTGGACGATACTGAGCTGATATGGATAAAGGTAAGATCAAAAACATTATNATCATCGTGCTGCTGCTGGTCAACGTCTTTCTGGCGGCGCTGGTCATCGCAGACTCCGCCAGGTCCGGCGTCTGCGACGCCGCGGCGGAGCGCAGCCTGCTGCAGGCGCTGCAGGCCGGCGGNATCACCGTGGACGATGCCTCCGTGCTGNACATCAGGGCCATCCCGGCCTGCGCGCTGACGAGGAATCTCTCCCGGGAAAAACGGCTGGTGGCGGCGGTGTTGGGCAGTGTGGACAGCCAGGATCAGGGCGGCAACATTGTCATGTATTACGGCAAGAACGGTCAGGCCTGCTTCCGCGGTACCGGCGATTTTGAGATNCTCATGGAAAACGACAGCGTCCCCGCGGGCAGCGATCTGGCGGAGACCTCCAGGGCCTTCCTGAAGAAGCTGGGCATCGATATGGACGCCGCCGCGGCCACGGTGCGGAGCGGTTCCTCCAGCGTGGTGACGGCGGTCTGCCGCTATGCCGACCGGCCCATCGTCAACTGCGTGGTAAAGCTGACCTTCTCGGAGACCAATCTGCTGCTGGTCACGGGCACCTGCCCGCTCACCGCCGTCAGGGAGAACGCCGGCAGCGCGGCGCTGGACCCCTCCACGGCCGTGATGCGGCTGCTGGACTATCTGGACAGCAGCGGCTATGTGTGCTCCCGCATCACGGATATTTCCCATTGCTACAAGATGGATGCCGCCGCTTCCGGCGAGGGAACGCTCACGCCGCTGTGGCATTTTTCCACGGATGTCGGGGAATTTTACCTCAACGGAATCACGGGAAAAGCGGAGACGGTGACACAAAATAATTGATATTTCCTTTGTACTATGCTAATATTCATTTTTAGCGTGATTGAAAACGGGGAAAGCTAAAGCTACGGAAGGTGTGAGACTTTGGAAAAGTATGTGATCAACGGCGGAACGCCGCTGCGCGGCGAAGTGGAGATCAGCGGCGCGAAAAACGCGGCTGTGGCCATTATTCCCGCAGCGCTCATGGTGAACGGCGTGTGCCGTCTTGAAAACATCCCGCAGATCAGCGACACGGATATGCTCCTGACCATTCTGGCCCAGTTGGGGTCGAAGGTGCGGATGATTAACCGTTCCGCCATCGAGATCGACAGCCGCAGCGTGACCTTCCAGGACGCGCCCTTCGACCTGATGCGCAAAATCCGCGCTTCCTATTATCTGATCGGCGCCATGCTGGGCCGTTTCGGCAGCGCCAAGACCACCATGCCCGGCGGCTGCAACTTCGGCGTGCGCCCTATCGACCAGCATATCAAGGGCATGACCGCGCTGGGCGCGCAGGTGGATATCCGCAACGGCTTTGTCTATGCCACCACGCCCGACGGCAAGCTCCACGGCAGCCGCATCTATCTGGACAAGGTCTCCGTNGGNGCCACCATGAATATCATGCTGGCCGCCGCGCTGGCCATGGGCCGCACCATCATCGAAAACG
>JGI20225J20221_1002449_pt1 | contig 13809 bp, 11 predicted proteins | sample BioMet4_FD_20221 | JGI IMG/M metagenome (IMG submission 20221) | reverse complement strand
GGTATTTCTGCTCTTGTAATGGCTGTTATGCTTGGTTGCAGAAAAGGATATAAAGCAAATGAACATACTCTTACTCCAAATAGTACTCCGTTTGTTTTCATTGGAACCGCTCTATTATGGTTAGGTTGGATGGGTTTCAATGCAGGTAGTGGTCTGGCTGCTGATGGCATTGCAGCAAATGCTTTTTTAGTTACTCATATGGCTGCATGCGTTTCGGCAGTAGCATGGATGGCTTTAGAATGGTTCTTGTATAAGAAGCCTACTACAATAGGTTTTTGTACAGGTGCAGTTGCCGGTTTAGTAGCAATTACTCCTGCTGCAGGAACTGTAGATGTTGCAGGAGCTATATTTATTGGTTTGGCAACAGCTGTGATTTGCTTCTGTATGGTTGCTTACGCTAAGCCTAAGTTTAAATATGACGATACACTTGATGCCTTTGGTGTACATGGAATTGGTGGAATAATCGGGTCTTTGCTTACTGGTGTATTTGCAACTCGAGTAATTACTGGTGAAAGTGGAGCGCAAGGTGCCTTGTATGGTGACTGGCACCAGTTATGGGTACAGATTGTAGCAACACTTGCTGCAATTATATATAGTGCGGTGCTTACAATAGTTTTGTTCTATATCGTAAATAAGACAATAGGATTGAGAGTAAGTAAACAAGCCGAATCAGATGGTCTTGATATTTCACAACACGGTGAAATCGCTTATAGTGAAAATGAATAACATTAATAGGTAATAGTTTTTCTTTAGGAAAAGTTGTTGTTTGTTGTAAAGGGATGCCTCTGTGAAGAGGTATCCTTTTTGCGTATATTTATATTTATGTATTTGCTATTTTAAGATATTAGTTAGTTGATAATCAGAAAATAAAAGCTATTTTTAGAACATAAAGTATTAATTGATAGTTTTAAATAAGTGTAGGTATCTTTTGAACTATTAGCCTTAAAAGTATTATGGACAAAGAATTGAAGGAAAAATTTGTAGTATTGTGGAAGAAGTATTTCCCCAATGCTGAATTACCCATAACATTCCAATATTCGGATGATACAATGGGAGTTGAGAAAGAAAAAATCGTTGAAGGACATCGGTGTGTTATTGCTCAATTGCTAAAGGTGAGAAGAGGAGAATCTGTTTATATGCAGGAGGAATGTGTAAACTGCAGAGGCGGAAAGCGCTACCTGGGAATTTTTCTCCAGGTCAAGTGTTTCAAGGGCCTTGAATGTTTCCTTTCTCAATGATGAACAAAGGCGAGGCGAAACGCCAATAACTTAAGCACCGGAAGGTTGTAAACGAAGTGTGGATGAAAGCAGGTGTTCGGTTTATTCGCGGTTGGAAAGGCCCCCCAGTATTATTTTTGGACCATCGTGGCATGGGGATCTTGTATACCGGGATGTGATAGTGGCCCAAGGGATTCAACCTATTCAGCTTTGCAACTCCGGACTGTATTGTCGTGCCTTTTTTTAGTATCTGGCCGATTTATAAACTAAGCCGCTGCTCCTCTGGATGCTGCCTAATCAGGCTGCTCCTTTTGGGGAAGGTTGTTGCTTTCAATTGGTTTACTATCCTTACAGAGAAGAATTGAACGGAACAAAGCGATCTGTACTGGGCTTTTTGATCCTTCGGCCGTAAATTTGTAAAAAGGTGATATACTGACCTTCTCTTATTCCTTTTTCAAAGTTTGCAGAGATGATTGATGAAATGGGAAGAAAGCCTTGTCCTAATTACAGATAGTTGGTCGAAAATTACAGGAAGAATGGGTATTAAAAATCAAATAGAATAGTTTTAATGCTGAAAATTATTCACCAATAAATTTTAGCCATTGGCGAATGGATTTTAATTATGGTGAATGATTTTTGAGGATACAAATAAAGTGTAACTCTGCTTATTCTTTCTGCAAATTCATTATTAATATAAGAGGTTATTCAAAAAATGATATGAAACCCCGAAAGTTTTTTTTTGTCTTAATTTTCAGGGTTTCATATCACTCAAGTAGGATCCCTTTTTTTCTAAGTATGAAAAGCTACTAAAATAAAGAGATTTAATTATAGTATTGGCTAGCCTTTTGTATGTAATCTATTCTTGATTCGAGTTTAAATGTTTTACATAATTGATTAGCGATTATAAGTGGTTGTTTGTGAGTAATATATCTTTGATAGGTAAACTGTGCAAATAGCTTTTTTCACTTTTTAAAACCTCTTTATTGGTTCTATTTGTAATATAATATAAAAATGATCTAAATTTAGTCCTTTTTTATCCCCCTATATAGTGCTTAAAATCAATCATGAAACACTTTTTAACTCGATCTTTCTATTTCTCAGAGAAACTATAAAGGAAGTTTTCTGACAATCCGTTTTACTTTTTAAGCTAATTGCTTGATTATAAGCTGCGGGCTTTTTTATTCCACCCCGTATATATACAGAATAAAGAAGAAAAATTCCGCATATATAAAAGAGGGTACCTTTTGGGGGTACCCTCATATTATTAAGAATAAGAATTTCCTATTTTGTCAATACTCCCAGCTCTGAAACAGTTACATATTGTTTGTTTCCTATTTCGCTTACAGGAACAAGTTTAAGATAACGGGCATCATACTCTTTTCCGAAATGTACAAATTGAGGTATAGGGTTATGCATAATGTTACTGAATTCTCCGCTGCATTCACATCTGGTCCAATTCTCTCCGTCAGTACTTACAAAGAATCGGTAAGTGTAGATTGTTCCCGATTTCTCTTCACTACTAACAGGTGCATAGCTAAATCCCTTGATCTTGATTGTTTCTCCCATATCAATTACAAGAGGAGAAAGGGATTTGCTTTTCCAGAAAGTTTTCTGATTGTTGTCAATAGCTGCAGAAGCACCTTCTGTTACTGCTTTCCAGTTCTTTTGTGAAACATCGCTTAGCTTCATATTCTCAGTTTCTTTTGAAAGAGGTTTGGCATAATAGGCGCCAACATTACTCACATTGGCTGTGAGACGACTTTCTTTGACAGTAACTCTAATCTTACTGGTTGTGCAAGCCGGAAAGCGAGCCAGTTGTTTGTAGCCTACCGTTTTTCCGCTGGCAACTTCTCTCCATTTGTTATTGCTAAAAACTTCAATAACAAACGACTCAATTCGCTGACCTTTGGTTATATCTTCCTGCAACAATACAGTGTTGATTTTCGACCCGGGTTTTAGCGTATACACTTTAGATGTTCCTTCAGCAGCTTTCCATAGTTTATTTCCATTGTTCACTCTATTATCAGAGAATGTTTCTTTAATATATGCAGCAAATTCTTTCAGACGCTTTACATCGTTTTCGTGAATCAAGCCTCTTCTGTCCGGAGGAATATTAAGCAATAAAACAGAGTTGTAACCAACCGACTGGAAATAAATATTTGTCAGTTTCTCCAGTGATTTTACCTGATTNTCCTCTTCAGAATGATAGAACCATCCCGGACGGATTGAAACATCCACTTCGGAAGGATACCAGAAGAGTTCTTTTGCTTTGGCTAGAATTTCACGACTGCCCAGATCTTTTGATTGAGCGTCAATACCTAATGCTTTGTTAACTTCGGTAGAACGTTCGTAAACACCGGGTACAAGTACAGTTGAACTCCATTCCGCAGCTCGGCCCATACCACTCTCATTGCCAACCCATCGCACATCATCACCCATGATTGCCATAACAGCATTTGGTTGCAGACGTTTGATTGTTTTGTAAAAAGCATCCCAGTCATATACCTGTTTCTTCCCGTTAGGACCTTCGCCACATGCTCCGTCAAACCATACTTCATTCACTTCGCCGTAATTAGTAAGCAATTCGGTAAGTTGTGCAATAAAGAATTTATTGTATGCGGGAGAATCGCCATAGCAAGATGCATTCCTATCCCATGGAGAAAGATAAAGTCCTATTTTCATTCCATATTTGTCGCATGCCTTTTTTAAATCGCCAACTACATCTCCTTTACCATTCTTCCAGTTAGAAGAAGCTACGGAATGTTTGGTCGTTTTAGTTGGCCACAAGCAGAAGCCATCGTGATGCTTGGCGGTAAGAATTACCATTTTAAATCCGCATTCTTTCAAGTTGCGTACCCATTGTTCGGCATCCAGTCCGGTAGGATTAAATACAGTTTCTTTTTCAGTCCCGTCACCCCATTCTCGTCCGGTAAAGGTATTTACACCAAAATGGAGAAAAGCTGTTAATTCAGTCTTTTGCCATGCAAGTTGTTGTTTTGATGGAACAAGTCTTGCAGCCATTTCTACTTTCTGTTCTAGTGATGCATTTTCCGGAAATTCAAGATGCTTTGTATAGTACTTTTCTGTTTGCGCCTGTGCGGTAAACAGAGTGAGCAATGCACCTACAATAGTAAAATTTAGTCTTTTCATTATAAAGTCATTAAAGTTCTTTTGATTATTAATATGGAATGGATAAGAGGTTGTCGGTAGAACATAGCTTATTAGATTATTTCATTAATAAAGATTATATATTAAATTTCAACAGGTGCAAAAATAATATTTTTTAAAATATAAAGTTGAAATTAATCTGGTAATTAATATTTTTAGTTTTGTTAAATTGGAAATTTAATTCTATCTTTCTCTTCTTAAAACATTAAATGCTGATATTCTGTTTATATAAACAAAAAAAGGAAAAGATATGAAAGCTATATTATCACTAATTTTATCTATGAGTGTGCCACTCTTTGCAGCTTGTGCACAGAGTTCTGATAAACAAATAAATACAGAAACAGTTAAATCTTTGGATCTTCAGCGATATATGGGTAAATGGTATGAAATTGCCCGGTTCGACCATCGTTTTGAAAGAGGCTTGGTAGGTTGTACGGCAGAATACACTTTATTGCCCGATGGAAAGATTCAAGTGCTGAATAGTGGATATAAGAATGATTTCTCCGGAGAATATAAAATAGCCAAAGGAAAGGCTAAACTTCCAAATCCTGATGAACCCGGTAAACTGAAAGTCTCTTTCTTTCTGTGGTTTTACGGAGATTATTTTGTGATGGAACTTGATAAAGATTANAATTATGTATTAATCGGTAGTAGTTCGGATAAATATCTGTGGATTCTTAGCCGTACCCCGCAACTTCCNGAGCAAACACTGAACCTGCTTCTCGAAAAGGCAAAGCAGCGGGGATATGATACCTCAAAGTTAATCTGGGTNAAACAAAAAGATGCAATAAATCAAAAATCAACAGTTATGAAAACATTAACTCCCGAAGANAAAGCTGTTATTCTTAATANAGCAACAGAAAGACCGTTTACCGGTATCTATTATAATCACCACGAGAAAGGAATCTACAGATGTAAGCAATGTGGTGCTCCGCTTTACCGCTCAGAAGATAAATTTGATTCAGGCTGTGGATGGCCTAGTTTTGATGATGAGATTCCTGGTGCCATAAAAAGNATTCCNGATGCNGATGGNAAACGNACTGANATAGTNTGTGCTAAATGTGGNGGNCATCTGGGACATGTGTTTAAGGGTGAAGGTTTTACTCCTAAAAATGTGCGACATTGTGTAAACTCTGTTTCGCTTGATTTTGAATCTTCGAAATAGATAAAAAGAGAGATCCCCCAACACAGCAACACGTACTGTGACGAGGGGGATTCATGAAGAGATGGATAGGTATAAGTTAGTGCCAGCCGCCACCTCCACCGGGTGTTCCACTGGATATGCTGCCTATTGTTGTCACAATGGAGCTAGTGGTGAAAGTGGCAGATTGTGTGCCGGCATTATATGTTGTGTTTGTGTATAATCCATGGAAGTCGGTTCCTCCTGATACGCTGCCGCCGGTATAAATTACGTAGCTTGTATTAGCTTTCAGGTTAGAACTACTAAATAGTAAAGTAGTATAAGCTCTTGGATTCTTGAAGGTAACTACTTCATCACCTGCAGACGATTGAATACGTACCAGTTGATTCAGGGTACCAACATTTCCAATGATGGCAGAATATTGAGTACACACACTCGATGTTGGAGTGCTTGTTGCGCCACCCATGCCTATAATGGTTCCGCCTGTTATTTTAAACGTATTATTATCGCAATCCAGACCTTCTTCAGGAGCGGCTGCTCCGGCTGATATAATGGTTCCGCCTGTAATAGTCATTGTTCCGTTTGAGTCTATTCCGTCATTGGTAGTGCTATAGCAGTAGATTGTTCCGCCATTAATAACCAACGTTTTTTTAGCGTTGATACAATCATCGTAAGCATTGACTTCAATTGTTCCATCGTTGATAATCAGATTAGTCTTACTCTCAATGCCCTCAGCTTCACTCTTACTAGTGGTTACATTTATTGTTCCCTTATTAATAGTGAGATCACCCATGCTCTTTATTGCTTTACCGCTTGCACCGGAGGTAGTAATAGTAATCGTTCCGCCATTAATAATTGTATAAGGAGTTATTGATGTATCAGTGCCTTCGTATGACGTTATGATTCCATCATCCACAGTATTGACAGTTATAGTTCCGTCGTTGATTATAATAAATCCTTCATCACATTGAATACCATCGCCGGATGCGTTAATGTTGATTGTGCCACCATCAATAATAATTGCATCGTTTGTATGAATACCATCGGTTACTGCAGAAGTAATATTAATAATACCACTGCGAATCCGTATATAATCGTCGCAGCTAAGTGCATGTTTATATTTCCCGGCAAGAGCTAATGTTCCATTACCACTGAATATAAGCTGTCCTTCACTAAAGAAAGTCCCTTTTTGGTCTTCGCTGCTTGTTGCATACGAACTGCCATCGGTCAGTGTATTAGTTGTATTATCTGCCAGAACTACAAAAATGCGTTTCTTGGATTGAATATTGATAGCCGGTCCGTCAGAGTTGGTAATGGTAACTCCGTTCAGCGTTAATTTAAGTTTATAATCACTATAGATTTTTACTCCACCGGTTAAAGTTCCGGATAACGTATAAGCTACGTTTTCAGCTGTTGATTTTATTATAACGTCTCCGTTATCCTGAGTCACCGTAACTCCGCTTCCGGCTAATGGATTGGTTACTGATAAAGTGCTGCCTAAAGTTATGGCAATAGTATTGGTGAATTCAGAGTTTTCAACCAAGTCGTCAGAGTCATCCGGAGTACTTGGAGTTTCGTTGCTGGAACTCTCTTCTTCCTCTGTTAATTCATCACCCGAGGAGCAAGCCTGAAATGAAAGCAAGATGCAGAAAACAGCAAGAAGAATGCTTGTTTTTTGTATTATGTTTCTTTCCAGAAATGAATAAGCAGTTTTATCGTTTGTATGCATTTGCATAATTTAAAAGTATAATGGTTATACAGATTTAATGTTCTCCATATTCTTACGAAACAAAAGTAATTTATATCATGATTACAAAAAAATATATTCAGCGAAGCTGGGATTCTTAATGTTGTATTTCCGTTTTTATTCAGTGAACCCATTTTTGCAATTCTTATGCAGAATATTCTTATCTTTGTGAAACAAACTCCGGCTTAATTGTATGAATGAGAATGTTCTCGAAAAGCTAAAAGTACTGGCAGAATCGGCCAAGTATGATGTTTCCTGCTCGTCCAGCGGAACTACCCGTACCAACAAGAGTGGCGGGATAGGAAGTGCTGCAGGGTGGGGGATTTGCCACAGCTTTGCTGAGGATGGACGATGCATTTCTCTCTTAAAGATAATGCTTACCAATTATTGCATTTACGATTGTGCTTATTGTATTAATCGCCGGAGTAATGATATCAGGCGAGCTACATTTTCTGTGTCCGAGTTAGTTGATCTTACCATCGAGTTTTATCGTAGAAATTATATAGAAGGGCTTTTTCTTAGTTCGGGGGTAGTCCGTAATCCTGATTATACCATGGAACGACTGGTGCGGGTAGCAAAAGACTTGCGACTAGTGCACAAATTCAACGGATATATTCATCTAAAAAGTATTCCGGGTGCAAGTCAGGACCTTGTAAATGAAGCCGGATTGTATGCAGATCGTTTAAGTGTAAATATTGAAATTCCTAATGAACATAGCTTGCAGCGACTAGCTCCTGAAAAGGATTTTCAGAGTGTGTTTAAACCAATGCAATACATTCAGCAGGGAGTATTGGAAAACCTTGAAGAACGGAAAAAATATCGTTACGCCCCCCGGTTTGCTCCAGCCGGACAAAGCACACAGATGATTGTGGGTGCTACTGCCGATACTGATAAAGATATTCTTAATCTATCCTCTTCTCTTTATGATCGTCCTAGTATGAAGCGAGTCTATTATTCAGGCTATATTTCGGTTAATGAATACGACAAACGCTTACCGGCCTTAAAACAACCTCCATTGGTGCGCGAGAATCGTTTGTATCAGGCCGATTGGCTGCTTCGTTTTTATCAGTTTAAGGTAGATGAGATAGTGAACGATGCATATCCCGATCTTGATCTTGAGATAGACCCCAAGTTATCATGGGCATTGCGTCATCCCGAATCATTTCCTGTTGATATCAATCGGGCCGATTATGAAATGATCCTCCGGGTACCCGGCATTGGCGTAAAATCGGCAAAGCTGATTGTTGCTTCCCGCCGCTTTTCCCGTTTGGGTGCTTATCAACTCAAGAAAATAGGAGTTGTGATGAAGAAAGCGCAGTACTTTATTACCTGCAATGAACTATCCATGCGCTCTGTAAATGAACTGCATCCGGATGCAGTTCGACGTCTGCTCACGGTTAAACCTGGTAAAAAAGTAGACGACAGACAGTTGATTTTACCTTTTAAAGAAGAATAGAATGATAACTTTCATCTATGATAAAACCTTTGAAGGATTGCTGACTGCTGTTTTCGATGCTTATTTCCGAAAAACATTTCCAGAGGCATTGGTGGCAGAAGGAGAACCGTTGCCGCTTTTTTGTGATGAAACATATACAGTTATCTCAGATAACGAAAAGTCAGAGCGTGTGTGGAAAGGGTTGCAAAAGAAACTTTCCCGTACTGCCTTGTCAGCCCTTACAGCTTGCTGGCTATCAGAACTTCCGGAAATTGATATGCTTCTTTTTCGTTATATGCGTAAAAATATAGATTCTCCCAAGTCGGTAGAAATGAACTTTGGAGATCCGGATGTGCTCGAAATAGCAAAGATTTATAAAAAAGTAGGTTGTGAGAGAGAACGGGTTCTTCAGTTTCTCCGTTTCCAGAAAGCGGTTGATGGAACTTACTTTGCTGCTATAGAACCAATGTATAATGTCCTGTCACTGGTAGTCAGTCATTTTCAGGATCGCTTTGCCGACCAGAAATGGTTGATTTATGATCTAAAACGTGAATACGGCTACTATTACGATCTTTCCACTGTTACCGAAGTCCGTTTTGAAGAAAAAGAATCCCATTTGTTGACCGGTATGCTGAGCGAAGATCTTATGATGCATGATGAAAAGCTCTTTCAGCAGATGTGGAAAGAGTACTTTAAGTCAATAGCTATTAAAGAGCGTATAAACCCACGGCTTCATCGCCAACATCTTCCAGTCCGATTTTGGAAGTATCTCACAGAAAAGCAAAAATGAAACTTTTTGGTTATTATAAGTTTTAATATATCATTATACTTGCAATTTTGCCTCATTTAAATTACTTTTAAAATCTTTTATATCATAAATCATTGTTTTAGAACTAATTGATGTTTTTTTTGTTTATACTTGATATAAATAAGGAATATATTATGGCATATGATTTAGCAATTATAGGTGGCGGACCGGCAGGATATAATGCTGCTGAAAGAGCCGCTTCAGGAGGACTTAAAACAGTTCTTTTTGAAAAGAATGCAATAGGGGGAGTTTGTCTCAATGAAGGTTGTATTCCAACCAAAACTCTACTCTATTCTGCAAAAATATTGGATAATATTAAAAGTGCTTCTAAATACGGTATACTTACCGATACTAATCCCGGATTCGATTTTCAAAAGATAATGAGCCGTAAGGATAAGGTGGTTAAGAAACTCACTTCCGGTGTTGGCATGAANNTNAAAGCNTATGGNGTTCANNTTGTTGAAGGTNCTGCAACNGTNCNGGGNGANAAAGATGGAATGATCAANATNTCCTGTAATGACGAACNATATTCTGTTAAGTTTCTTTTACTCTGCACAGGCTCCGAAACGGTAATTCCTCCTATCAAGGGACTGGCTGATACTGAATACTGGACTTCCAAAGAAGCGCTTGAACTAAAAGAGCTTCCTAAATCTCTTGCTATCATTGGTGGCGGGGTTATCGGGATGGAGTTTGCTTCTTTCTTCAATAGCATGGGTGTTAAAGTTACTGTTATCGAAATGCTACCGGAGATATTGGGAGCTATGGATAAGGAAACCTCTGCAATGCTCAGAGCGGATTATACTAAGAAGGGAATACGATTTCTGCTGGGAACCAAAGTATCAGAAGTAGCAACAGGAAAAGTTTTTATTGAAAAGGATGGTAAACAGGAGACCGTTGAAACTGAAAAGATTCTGGTTAGTGTAGGGCGCAGAGCAGTAACTACTAATCTTGGTCTTGAAAATCTGCATGTTGAATTACAGAAAGGTGGAGTGAAGGTCAACGAATATATGCAGACCAGTCACCCCGGAGTCTATGCTTGTGGAGATATAACAGGATTCTCACTACTGGCACATACAGCTATTCGCGAAGGAGAGGTTGCAGTTAATCACATTCTGGGAATCGAGGATAAGATGAATTATGATTCCGTTCCGGGAGTGGTGTATACCAATCCAGAACTTGCCGGAGCCGGAAAAACAGAGGAAGAACTCAAAGCAAGCGGTACAGATTATCATGTTCTGAAATTACCGATGGCTTATTCCGGACGGTTTGTTGCCGAAAATGAATTAGGAAACGGCCTCTGCAAACTGATCACAGACAACGAGGAGCATATTATTGGTTGCCACTTGTATGGCAATCCTGCATCCGAGTTGATTTTAAGCATGAGCATGGCTATCGACAGGAAACTNACGGTAGAAGAACTGAAAAAACAGATATTCCCGCACCCTACAGTGAGCGAGATAATNCGTGAAAGTNTNTTTGTCTGATCAATAAACAATCAAAACATTCTCGAGATGCTTTGCATAAACAATCCATATACAGATGCCTGGTTCAATCTGGCNGCAGAAGAATATTTCCTGCATTCTTTTCAGGAGAATGTATTCATGCTGTGGCAGAATGAACCATCAGTCATTATTGGCAAACATCAGAATGTATGGGNAGAAGTTAATATGGATTTTGTGAGAGATCACCGCATTAAAGTAGTAAGAAGATATTCCGGTGGCGGTGCTGTGTATCATGATGCCGGCAATCTGAATTTCACCTTTATTGAAAACAGTGATAATGCTGATTTTAATAAATACCTTATTCANATTCAGAANTTTCTTAGGGAAATAGGAATAAATNCTGAGGCTGACGAACGGCGGGGACTAAATATTGATGGGCTGAAAATATCGGGAAGTGCACAGTGCATCCATAAAAAAAGAGTGATGTATCATGCTACGCTACTCTATTCAACGGATTTATTGAGTCTNAATGCAGCATTAACTTCTTTACCAACTCAACAGAATGATGTTACATCGCCACGTTTGCTTTATGTAAAGTCGGTGAGAAGTCCGGTTACCAATATTAAGGAATACGTACCAGATAATATGCAAATCAGTAATCTGAAAGAACTGATTATGAATTACTTTCTAAAGAATGAAACCAATAATAAAATATATANATTCAGTGAAAAAGACCTGTCGGCTATCAAACAATTAAGTAGGAATAAATATTCCACATCCGACTGGAATTTTAATGCATCATATTTAAAATAACCAAATACATTAACTATGGCTACATTTGAAATAAAAATGCCCAAATTGGGTGAAAGCATAACAGAAGGAACCATAATGACATGGTCGGTTAAAGCAGGCGATGTTATTAATGAAGACGATATATTGTTTGAAGTAAGTACTGCCAAAGTTAGCGCAGAAATACCTTCTCCTGTGGCAGGGAAAATACTTCAGATACTTTTCAAAGAAGGCGATACTGTTTCTGTAGGTACGGTGGTGGCAATCGTGCAACTCGAAGGAGATTCGGAAGAAGAAACACCTGAAGTTGGTGAAAGTACAACCGCAAAAGAAGAAGCTCCGGCATCTTCCGCTGAACCGGTTAAGAACGTAAAAAGTGAGGAAGCCAGGTGGTATTCTCCCATTGTACTTCAGATAGCCCAGGAAGCTCAACTTTCTAAAGAAGAACTTGACAGTATTCCCGGAACCGGCTACGAAGGACGTTTAAGTAAAAAAGATATAAAGACTTATGTAGAGCAGAGAAAGAAGGGTGCTCAACCGGCTGCTCTTGCTGCCCCGCAGAAAACTGTTTCAGCAGAACCAGCTCTTGTTTCTCCGCAGAAAGTTGCTTCCGCAGAACCGGCATTTGTTGCACCATCTAAGCCTGTAACCGTTTCTCAGCCAGTTGCTGCAGAATCCAAACCGGCACCAACAACACCTGTTATACCTGTTTCTGATGGTGACGAAGTAGTTGAAATGGACTTTGTCCGCCGTATCATTGCCGATCACATGGTTATGTCTAAACAAGTATCACCACATGTCACAACGGTGGTCGAGGTTGATGTTACAAAACTGGTACGTTGGCGTGAGCGCAACAAAGAATCATTCCAACGGCGTGAAGGAATCTCTCTCACATACATGCCAGCTATTGTTGAGGCTGTTACCAAAGCCCTTGCAGAATATCCATACGTCAATGCATCTGTTGATGGTTACCGTATGATACTGAAAAAGAAAATAAATGTAGGTGTGGCGGTATCACTTAATGATGGCAACCTGATTGTTCCGGTAATACACAATGCTGATAAACTTAGTCTTAGCGGACTGGCTGTAAGTATCGATACATTGGCGGCAAAAGCACGTGCCAATAAATTATCACCGGATGATATTCAGGGTGGAACCTTTACCATCACAAACTTTGGTACTTTCAAGAACATTATAGGCACACCTATTATCAATCAGCCGCAGGTTGCTATCCTGGGAGTTGGCTATATAGAGAAAAAACCGGCGGTAGTCGAAACTCCCGAAGGCGATACCATTGCCATTCGCCATAAAATGTATCTCTCACTTTCTTATGACCATCGTATCATTGTTCCCGTTGACCCAAGACATGAACGAAGGTAATTATCGAAGCATTTTGTTTAGGAAGCCTATGTCTTCTAAGGTGGCACTCTCCGATATTGATGAGGGAAATACAGGTATCATCCGTACCCGGTGCCGATGAGGGATGACGGTAAACTTCCTAGAACCTCAACGTCAAGGTCCTACTATATAAAGAACGCTTATAAAGGTAAGTAGAACCGCTTCTTTACTAACCCTGTAACACTGCCAGGCGGTGAACAACTTTTAGCCAACAAAACGAAACCTATTGGGTAATTCCCTATTTAAAGGAGGCCGTCAAGTAAAGGCCCGTCTTTCCCCGTCCGTTCGTCAGTGCCATTATTCCCTTTTTTCTTTTAGAAGAAGGAGACCATTCCCTGGACCAGGGTACCCGTTCAACCCCATATGGGTAATGGTAACGGGGGCGTATTCCCCCCGTACTTGGCCTGGTTCGGATGTACTAAACTTCATTTATTTCGACCACCGAAAAGAGCAGTTTAAGTAAGCTTGTTCACAGTATTCCCATTATGGGGGTGAAAGAGTCACAAGGAGAAATAGACCAACTAAAATATAGCAGGAAAAAGTTGAAAGCCCCAGAAAAATTCCCAAAACCTTGATAGGCAAGGTCAACAGGTCCCATTAGCCCCATAATGACCAGGAACTCCTTTTCGGTGGAGGGTAACCGGTGGGCAATTGTTATGGCTAC